>MTBK01193165.1_pt1 | contig 24862 bp, 25 predicted proteins | sample 1535981 | NCBI WGS metagenome assembly MTBK01 (sample SAMN06109225, study PRJNA356200) | anaerobic digester metagenome | isolation source: biogas reactors fed with pig manure or primary and secondary sludge | place: Spain | collected 2016-06-30
GGCCACGGTTGTGCTCGATGTAGAAGTGCCCGTACCAGGTCTGGGCCAGCGTGATCTTGGACAGCCAGCGTTCCAGCGCGTCGCGCTTGTGGCCGAGTTCGTGGGCGGTGTTGATCCCGGTCCCGCCGAGCACACCGACGCTGAGCGCCAGTCCGATCTTGGCGAACCAGCTCAGTCCGCCCTCGAAACCCAGCCAGGACAGGTCGGTCGCGGTGAAGGCGTATGCGCCGAATATCACCGACGCGAACTGGAACGGGATGAAGGCGTAGGTGCAGTAGCGGTAGTACTTGTCGTTCTCGAGGTACTCCATCACCTCGTCGGGCGGGTTCTGGCCGTCCCGGCCGAAGCGGATGTCCAGCGTCGGCAGCAGCACGTAGATCAGGAACGGACCCACCCAGAACAGCACCTGGGAGGCCGTCGTCCACCCCGCGTGGTTGAGCGCCCACACCACGGGCAGTACGACGAACAACGCGGTCGGTGCCACCAGGCCGAACAGCCACAGGTAGCGCTTCTTGTCCCGCCAGGGCGCGGCGGCGCCGGCGGCCTCGACATTGGTATCCAGCTGAGAGGTCATGCCGTTGACTATAGGGCCACTTTTGTCGGCTGTCTAGACAAACTAATGCCGTTTGTAAAGTTCAGTCTGGGGTTCGGGCCGCCTCAGCGGCCTGCCGACGCCCCAGCACCGAGTGCCGCCGGCCGTACAGGGCGTAGATCGCCACACCCAGTGCCATCCACACCACGAACCGAATCCACGTCAGGGCGGTGAGGTTGAGCATCAGCCACAGGCAGGCCGCGATCGACAGGATCGGCAGTGCCGGGACGAACGGCGCGGAGAACCCGCGTTCCAGGTCGGGGCGGGTGCGGCGCAGCACGATCACCCCGGCGGAGACCAGCACGAAGGCGAACAGCGTGCCGACGTTGACCATCTCCTCCAACTTGGACATCGGGAACGCGGTGGCCGCCACGGCGATCAGCACCGCGACGATCACGGTGATCCGGACCGGCTTGTCCTGGGCGTTGGTCCTGGCCAGACCGCGCGGCAGCAGGCCGTCACGCGACATCGCGAACATCACCCGGGACAGCCCCAGGACCAGCACCATCACCACGGTGGTCAAACCGGCCAGCGCACCGACCGAGATGATGGTGGCCGCCCAGTCCACGCCATTGATGGCGAAGGCCGTGGCCAGGTTCACCTTGCCGTCGCCCATCTCCCGCAGTTCGGTGTAGCTGACCATGCCCGCCAGCACGACCGACACCGCGACATAGAGCACCGTCACGATGGCCAGCGACGCCAGGATGCCGCGGGCGACGTCGCGCTGCGGGTTCTTGGTCTCCTCCGCGGTGGTGGCGACCACGTCGAACCCGATGAACGCGAAGAACACGATGGACGCGCCCGCCAGCACGCCGTACCAGCCGTAGTGGCTTCCGCCACCGCCGGTCAGCAACGAGAACACCGACTGGTCGACGCCGGTGCCGGCGGCCCCCTTCCCGGTCTCGGTGGGCGGGATGAACGGCGAGTAGTTGGCCGCCTTGATGAAGAAGGCACCGACCACGACGACGAACAGCACGACCACCACCTTGATCGCGGTGATCGCGGCTGAGAAGTTGGAGGACAGCTTGGTGCCCAACGCGAGCAGGGTGGAGACGCCGGCGATGATCAGCAGGGCCCCCCAGTCCAGGTCCATCGGGCCGATCCGGACGGTGCCGCCGGCGAAGCCGAACACCGTGCCCAGATAGCTCGACCAGCCCTTGGCCACCACCGCCGCCCCGACCGCGAATTCCAGGATCAGGTCCCAGCCGATGATCCAGGCGACGAACTCACCGAAGGTGGCATAGGAGAACGTGTAGGCGCTGCCCGCCACCGGCAGGACCGAGGCGAACTCCGCGTAGCACAGCGCTGCGAGCCCGCAGGTCGCCGCGGCGATGACGAACGACAGCGACAGCGCCGGTCCGGTGATGTTGCCGAACGTCGTCGCGGTGACGGTGAAGATACCGGCGCCGACGACGACCGACACCCCGAACACGGTCAGGTCCCACCAGGTGAGTTCCTTGCGCAGCCGTGTCGCGGGCTCGTCGGTGTCGCGGATGGACTGCTCGACCGATTTGATGCGCGCGGTTCGGGTCATGCGCGCAGAGGCTACCGGCCTACAGGCCCACCGTGGCGCGGAAGACGGCACTGGGTTCGTCGGCCTGCAGCCGGATCGGCCCGTCGTCGGCGGCCACCCAGGCCGCCGACCCGCGGGCCAGATGGACCTGCCCGGACTTCGCCCGTACGGTCACCGCACCCTGTGTGCACACCAGGATCTGCGGACCGTCGTGCCCGCAGGGCGCGTCGACCTCAGCACCGAGATGCTCGCCGGTCAGGCTGAGCACGGACGCGGCGAACTCCGCGGTGGGCGTCTGGTAGCGCGTCTCGATACCGTCGCAGCGGGTCGCCACCCGGACGTCGCTGACCGGCGCGAAGTCGAGAACCCGCAGGAGTTCGGGAACGTCGACGTGTTTGGGCGTCAACCCGCCGCGCAACACATTGTCGGAGTTGGCCATCACCTCCATGCCCACCCCGTGCAGGTAGGCGTGCAGATTGCCGGCCGGCAGGAAGATGGCCTGCCCGGGCGACAGGCTGACCCGGTTGAGCAGCATCGCGGCCAGCACCCCGGCGTCCCCGGGGTAGCGCTCACCGAGTTCCAGCACCGTGCGCGCCTCAGCCGCGAACTCCCCGCCCCCGGAACGGATGTAGGCCACCGCCGCTTCCAGCACCCCGGGTATCAGCACGTCGAGATCGGGCTGCGGCAATGTGATCCAGGTGGTGAACACCGCGCGCAGCCCGTCGGCATCGGACGTCTCGGTGAGCAGCGCGATGTACGGCTCCAACGCGGGTACGGCCAGCGCCCGCAACATCGCCGCCGACCGCCCGGCCGGCCGGAACCCGGCCAGCGCGTGGAAGTCGGTGAGCGCCATCAGGAGTTCGGGCTTGTGGTTGGGGTCGCGGTAATTGCGGACCGGAGAGTTGACCGGGAGCCCGCGCTGCTCCTCCTGCCGGAAACCCTCCGCCGCCTGCTGGGCGCTCGGGTGCGCCTGCAGGGACAACGGCTCGTCGGCGGCCAGCACTTTGACCAGGAACGGCAGGACGTCGCCGAAGGCGTCGCGCACGGCGGGGCCGAGCTGGCCGTCCGGATCGGCGGCGATCGCCGCCAGCAGCGAAACGCCCGTGTCCAGCATCGCCGGATCACCCGGGTGGGCGCCGAACCACATCTCGGCTTCCGGGTGCGCGGCCGGCACCGGCCGCCCGGTGAACTCGGGAATGGCGGTGCGCGAGCCCCAGGCGTAGGTGCGGATCGCCCCTTCTAGCAGTTGCACGGCCGCGCTATCCCCCCGCCAGTCGCAGATACACCGCAGCCATCTCCAGCCGCAGCGCCAGGACCGCCAGTTGCTGGGCCGGTCCGCCGGCTGCCACCGGGACCGTCCCGGCATCGCCGACGTCCTGGGCGCCCAGCAGGTCCACCGCGTCGAGACCCGCTGTCCGGGCGGCGATCAGTTCCCGTTCCGCGGCCAGAGCCAGGGCCAGCACGCGCGGCCGCCCCGGCAGCGGTCCGTCGATATCGTCGTCGTGGAACAGCGCCGCGACGGTGTCGGGTGCCCGGGCCGCCAACACTCCGGTGCGCAGCGCGGCCAGCACATCGGCCAGTCCCACCCCGGACACCGACCGGCCCGCGACCCGCAGCAGCACCGCTGAGGCATGCCGCGCCAGCGCCAGGGTGGCCGGGCCGTCGCCGGCCACCACGACCTGTCGGTCCGACATCCGATCGGCCAGTACCTTCGCCGGATTGATGAACAGTTCCCGGGCGGCGCTGTTGCGCAGCGCCTCCGCGTCGAGTTCGTCGGCCAGGACCGCCAGGTCGGCGGCCAGCACTGAATCGAGGGCGGCATCCACCGCGCCGGCGACGGCCAGGCCCGCGGCCAGGTAGCGGCAGAGGCCGAATTCATCGGGCACCCACACCCGGGGCGCCAGCACCGCGGCGCGGCCGGCGGTCGCCTCCCGCAGTGGTCCGTCGTACGGCGCGGCCACCACCACCCGGGCCCCGCGGCGCGCGGCGGTGGCGGCACCGGCGACCAGAGCCGGGTCGCCGGAGTCGTCACCGGCGACGATCAGCACGTCGAGCGCTCCGATCCACGTCGGGCAGACTCCGGTGACCAGGACCGGCTGGCCGGCCGGCCCGGCGGCGACGGCGGCGAGCAATGCGCCTGCGGTTTCGGCGGTTCCGCGGCCGGCGAGCCAGATCAGCGTCCGGGGCCGGGATCCATCGGAGATCCGGTCCAGCGCCCCTTCCTCGATGGTCGCCGCGGTGGCACGCACTTGGGCACCCGCACTGGCCGCGGCCCGAAGCAGGCCGTCGTGATCGGCCTCCAACAGGGCCGCAGTGTCGTCGAGGTCGACGCACGCGTGCGTCGGATTCATCGTCCCGGACTCATCCTGGAATCAGCCGCCTCATCCACCGGTTCCGTTGCGCGCACCGATCTGCTGGGCGACCTGATCGACGATCCGACCCACCTCCGCGTCGGTGCGTGCCTCGACGTTGAGGCGCAGCAGCGGCTCGGTATTGGAGGTTCGCAGGTTGAACCAGGCGCCGTCGCCCAGGTCCACCGTCACCCCATCCAGATGGTCGAGCGAAACAGTCTGCGCGGCAAAGGATGTGAGCACCGCATCGACGCACGCCGGGGCGTCGTCGACCCGGAAGTTGATCTCCCCGGAGGCCGCGTAGCGCTGGTAGTCGCTGATCAGTTCCGACAGCGGCCGGTCCTGTTCACCCAGTGCGGCGAGCACGTGCAGGGCGGCCAGCATGCCGGAATCAGCACCCCAGAATTCGCGGAAGTAGTAGTGCGCCGAGTGCTCGCCGCCGAAGATCGCGCCGCTCTCGGCCATCAGCGACTTGATGTAGGAGTGGCCCACCCGGGAGCGCACCGGGTGGCCCCCGCGCTCGATGATCAACTCGGGTACGACCCGGGAGGTGATCAGGTTGTGAATCACCCTCGCGCCGGGCTCGCGGGTCAGTTCCCGGGCCGCCACCAGTGCGGTGACGGCCGACGGGGAGACCGGCTCGCCCCGTTCGTCGACCACGAAACAGCGGTCGGCGTCGCCGTCGAAGGCCAGCCCGATGTCGGCTCCGCTATCGCGAACGAACTTCTGCAGGTCCAACAGGTTGGCCGGCTCCAGGGGGTTGGCCTCGTGGTTGGGGAAGGACCCGTCCAGCTCGAAGTAGAGCGGCAGCACCGTGACACCCGGTATCGGGCCGAGCACGGCCGGTGTCGTATGGCCCGCCATCCCGTTACCCGCGTCGACGGCCACCCGCATCGGGCGCAACCGGTCGACCGCGACCAGGGATCGCAGGAACTCGCCGTAATCCGCCAGCACATCGCGGTCGGTGACGGTGCCGTGCGGTCCGTCGTATCCCGGCACCCCGGCGATGATCTCGTCGCGGATCAGCGCGAGTCCGGTGTCCTCACCGACGGGCTTGGCCGCCGCGCGACACATCTTGATGCCGTTGTAGGTCGCCGGGTTGTGGCTGGCGGTGAACATCGCACCCGGGCAATCCAGGAGCCCGGAGGCGAAGTACAGCTCGTCGGTGGAGGCCAGCCCGATCCGCACCACGTCAAGCCCCTGGGCGGTAACCCCGGCGGCGAAGGCGGTGGCCAGCACCGGCGAGCTCTCGCGCATATCGTGACCGATGACCACCGGGCCGGCACCCTCGGGGCTCTCGGTTCGCATCAGCCGGGCGAAGGCACCGCCAACGTCGGCGACAAAGCCCTCGTCGATCTCCGTACCGACCAGGCCACGAACGTCGTAAGCCTTGATTACACGGCGCACGAGCGCTTCCGGCCTGGGCATGGCCGTCAGCCTAGTCGGTGGTGGTGTGTCATTCCGAAGGGCGCTTCTGAAGACATTCAGCAGGTTGGGGTGGCGTCATTCGGCAGGGTCGGGCAGCACCCGCAGATGTCCCCGTCGGCGGCCGTTGACGGGGGCCGGCCGCTGCGGCGCCAGGGCGTGGGCGACAGCGGTCGGATCGGAGAAGCCGGGCATCGGCGGGGTTGCCGGGACCCGACCCTCCCGGACCGCGTCGGCCAGGGCCACCAAGTCGTCCTCGTCGGGATGAACAGGCAGCGGTGCCGCGTGCCGAACCAGTTCCCACCCGCGCGGGGCGGTGATCCGGCTGGCATGCCCGAGGCACAGATCCCAGGTATGCGGTTCGCGAACGGTGGCCAACGGGCCCACGACCGCGGTGGAGTCCGAGTAGACGTACGTCAGCGTCGCCACCGCGAAATGGGGGCACCCGGGCCTGCTGCAGCGACGGGGAACATTCACGTCCGTGAGGTTATCGCGGGCAAATACCGCTGACGCGCCGGACACGCGCAGCCTCGCGGGCGCCGATTCCCAACCGTTACGATCGGGTCCCTATGGCCGATTCCCGCAGTTCCCGGCGCGGTGGCCGCTCGCAGGGCGGCTCGCGGCGCGGCCGGGAGCTGCGCGGGCCGCTGCTGCCGCCGACCGTTCCGGCGTGGCGCAGCCGTGCCGAACGGTTCGATATGGCGGTTCTGGAGGCGTACGAACCCATCGAACGCCGCTGGGAACAGCGGCTCACCGAACTCGATGTCGCGGTCGACGAGATTCCGCGGATTGCGCCCAAGGATCCCGACAGCGTGCAGTGGCCACCGGAGGTGGTGGCTGACGGGCCGGTCGCGCTGGCACGGCTGATACCGGCCGGCGTCGATGTTCGGGGCCAGGCCACCCGGGCGCGGATCGTGATGTTCCGCAAGCCGATCGAGCGGCGGGCCAAGGACTCACTGGATCTCACCGATCTGTTGCACGAGATTCTGGTGGCACAGGTGGCCACCTATCTCGGCGTCGAGCCTTCGGTGATCGACCCGACTATCGAAGAGGATTAGAGCCGCTAGACAGTTCCGCTAGATGATGCCGCGCTTGAGACGCCGGCGTTCCCGTTCGGACAGCCCGCCCCAGATGCCGAAGCGCTCGTCGTTGGCGAGCGCGTACTCCAGGCACTCGTCGCGAACCTCGCAGCCCAGGCAGATGCGCTTGGCCTCGCGGGTGGAGCCGCCCTTTTCCGGGAAGAACGCCTCGGGGTCGGTCTGCGCGCACAGCGCGCGTTCCTGCCACAGGTCGTCGGCGGATTCCCCGAGATCGACCGGTTCGCCGGACAGACTCAATTCCGGCACCAAACTCAAACGGGGCTTTGCCGATTCCAGCAGGTGCTCCGGTTGGGTTGCAGTGTGCGGCCCGGCGATTGCGCCGAGAAAGAACTCGTAGGACATCTCCGCCTCCTAACCTTCGATTTCGCTGCGTGGGTGTCACGGCCTGGCTTATTTGTTCGAACATATGGTCGAAACACGGTCTGCGACACCGAAACCGGCAGGTCGACCGGGAATGACACTGCTGTGATTAGACCTTGCTGAGAGATCTCGGTCAAGCTGTTGCCCGGTATTCACTACCACTTCTTTACCGAAATACGGCGTGTCGCAATTGCGGCGTCGCTCACTAGTGACATCGACGTGACCGCGGCCGCGCCCGCAACGGGGCCGGGCATTAGGGCCGGGCATTAGGGTCGGGCATTAGGGTCGGGCACTAGGGTCGGGCACTGTGAAGATCACCGTACTGGTGGGCGGAATCGGCGGCGCCCGGTTCCTGCTCGGCGTGCAGCGACTGCTCGGTCTGGGCCAGTTCGCCGACCCGACCGAGGGCGACAGCGCGCACCAGTTGACCGCGGTCGTCAACGTCGGCGACGACGCCTGGATGTTCGGGGTACGAATCTGTCCGGACCTCGACACCTGCATGTACACCCTGGGCGGGGGCATCGACCCCGACCGGGGCTGGGGCCACCGCGACGAAACCTGGCACGCCAAGGAGGAACTCGCCGCCTACGGCGTGGCGCCGGACTGGTTCGGCCTCGGCGACCGTGACCTGGCCACCCACCTGGTACGCAGCCAGATGCTGCGGGCCGGCTACCCGCTGTCGCTGGTCACCGAAGCACTCTGCGACCGCTGGTCGCCGGGCGCCACCTTGTTGCCGGCCAGTGACGACCGCTGCGAAACCCACGTCGTCATCACCGATCCCGCCACCGGAGAACAGCGGGCTATCCACTTCCAGGAGTGGTGGGTTCGCTACCGCGCCAAGGTGCCCACCCACAGTTTCGCCTTCATCGGCTCGGAGAAGGCGACCGCAGCCCCCGGTGTCGTCGAGGCGATCACCGGAGCCGACCTCGTCCTGCTGGCGCCGTCGAACCCGGTGGTCAGCATCGGCGCCATCCTCGCAGTCGGCGGTATCCGGGCCGCCTTGCGATCCACGGACGCCCCCGTCATCGGCTACTCCCCTATTGTCGCGGGAAAGCCGTTGCGCGGCATGGCTGATGAATGCCTGCGCGTGATCGGGGTGCCAACCAGTTCGGAGGCGGTCGGGAAACACTATGGATCACGGGGCGGCTCACGGGGCGGATCACGGGGCGGCACCGGACTGCTGGACTACTGGATGGTGCATGAGAGCGATGACGCCGAGGTGCCCGGCGTCACGGTCGCACCGATTCCCCTGCTGATGTCCGATCCCGACGCAACTGCCGAAATGGTCCGCGCTGGAATGGAATTGGCCGGTCTACTGCCCCGCGGCGGTCGGCCGTGACCGAGCACGGTGCTGCGGCACCGCTGACGATCCTGCCGGTCGCCGGCCTGCCCGAGTTCCGCCCCGGGGACGACCTCGCGGCCGCCATCGCCGCCGCCGCCCCATGGCTGCGCGACGACGACGTGGTGGTGATCACCAGCAAGATCGTCTCCAAGTGCGAGGGCCGGATCGTCACCGCCCCCACGGACGCCGACGCCCGCGATGCCCTGCGCCGCAAGCTAATCGACGACGAGGCGGTCCGAGTGCTGGCCCGCAAGGGCCGCACGCTGATCACCGAGAATCGCAATGGACTTGTTCAGGCCGCCGCAGGGGTGGACGGATCCAACGTCGCGACAACCGAACTCGCGCTGCTTCCGACCGATCCTGATGCCAGCGCCCGCGCACTGCGCGCGGAACTCGGCCGGCGACTGGGAGTCCGGGTCGGAGTACTGGTCACCGACACGATGGGCCGGGCCTGGCGTAACGGGCAGATCGACGCCGCGATCGGCGCCGCCGGGGTGCCGGTGCTGCACGGTTACGCCGGGGTACGCGACGCACACGGTAATGAACTGGTGGTCACCGAGATCGCCGTCGCCGACGAGATCGCCGCCGCCGCCGACCTGGTCAAGGGCAAGCTGACTGCGGTACCGGTCGCGGTGGTGCGCGGTCTGTCGATGGCCGACGACGGATCCACCGCAGCACACCTGCTGCGCGCCGGCGAGGACGACTTGTTCTGGCTGGGCACGGCCGAGGCGATCGAGATGGGCCGCCGGCAGGCCCTGCTGATGCGTCGCTCGGTGCGCCGGTTCACCGACCGCCCGGTCGACCCCGCGCTGATCGAGGAAGCCGTCGCCGAGGCGCTGACCGCGCCGGCCCCGCATCACACCAGACCGGTCCGGTTCGTCTGGCCGGCCGACCCGGACCGGCGCCGCGGACTGCTCGACGGCATGGCGGCGGCCTGGCGCACCGACCTCACCGCCGACGGCCTGCCCGCCGAGGCCGTCGAACGGCGGGTGGCCCGCGGACGGATTCTCTACGACGCGCCGGAGGTGCTGATCCCGTTCCTGGTCGCCAACCCGTCCACGGGTGCGCACCACTATCCCGATCCGGTGCGCACCGCCGCCGAGCACACCATGTTCACGGTGGCCGTCGGGGCGGCGGTGCAGGCACTGCTGGTGGCGCTCGCCGTCCGCGGTGTCGGCAGTTGCTGGATCGGGTCGACGATCTTCGCCCCGACCGTGGTTCGTTCGGCGCTGGATCTGCCGTCGGACTGGGAACCGTTGGGCGCCATCGCCATCGGGTATGCCGCTGATACCGGGTCAGATGTTGGGTCCCCCCGCGAACCGCAGCGACCGGGCGACCTGTTGGTGCGCCGGTGAACCCCGCGGTGCGCGATTCGGCGATCGAGACATTGACCGGGTGGCAACCGCCCGATGCCGGGCAGGACGCCCTGCGGCATGCCGTGCTGGCCTTCCTGCTCGCCCGGCCGGACAGTTGCCGGCGGTCCTGCGAGCCGGGCCACATCACCGCCTCGGCACTGGTGGTCGACGACATCGAGGGGCGGACACTGCTCACCCTGCACCCCCGGTTGGGCCGCTGGGTGCAACTGGGCGGGCACTGCGAGGACGACGACGCCGATATCGTCGCCGCGGCACTGCGGGAGGCCACCGAGGAGTCCGGCATCGCGGGCCTGCGGGTGGACCCGGTACTGGCCGCCATTCATGTCCACCCGGTCACCTGCTCACTCGGCGTGCCGACCCGGCACCTCGACCTTCAGTTCATCGCCACCGCACCGCCCGGCGCCGAGGCCGTCATCAGCGACGAGTCCCTGGATCTGCGCTGGTTCGGCGTCGAGGCCCTGCCCGATGGCGTCGACGCCGGACTGCTCCAGTTGGTGACCGCCGCTAGATGTCGCTGGAGTAGCGGATTCCGCAGTCCGGAATGAACACTCCCGGCCAGACCCGGGCACCGCGCAGAAGTTCGCAGCGCGCGCCGATATCGGCCCCGTCCCCGATCACCGCGTCGCGGATGCGGGCCCGCAGACCGATGCGGGCACCGGAACCGACGATCGAGCGCTCCACCGCAGCACCGGCCTCGATACGGGCGCCTTCGAAGATCACCGCACCGTCCAGGCGCACACCGGGGCCGATCTCGGCCCCGCGGCCCACGACGGTGCCGCCGATCAGGACCGCACCCGGGGCTACCGAGGCGCCGTCGTGCACCAGGCTCTCGCCCCGACGGGCACCCAGGGCGGGCGACGGCGCGACACCGCGAACCAGGTCGGCCGACCCGTGCACGAAATCGTCCGGCGTGCCCATATCCCGCCAGTAACTGGAGTCGACGAAACCACACACCTTCGCGCCGGAGGCGAGCAGTGCGGGGAACACCTCGCGCTCCACCGACACCTCGCGGCCGACCGGGATGCGGTCGATGACATCGCGTTTGAACACGTAGGTGCCGGCGTTGATCTGATCGGTGGGCGGATCCTCGGTCTTCTCCAGGAAGGCCAGAACGTTTCCGTCGGCATCGGTGGGCACCGAACCGAAGGCACGGGCGTCGTTGACCCGCACCAGGTGCAGCGTCACATCGGCCTCATGGTCGCCGTGCGTCTCCAGCAGGTGCTGCAGGTTCATCCCGGAGAGCACGTCGCCGTTGAACACCATCACGGTGTCATGGCGCAGTTTGGGGGCGACGTTGGCGATACCGCCACCGGTGCCCAGTGGCTCCTCCTCGGTCACGTACTCGATCTGCAGGCCGAGTTTGGAGCCGTCGCCGAACTCCTCCTCGAAGGTCTGCGCCTTGTAGGAGGTGCCCAGGACGACATGCTCGATGCCGGCGTCGGCGATGCGGGACAGCAGATGGGTCAGGAACGGCACCCCGGCGGTCGGCAGCAGCGGTTTCGGTGTGGCGATCGTCAGGGGCCGCAGCCGGGTGCCCTTCCCGCCGACCAGCACGACGGCGTCGACCCGCGCCGGATCAATGTGGTGCCCGGTCATCCCGTTCCCTTCGCCAGCTCGCGGCGCGACTTGCGTACGGCCGCGTCCGCCCTCAGTTTCAAAGCGCCCTTAATGGTCCACCGCAGCGGTGCCTGCCACCAGGCCGGATGCCGATCGGCCAGGTAAGTGTAGGTGCTGATGTGGTGCGCACGAAGATTTCGGGACGGATCGCGTCCGGTCGAATGTCCCTTGTCGTGCAAGATCTCCGAACCGGGAATGTAGACGTTGAGCCAGCCCGCCCGCCCCAGCCGGTCACCGAGGTCGACGTCCTCCATGTACATGAAATAGCGCTCGTCGAATCCGCCGATCCCGTCGAACGCCGCACGCCGCACCAGCAGGCAGGAGCCCGACAGCCAGCCGACCGGCCGTTCGCTGGGTTCGACGTGCTCCTGCCGGTAGGACTTGGTCCACGGGTTGGCCTTCCAGGCGAATCCGACGACCGCATGCATCCCGCCGCGAACCAGGCTCGGCAGGTGACGCGCGGACGGGTAGACCGAACCGTCGGGATCCCGGATCAGCGGACCCAGTGCGCCGGCCCGTGGCCAGCGTCCGGCCGCCTCCAGTAGCGCGTCGATGCTGCCGGGGCCCCACACCACATCGGGGTTGGCGACCAGGACGAACTCCTCATCGGGGGAGACCGTGGCCACCGCGCGGTTGACGGCGGTGCCGTAGCCGAGATTGCCGCCAGTACGCAGCAGTTCGGTCCCGGGATAGCGCTCCACCGCTTCCTCGGGCGCGCCGTCGACCGAGCCGTTGTCAGCGATCACCACCCGCAGTGGCCGGTCGGTGGCCACCGTCAGCGAGGACAGGAATCGGTCGAGGTGCGAACCTGACGAATAGGTGACCGTGACCACGGTCAGATCCGGCTCGCTGCTCACGGCGTTGAGGGTATCGGTCCGTCCTCAGGCGGCACCGCGAGCGCCTCGGCCAAGGCCGCGCGCCACGGCCGCAGCGGGGTCAGGCCGGCCCGCACGGACGCCGCCATCGACAGTGCCGAGCAGACCGGACGGCGGGCCGGGCGCGGGACGGCGTCGGTGCCGACCGGCCGTACCCGCTCCGGGTCGGCGCCGAGTTCGGCGAACACTGCCCGGGCCTGCTCGTAGCGGCTCACCGCACCGGCGTTGGCGGCATGCAGGATCGGCCCCCGGACGCCACCCGCGGCGATCTCCAGCAGGGCTGACACCAGGTCACGGGCGTAGGTCGGTGAGCCGGTCTGGTCGTCGACCACCTCGAGCACGCGGTCGGTGGTGGTGGCCAACCGGCGCATGACGGCGACGAAGTCGCTGCCGTCGCCGCCGGTGTACACCCAGGAGGTGCGCACCACGTATGCCTCCGCCAGCACCTCCAGCACCGCCTGCTCACCGGCCAGCTTCGTCGCGCCGTAGACACCCACCGGTCCGGTCGGGTCGCCGACGTCATAGGTCCGCCCGGCTTCGCCGGGGAACACGTAGTCGGTGGAGATGTGCACCAGCCCGGCCCCAACCGACCCGCACGCGGCGGCGAGGACACCCGGCCCCACCGCGTTGATGGCGTGGGCGGCCGCCGGCTCGGCTTCGGCGGCATCGACGTTGGTGAACGCGGCGCAGTTGACCACCAGATCGCCGGGCCGGACGTGCCCTCGCACCGCGGCGGCGTCGGTGATGTCGAGGTCGGCGCGGGTGAGCGCCGTCACATCAAAGCCCCGACCGCGTGCCGTGCCGGCCAGCAGCCGGCCCACCTGGCCGCCGGCACCGGTGATCACCATCCGCCTCGTCACGGCCACGAGTCTGGCACGCCGGTTGCGGCTACCCGGCTTGCGCCCGATCCGCCAGTAACCTGACGTGGTGCCTGCTGAGACGGAAGTGACGGCTGAGACCTTTGGGGCCAGTTCCCATGGGCGGTCCGCGGGCCGCACCGTGCTGGCACTGCTGGCCGTGCTCGTCATGGTGGGCACCGGGGCGGCCTGGGGGTCGGTGCGGTCCTTCGAGAACGGCATCTTCCACTTCACCACCGCAATGCTGGGCGGGAACAGCGACGACGGTGCGACCGACATCCTGCTGGTCGGCATGGACAGCCGAACCGACGCCCACGGCAACCCGCTGTCGGCGCAGGAATTGGCCCAACTGCATGCGGGCGACGACGTCGCCACCAATACCGACACCATCATCCTGGTCCGTATCCCGACCAACGGCCGCTCGGCCACCGCGATATCGATCCCGCGCGACTCCTACGTCCAGTCCCCCAGCCTCGGCAAGACCAAGATCAACGGTGTCTACGGCGAGGTGAAACTGGACACCATGAAGCAGTTGGTGGAGGTGCAGGGCCAGGACCCCGCCGTGGCAGAGCCGAAGGCCGTCGAGGCCGGCCGCAACGCGCTGATCGAAACCGTCGCCGAACTGACCGGCGTCAGCGTCGACCACTACGCCGAGATCGGCCTGCTCGGCTTCTCGCTGATCACCGACGCCCTCGGCGGGGTCGAGGTGTGCCTGAAAGATGCGGTGTACGAACCACTTTCGGGTGCGGACTTCCCAGCCGGCTGGCAGCGGCTGGACGGCCCGCAGGCGCTGAGCTTCGTCCGGCAGCGCCACGACCTGCCGCGCGGCGATCTCGACCGGGTGGTGCGGCAGCAGGTGGTGATGGCTTCCCTGGCCCATGAGGTCATCTCGAGCAAGACGCTGACCAGTCCGGCCACCATGGAGCGCCTGCAGAACGCGATTCAACGTTCGGTGGTGATCTCCGCGGGCTGGGACGTGATGAACTTCCTCGACCAGTTGCAGAAACTGGCGGCCGGCAACGTCGCCTTCGCCACCATCCCGGTACTCAAAGAGAACGGCTGGAGCGACGACGGGATGCAGTCGGTGGTCACCGTCGATCCCACCCAGGTTCAGGAATGGGTGGCGAGCCTGTTGCACGATCAGGCCGAGGGCAAGACCGCGGCGGTGGCCTACTCCCCCGACCAGACCACCGTCGACGTGCTCAACGACAGTGATATCAACGGGCTGGCCGGCGCGGTGTCGGACCGGTTGGGCGCCAAGGGATTCGCCCTGGGCACGGTCGGCAACAACGATGGGGCGAAGGTCTCCGAAAGCCAGGTCCAGGCCGCCGCCGAGGATGATCTCGGCGCCCAGGCGGTAGCCGAGGAACTCGGCGGGCTGCCGATCGTGGCCGATCCCGCGCTGTCGGCCGGGACGGTGCGGGTGGTGCTCGCCGAGGAGTACGACGGACCGGGATCGGGCCTGGACGGCACCCTTCCCACCGGCGATATGTCCACCGAGGCGACCGCAGAAGAGGCAACCGTGGACAAAGCTTCCCAGGACACCGCCTCCACTCCGCTGCCGTCGCCGGTGATCACCGCGGGGTCCGACGACCCCCGGTGCGTCAACTGATGAAGCTCACCGACTGATGAAGCTCAGCTGATGAATCTCACTGGTGCCCTGCTGGATCCGCTGTTGGCCGGTGGCTCCGCCGCCCAGCGGATGGGTCCGCGCATCACCTACTACGACGACGCCTCCGGTGAGCGCATCGAACTGTCCACGGTGACGCTGGCCAACTGGGCAGCCAAGACCGCCAACCTGCTGCGCGACGAGTTCGGCGCCGGACCGGGCAGTCGGGTGGCGCTGCTGCTGCCCGCCCATTGGCAGACCGCCGCGGTGCTGCTGGGGACGTGGTGGATCGGCGCCGAGGTGGTGCCGTGCCCGGGCACAGGCACCGGCACCGGCACCGGCACCGGCACAGGACATCCCACTCTCGAGCCGGCCGGGCCGGCCGATATCGCGCTGTGCACCCGCGACCGCCTCGACGAGGCAGACGCGATCGCGGCCGACGGCGAGGTGGTGGTGCTGTCGCTGGATCCGTTCGGCAAGGCCGCCGCGGACCTGCCGATCGGTGTCACCGATTACGCCACCGCGGTGCGGGTGCACGGCGACCAGGCCGTGCCGGAGCCGAACCCCGGCCCCGCCCTGCCCGGGCGCAGCGCCGAAGCCGTGCTGGCCGCGGCCCGGGCCAGCGCCGCCGAGCAAGGGTTGGGACCGAGCGACCGGGTGATGTCCTCGCTGCCGTGGGACACCGCGGACCGGATCATTCACAACCTGCTGGCGGTGTGGGCGGCCGGGGCGTCGCTGGTGCAACTGACCAACCCCGACCCGGCCGCGCTCGAGCGCCGCCGGGAGACCGAGAAGGTGACCAGGGGCTGAGTCTTGGGGAGCTGCCTGACGGCCGATACGCTGGCCGCCATGGCTGCCCCGCACCGTCCCCCGCTCGACCTCGCCGGGGTGCGCCGAGATTTGCTCGGCCCGGGCCGGCCGCTTCGCCGGCTCGAACTGGTGCAGACCACCGGCTCGACGAACGCCGACCTGCTGGCCCGGCAGTCCGGCGGGGAGGACATCGCCGGCCTGGTCCTCATCGCCGAGCACCAGAGCGCCGGGCGGGGCCGGCACGGTCGGCGCTGGTCGGCACCAGCCGGCTCGCAGATCACCTTCTCTATCGGCGTGGACGCCTCCGGCCCGACGCCGGCGGCGTGGGGCTGGCTGCCGCTGCTGACCGGGCTGGCCGCCGCCGACGCGGTGACGGCCACCACCGGCATCTCAGCCGGGCTGAAGTGGCCCAATGACGTCATGGTGGGCGAGGGAAAGCTTGGCGGCATCCTGGCGGAGGTGGCGGCCCCCAGCCCGGTGATCGTGGTGGGCCTGGGGCTCAATGTCACGCTGACCGCCGAGGAGGCACCCGACCCGCGGGCCACCTCGCTGCTGATGCTGGGCTCGACGATGCTGGACCGCAGTGCGCTGCTGGGCAGCATCCTGGCCGAACTGACCGCACGGATCGATCGGTGGAAGACCGCCGGTGGTCCGGATCCACACCTGGTCGCCGACTATCGCGCCCGCAGCGTCACCCTCGGCACCCGGGTTCGCGCCCTGTTACCCGGCGACCGCGAGATCACCGGCACCGCAACCGATCTCGATGAGCTGGGACAGCTGCTGATCGACACCGGCTCCGAGACGGTGTCGGTGTCGGCGGGCGATATCACCCACCTGCGCTGACTGCGGGTTACTAGCCCGCCGGGGCCGGCGCGGACGGATCCCACACCGCCGGATCCTCCGCCGGGAAGGTCGGGCACTTGGCCGCGACCTCGTTGGCCTCGGGCTCGGCGGCGGTGAAGATCCCGACGTACTCGGGGAAGACGCCGACCAGGGTGTTGACCTCGGCCTGACGCTCCTGCGGCGGCTTCTGCAGCAGCAGGTTCATGTGATAGACGATGCCGCCCTGCAACCAGCGGGGCTCGGAGTCGAACTTCTCGATCAACTCGCCGTAGGTGATCGGATCGACCACCTTGGTCGCGGCCATGATCTGGTCCAGCGAGCAGGTGGTGTTCAGCATCGACGGCGGCACCGTGTTGTCCGCCGCGGCGACCGCCGCGGTGCCGACAGATGTGCCGAGGGCTCCGAGCAGCATCGCACCGGCGAGGGCTGCTCCGCGCAGCGAGCGAGAAGACGTCATGGTGCGACAACCTATCCCACCTGACGGTCCGGTCAAAAATCTACCGGCCCGGCCGGGACCGCCGTTGGCTAGCGCAGCAGCGCCCGCGACATCACCACGCGCTGAATCTGGTTGGTGCCCTCGTAGATCTGGGTGATCTTGGCGTCGCGCATCATCCGCTCGACCGGGAAGTCCACCGTGTAACCCGCGCCGCCGAAGATCTGCACCGCATCGGTGGTGACCTCCATCGCCACGTCCGAGGCGAAGCACTTCGAGGCCGCCGAGATGAAACCGAGGTTGCCCTCGCCCCGTTCGGCCCGGGCCGCGGCGGAGTAGACCATCAGCCGGGCGGCCTCCACCTTCATCGCCATATCGGCGAGCATGAACTGCAGACCCTGGTTGTCGGCGATCGGGCGGCCGAACTGCTTGCGGTCCTTGGCATAGGCGATCGCGGCGTCCAGGGCGCCCTGGGCGATACCGACGGCCTGCGCGCCGATCGTCGGCCGGGTGTGGTCGAGGGTGGCCAGCGCGGTCTTGAAACCGGTGCCGGGCTCACCGATGATCCGGTCCCCGGGGACACGGCAGTTCTCGAAGTACAACTCCGTGGTGGGTGAGCCCTTGATGCCGAGCTTGCGCTCCTTGGGACCGACGGTGAAGCCCTCGTCGTCCTCATGGACCATGAACGCCGAGATACCGTTGGCGCCCTTGTCCGGGTCCGTCACCGCCATCACCGTGTACCAGGTGGACTTGCCGCCGTTGGTGATCCAGCACTTGGAACCGTTGAGAATCCAGTCGTCACCGTCGGCCTTGGCCCGGGTGCGCATCGCGGCGGCATCGCTGCCGGCCTCCCGCTCGGAGAGCGCGTAGGAGGCCATCTTCCCGTTCGCGATGTCCGGTAGCACCTTCTTCTTCAGGTCATCGGATCCGCGCAGGATCAGGCCCATGGTGCCCAATTTGTTGACCGCGGGAATCAGCGACGCCGAGGCGTCCACCCGGGCCACCTCCTCGATCACGATGCAGGCCGCCACCGAGTCCGCGCCCTGCCCGCCGAACTCCTCCGGCACGTGCACGGCGTTGAAACCCGAGGCGTTGAGCGCGTCGAGGGCCTCGTTGGGGAACCGCGCCTCCTCGTCGACCGCGGCGGCGTACGGCGCGATCTCCTTCTCGGCGAGCGCGCGGATCGCGGCCCGGAGTTCCTCGTGCTCCTCGGGCAATGCGAACACATCGAACGACGAATCACCGGCCCAACCAGCCATGACAGCCTCTCTCCCTCGTCGGAGCTACTAGCGGGTAACTTTACCCGCTTCCTCATTCACCGAGTAATCGCCGCTGCAGCGCCCGGTCTTTGTCCAGAACCAGCCGTTCCAGGTCAGCCTGGAACGTCTCCATCCGTGCCCGCAGCGCCGGGTCCGACGAGCCCAGGATCCGCACCGCCAGCAGTCCGGCGTTGCGGGCACCGCCGATCGACACCGTCGCCACCGGCACCCCGGCGGGCATCTGCACGATCGAGAGCAGGGAGTCCAGGCCGTCCAGGCGGGCCAGTGGAACCGGCACCCCGATCACCGGCAGCGGGGTGGCAGCGGCCACCATCCCGGGCAGGTGCGCCGCCCCGCCGGCCCCGGCGATGATCACCTCGATCCCGCGGTCTGCCGCCGACTGGGCGTATTCCAGCATCCGGCCCGGGGTGCGGTGCGCGGAGACCACGCCGACCTCGAAGCGCACGTCAAACTCGACCAGTGCCTCAGCGGCGTCGACCATCACCGGCCAGTCGCTGTCGCTGCCCATGATCACGCCCACCCGGGGTGACTGCTCAGCCATGTCCGTGTCCGTCCCATCCGTCTGTCCAGATTCCGTGCGACAACCAGTGCGCTGCCCGCTCCGCCCGCTCCCGCACCGCCTCGATGTCGTCGCCGAGCACGTTCACGTGCCCGATCTTGCGCCCCGGCCGCTCGGCCTTGCCGTAAAGGTGGACGTGCGCGTCGGGAATCCGGCCGAAAAGATGGTGCACCCGCTCATCCATACTCATCGCCGCCGCGTGCGGGGCGCCCAGCACGTTGGCCATCACCGACACCGGGGCCAGCGGCCGGGTGTCGCCCAGCGGGTAGTCCAACACCGCCCGCAGGTGCTGTTCGAACTGGCTGGTAACCGACCCGTTCTGGGTCCAGTGCCCGGAGTTGTGCGGCCGCATGGCCAACTCGTTGACCATCAGCGCACCCCCGGTGGTCTCGAATAGCTCCACGGCCAGCACGCCGACCACCCCGAGTTCCTCGGCGATCCGCAGCCCCAACTGCTCGGCCTCGGCAGCGACGCCGGGCGCAAGGCCGGGTGCAGGCGCCAGCACCGTCACGCAAATGCCCTGCCGCTGAACGGTCTCCACCACCGGCCAGGCCGCCCCCTGGCCCTGCGGGGAGCGCGCCACCAGCGCGGACAGCTCGCGGCGCATGGCCACCCGTTCTTCGAGCAGCACCGGAACGCCGTCGCGCAGGTACCCGGCCACCGCCTCGCGCGCGGCGGCGGGATCGTCGGCCAAGACCACCCCCCGGCCGTCGTATCCGCCGCGGACGGTCTTGACCACGACCGCACCGCCGACGGACGCGGCGAAGGCGTCGACGTCGTCGACCGTTTCGACCGCGGTGAACCGCGGCACCGGGGCGCCGAGTTCAGCCAACCGGCGCCGCATCGCCAGTTTGTCCTGCGCGTAGACCAGGGCACCCGGCCCGGGTAACACCGGTACTCCATCGGCGACCAGGGCGTGCAGCAGTTCAGTAGGAACGTGCTCATGATCGAAGGTCACCGCGGCGGCCCCGACTGCGGCGGTCCGCAACGCCTCGAGATCGGTATGCGAGCCCAGGACCACGTCGGGAGCCACCTGGGCCGCGGGATCCTCGGGACTGACCGCCAGCACTCGCAGGCTCATCCCCAGCGCAATTGCGGACTGATGGGTCATGCGGGCCAACTGCCCGCCGCCCACCATGGCCACCACAGGTGTTCCCGGCACGGCGCCTATGGTGTCACGGGCACGGTGATCAGTGGGTCAGCGGACCGGGGTGACCAGCGCAGCTACGCAACCCGCCTGCTTTTCCGTAGACTCTCCCCTTGTGTCTTTTGCTGATGCCACCATCGACCGGCTGCCGCGGCCGTTGCGGCCGTTTGCTGAGCGGCATCATGAGCTGATCAAGTTCGCGATCGTCGGTGCCACCACATTCATCATCGACTCGGCGATTTTCTACACCCTCAAGCTGACCATCCTGGAACCCAAGCCGGTGACGGCCAAGGTGATCGCCGGAATCGTCGCGGTGATCGCGTCCTACATCCTCAACCGCGAATGGAGCTTCCGGGACCGGGGCGGACGCGAGCGCCACCATGAGGCTTTGCTGTTCTTCGCCTTCAGCGGCGTCGGCGTGGTGCTGAGCATGGCACCCCTGTGGTTCTCCAGCTACGTCCTGGGACTACGCGTACCCGAGGTCTCGTTGACGGTGGAGAACGTCGCGGACTTCGTATCCGCCTACATCATCGGCAACCTGCTGCAGATGGCCTTCCGGTTCTGGGCCATGCGGCGCTGGGTCTTCCCCGACCATGTCGGCGGCGACAACACCCTCGAGAGGGCCGACCTCGACAAGGCCCTCGAGTCGACGCTCACCGCCGGCGGTATCGCCGAGGTGCTCGAGGACCTCCACCATGACGAGGTGGCGATCCGCCGCCGCCGGCGTCGCACCAAGCCTGCCGCCTGATCCGCCCGCTAGCGCTCCTGCTCGGTGGTGTCGAAAACCTCGTGATAGAGCAGTGAGTGCACCTGCTCGACATGCGGGATGTCGTTGAACTCCAGGGGATCCTGGGACGCCGACTCGATGATCAGGGTGCCGGTGCGCACCATCCGGTCGACCAGCCCGTGCCTGAACTCCACGCTGTTGATGCGCGCCAGCGGGATGTCGATCCCCGCGCGGGTCAGCACGCCGTGCCGATACATCACCCGCCGGTCGGTGATGACGAAGTGGGTGGACCGCCAGGCCAGGAACGGCCGCACCGTCAACCACCCCACGAGTAGCAGCCACAGTGCGCCGATCACCGCCGTGACCACCCGCCGCGCGGTGGGGTCCCAGCCGGTCCGGCTGACCACCGCCGCCCCGAACGCGGCCAGCGCGGTCAACGCCAGCAGCGCCAGCACCGGGCCGATGAGGCGCTTCCAGTGCGGGTGCCGGTGCAGCACCACCTGTTCGCCCTCGGCCAGCACGTTGTCGGGATAGCCCATGATTCCTTCCCCCGAACTCAGTGACCCGCGGTGACCGCGATGGTGAACGACGAGATCGTCATGACGTCCGCGCGACCGCGATGGGAACTATAAGGCCCCTGACGACGGGCGGCCCGACGATTGGGCGGGCTGGTCAGCCCGGCGGTGGCGACGGCTACCATCGTCATCCATGACGACGACCGAGTCCGACACCCACGCGGATATCCACACGGGGGATATACACACGACGGCCGGAAAGCTCGCCGATCTGCGCAAGCGCGCTGAGGAGACGCTGCACCCGGTTGGCGAGGCCGCCGTCGAAAAGACCCACGCCAAGGGCAAGCTGACCGCCCGCGAGCGCATCCTCGCACTCCTCGACGAGGACTCCTTCGTCGAACTCGACGCCCTCGCCCGGCACCGCTCGACGACCTTCAACCTGCAGGAGAACCGCCCGGTCGGTGACGGCGTGGTGACCGGCTACGGCACCATCGACGGCCGCGAGGTGTGCATCTTCAGCCAGGACGCCACCGTGTTCGGCGGCAGCCTCGGGGAGGTCTACGGCGAGAAGATCGTCAAGGTCCAGGAACTGGCCATCAAGACCGGCCGGCCGCTGATCGGCATCAACGACGGCGCCGGCGCCCGCATCCAGGAGGGCGTGGTCTCCCTCGGCCTGTACAGCCGGATCTTCCGCAACAACATCCTCGCCTCCGGCGTCATCCCGCAGATCTCGCTGATCATGGGCGCCGCCGCCGGCGGGCACGTCTACTCCCCCGCGCTGACCGACTTCGTCATCATGGTCGACCAGACCAGCCAGATGTTCATCACCGGACCCGACGTGATCAAGACCGTCACCGGCGAGGACGTCACCATGGAGGAACTCGGCGGCGCGCACACCCACATGGCCAAGTCGGGAACCCTGCACTACGTCGCCTCCGGTGAGCAGGACGCCTTCGACTACGTCCGCGACCTGCTGAGCTATCTGCCGCCGAACAACTACGCCGAGCCGCCGCGCTATCCCGCGCCGCCCCATCCGGGCGCCATCGAGGACAACCTCACCGACGAGGACCTCGAACTGGACACCCTGATCCCGGACTCGCCGAACCAGCCGTACGACATGCACGAGGTGATCACCCGGATCCTCGATGACGACGAGTTCCTCGAGGTCCAGGCCGGTTACGCGCAGAACATCATCGTCGGCTTCGGCCGGGTGGACGGCCGCGCGGTGGGGATCGTGGCCAACCAGCCCACCCAGTTCGCCGGCTGCCTGGACATCAACGCCTCGGAGAAGGCCGCCCGGTTCGTCCGGACCTGCGACTGCTTCAACATCCCGATCGTGATGCTGGTCGACGTCCCGGGTTTCCTGCCCGGCACCGAACAGGAGTTCAACGGGATCATCCGCCGCGGCGCCAAGCTGCTGTACGCCTACGGCGAGGCCACCGTCGCCAAGATCACCGTCATCACCCGCAAGGCCTATGGCGGCGCCTACTGCGTGATGGGTTCCAAGGACATGGGCTGCGATGTGAACCTGGCCTGGCCGACCGCCCAGATCGCGGTGATGGGCGCCGGTGGCGCCGTGCAGTTCGTGTACCGCAAACAACTCAAGGACGCGGCCGCCGCGGGTGACGACGTCGAGGCCTTGCGGGTCCAGCTTCAACAGGACTACGAGGACACCCTGGTCAACCCGTACGTCGCCGCCGAGCGCGGGTACGTCGACGCGGTCATCCCGCCGTCGCACACCCGGGGCTACATCGCCGGCGCGCTGCGACTGCTGGAGCGCAAAATCGTCCAGACGCCGCCCAAGAAGCACGGAAACATCCCCCTCTAGGAGCCGGCTATGAGACATGAAGACATCACCGAGGTGAGCGATCCGCACCAGCTGACGCTCGACGAACCGGCCCACGACGCCCCGGAGATACGAATACTCAAGGGAGCCCCCACCGATGCAGAACTGGCCGCGGTGGTAGCCGTGCTGGCCGCCGCCGGTGGCGGGTCCGCTCTCGGCCCGCAGGAACTCAATCGCTGGGGCCACCCGGTGGACAAGCTGCGGTACCCGTTCTCCAGTTGGCAGTCGGTGACCCTGAGGGACCGCACCCACGTGCGGCGATAGGTTTATGCCATGACCCGAGTCGTGCTCGGGTCGGCCTCCACCGGCCGGCTCACGGTGCTGCGCAACGCGGGGATCGACCCGTTGGTCGTCGTCTCCGGTGTCGACGAGGACGCGGTGGCCGCCGCCCTCGGGGCGGGTGCCGCTCCGGACACCGTGGTGGGCGCACTGGCGCAGGCCAAGGCGGAAGCGGTCAGTCGGGAGGTGACGGCCCGGCACCCTGCAGTGGCCACGGACTGCGTCGTCATCGGGGCGGACTCCATGCTGTATGTCAACGGTGAACTTCGTGGTAAGCCGGGGACACCGGAAAGTGCCCGGCAGCAATGGAATTCGATGGCGGGCCGCTCCGGTGAACTCCACACCGGACACTGCGTCATCCGGACACTCGACAGCGCGCCAGTATTCACCCGCACCGAGACCTCCGTCACCACGGTCCGGTTCGGCACCCCCACCGCAGACGAATTGGAGGCCTACATCGCCAGCGGCGAACCGCTCGGCGTGGCCGGCGCGTTCACCATCGACGGCCTCGGCGGCTGGTTCCTCGACGGAGTCGACGGCGACCCGTCGGCCGTAGTCGGCCTTGGCCTGGCGGTGATGCGCCGACTGTTCGAATCGGCCGGACTGGCCATCGGCGAACTGTGGGCGGCGAACCCCCGGTCGCCTTAGTCTGGCGACGTGCCGCTGCCACCCGATCCCAGCCCCGCGCTGCAGGACTACGCCCACCCCGAACGCCTGGTTACCTCCGACTGGCTCGCCGAGCACCTCGGCTCCCCCGGTCTGGTCGTCGTCGAGTCCGATGAGGACGTGCTGCTCTACGACGTCGGCCACATCCCGGGCGCGGTGAAAGTCGACTGGCACACCGACCTCAACGACCCGCTTGTGCGCGACTACATCGACGGCGCGCAGTTCGCCGCCCTGATGGATCGCAAAGGCATCGCCCGCGACGACACCGTGGTGATCTACGGCGATAAAAGCAACTGGTGGGCGGCCTACGCGCTGTGGGTGTTCACCCTGTTCGGCCATCCGGATGTGCGACTGCTCGACGGCGGCCGGGACGTGTGGCTGGCCGAGGGCCGCGACACCACCCTGGAGGTGCCGACCCGGCGGACCACCGGCTACCCCGTCGTCGCCCGTAATGACGCGCCCATCCGGGCCTACCGGGAGGATGTGCTGACCGCGCTGGGATCCCCGGACCGCCCCGCCACCCTGATCGACGTCCGCTCACCGCAGGAGTACACCGGGGAGCGGACCCACATGCCCGACTATCCGGAGGAGGGTGCGCTGCGCGGCGGGCACATTCCGACCGCGATGTCGGTGCCGTGGTCGAAGGCCGCCGACGACCGCGGCCGGTTCCGCAGCCGGGCCGAACTCGACGAGATCTACAGCTTCGTGAAGCCCGGCGACGGAACCGGACGGGAGACCAT
>MTBK01129703.1_pt1 | contig 24839 bp, 21 predicted proteins | sample 1535981 | NCBI WGS metagenome assembly MTBK01 (sample SAMN06109225, study PRJNA356200) | anaerobic digester metagenome | isolation source: biogas reactors fed with pig manure or primary and secondary sludge | place: Spain | collected 2016-06-30
AATTAAAGCAAGGCCTTCATATAATTCAACTGGAAGGATATAACGGTGATAAATACATAAATTGGATGGTAAATAACAAAAACAAAGTCCATACAAAAAACGATAAAATTTATACAGCAATTTTAATTATTTTCTCTGCAATTTTAATAATTATATCTCCGATAGAAACACCGATATACCCATTGATATATTCAATTATTTCCTTATTATTTTTTCTTATAAATGCAAAATCAAAGGAAGAAGCAAAAAAACCTTTGGTTTTCACTCCAAGAGCTAAAAGATTGTATGCAATATCAATTTTTTTGGTTTTATTTGACCTTATATTAACACTATTGATTGTTAAATGGATTACAAAAGATATACTGTCTTATTTTCCTCTATGGGCAGGTATTTTAACAATAATTTATTATTTTTCATCATTCTACACCTATGGAGCAAATTACATAGCAAAACCCTTGGAGGAAAAAATTAATAAAGAATACTATATTCAAGCTTCCGAAAAAATTAAAAAAATGAACGTTAATTCAGTTGGTATAACCGGAAGCTACGGGAAAACAAGCACTAAATTTATTACTGAAACTATATTAAAAGAAAAATATAGAGTATTAAAAACTCCCGAAAGCTACAATACCCCCATGGGAATAAGCAAGATAATAAACAATGAGTTAACAGATGATTACGACGTTTTTATTGCTGAGCTCGGAGCTACCAAAACAGGCGACATAGATGAGGTTGCAAAGCTTACAAATCCTAAAATCGGTATCATAACATCAATCGGACCATGCCATTTAGAAACATTTAAATCAATAGAAAATATTATGAGAACAAAGTATGAACTTATTGAGAACCTACCGGATGACGGTATAGCTATTTTCAATTATGACAATGAATACGTAAAAAGACTTGCGGATAAAACTTTTAAGGAAAAGTTACTCTACGGAATAGACAACATAGAAGATACAGATGTATTTGCAACCAACATACATGTGGATAGTCTTGGCTCATCTTTTTCCTTATGCATCAAAAGCTTGGGAGTAATCGAATGCAGGACTAAACTTTTAGGCAAGCACAATATACTTAATATTTTGGGCGGCGCAGCTATTGCATCTGTTTTAGGTCTGTCTTTAAATGAAATAAAAAGAGGAATTTCAAATTTGGAAGCTGTGGAGCACAGACTTCAGCTTATTGATAACGGATTAGGCATATTGGTAATAGATGATGCTTTTAATTCTAATCCGGACGGAGCAAAGGCTGCTTTAGATGTGCTGAATTCTTTTACGGACAAAAGAAAAATAATAGTGACGCCGGGGATGGTTGAATTAGGAGATATAGAAGAAACAGAAAACTTTAAATTTGGAGAGCAGATTGCATGTGTTTGCGATATTGCAATACTGATAGGAAAAAAACGAACCTTGCCCATATACCAAGGAATGAAAAAGCATAATTTCAATGAAGATAATTTGTATGTGGTTAATTCATTGAATGAAGCTACGGAAATATTGAAATCATTGACTAAAGTTAATGATGTTGTTCTTTTTGAAAATGATTTACCCGACACATACGACGAAAAATAAAATTTTAGGGAGGAAGCCATGAAAAAAGTAGGTATTATTATCGGCGGAAAATCCGTTGAACACGAAGTTTCAATAATAACAGGCTTGCAGGTTTTTGAAAACATAGACAAAAACATTTATGAACCTAAGATAATTTATATTCAAAAGGACGGTAAATGGTTAGTTGGTGACAGTCTTCATGACATAAACAATTATAAGAAAAAGAATTTTGAAGATGCATATGAAGTTTTGCCGGGATTTAAAAATGAAAAATTAATACTCTATCCTCATCCTGAATTTAAAACAGGTTTTTTCGGGAAAAAATATCCTACATATGATTTTGACATTGTGTTTCCTGCAGTCCACGGTACAAATGTGGAAGATGGCGCCCTGCAGGGTTTGTTGCAAATAAACGGTATTCCTTATGCATTTGGCTCGGTGTTAAGCTCTGCAGTCGGAATGGATAAGGTAATAATGAAAAATGTGTTTCAAAGCTGCAATCTCCCAATAGTAGATTATACATGGTTTTACAGAAGCAGTTTTGAAGCCGATAAAGATAAAATTATAGAAGAGGCAGAAAAGATAGGATATCCTTTGATTGTAAAGCCTGCAAATTTAGGCTCCAGCGTTGGTATTAACAAAGCAAATAATTGTGATGAATTATTATTTGCCATTGAAGTTGCAATGTCTTATGACAGAAAAGTCATTATAGAAAAATGTTTGGAAAATGTTAGAGAAATAAACTGTGCCGTAATCGGATATGAAAATGAACTTGAAACTTCTCTTTGCGAAGAGCCTGTCGGCTGGAAAGAATTTTTAACTTATGAAGATAAATATGTGAACAAAAAGAAAGATGCAAGTGAATCAAAACGCCGCATACCTGCAGAAATAGAAGAAGATATAGAAATAAAAATAAAAGACTTGGCAAAGGAAACTTTCAAAGCAGTAGACGGATGCGGAAATGCAAGAATAGATTTTCTTCTAAGTGGCAACAATATATTTGTTAATGAAATTAACACGATTCCAGGCTCAATATCTTTTTATCTGTGGGAAGGAAAGGGAGTATCATTTAAACAATTAATAACAAGAATTATTGAGCTTGCGGAAATACAACACAAGCAAAGAAAAGAAAACATTGTTTCCTACGACATTGATTTATTAAATAAAATGGGTGGCGCAGGAAAACATAAATAATATATATGACTAATCACACTCAGGAGAAAAAGATGAACTTTAAAGAAAAAATACTTGCATTTATGAAGGAGGAAGCATATAAACCTTTAACATTCAAAGAACTACTTCAAGAACTTGGAATTGAAGGGAAAATGAAAAAAGCCCTTTTGGTCGCTTTAAATGAACTGGAAGATGAAGGTAAAATAATATTTACCAGGTCTGAAAGATACGGCGTACCTGAAAAAATGAACTTGGTAACAGGTACATTGGAAGGGCACCAAAAAGGATATGCCTTTTTAATACCTGATGATAAAAGTTTAAAGGACCTTTTTATTTCACCTGTGGATATGAATGGTGCAATGCACGGTGATAGAGTAATCGTAAGACCTATGAAGGTTCTTGACGATGTTAAAAGTCCTGAAGGGAAAGTCATTAGAATAATTGAAAGGGCTAATCAATATGTAATCGGTACATTTCAAAAAAGCAGGCATTTCGGTTTTGTGGTACCTGATGACAAAAGAATTTCCTTTGATATATTCGTTCCAAGAGAAGAGTTTAACAATGCAAAAGAAAACAATAAAGTCTTGGTAAAAATAACCGAGTGGCCTGACCAAAGAAAGAATCCAGAAGGGACTATAGTTGAGGTAATCGGCGATATTGAAGATACTAAAACACATATTGAGGCGGTACTGTTAGCAAAGAAGGTAAGACAGATTTTTCCTGTGGATGTTATAAAGGAAGCTAAAAAAGTTTCTGAAGAAGGAATACATGAATTAGAATTAAAGCGCAGAAAGGATTTAAGGAACCTTAATATAATTACAATTGACGGCTCTGATGCAAAGGATTTGGATGATGCAGTCTATGCCGAAAAGCTAAATGACAATGAATATAAGTTAGGTGTCCATATTGCCGATGTAGCTCATTATGTCAAAGAAGACGGGAAATTAGATAAAGAGGCATTGAAAAGAGCAACCAGTATTTATATTTCCGATAGAGTTATTCCAATGCTTCCGAAAGAGCTGTCTAATGGAGTATGCAGTTTGAACCCCGGAGAGGATAAGCTTACTCTTTCCGTTGAAATGACTATAAATAAAGACGGCAAGGTAATTGATTATGCAATATTTGAAAGCATAGTAAACAACAGATACAGAATGACATATGACGATGTGACGGAAATTCTTGAAAACAATGATGAAGAACTTATAGAAAAATACAAAGAAATTGTTCCTATGCTCAAAGTAATGGAAGAGTTAAGTATAATACTCAGAAGGAAAAGAGATTTAAGAGGAGCAATTGATTTTGAATTTCCTGAAACAAAAATCATTACCGATGAAACAGGGAAAGCAATTGACGTAAGAAAGTACGAAAGAAAAATTTCAAATAGAATAATCGAAGAATTTATGCTGGTTTGTAATGAAACTGTTGCAGAGCATTATTATTGGCTTAACATGCCCTTTGTATACAGGATCCATGAGGACCCGGATGAAGAAAAAATGTATGAATTCAGCATATTCATACACAACTTCGGTTATACCTTAAAGGGAAATGAGGTACACCCAAGGGAATTACAACAACTTTTAAACAAAATAAAAAATAAAAAAGAAGAATCCATAATCAACAACATGATGCTGAGGTCACTAAAAAAGGCTATTTATTCACCTGATGCTTCTACTCACTTCGGGTTAGCTTCCCAGTATTATTGCCATTTTACATCACCCATAAGAAGATATCCCGACTTGCAGATACATAGAATTATTAAAGGTCAAATAAACAGCCGATATTCAGAAGAAGATTTACAAAGACTTTATGAACGTACTGCAATGGTTGCAGACCAGTCTTCTAAAATGGAAAGAGTTGCAGATGAAGTAGAAAGAGATACGAATAAAATTAAAATTGCTGAATTTATGTCTGATAAAATTGGCGAAGAATACGAAGGAGTTATATCAGGGGTAACCAGCTTCGGTGTTTTCGTTGAGCTTGAAAACACTGTTGAAGGACTTGTCCACATTTCACATATGGTAGATGATTACTATATTTATGATGACGAGAAAAAAGAATTGTTTGGTCAGGGAAGTCATAAAGTATTCAAAATCGGCGACTCGGTAAAAATTAGAGTTGAAAATGTAAGCATAGCAAAAGCAGAAATAGATTTTGCATTTATTTGATATTTGTGTTATAATAAGTTTTGATGTTAAGCAAATAATATTATTAAGTTTTGTTTAAGGTTAATCTTTTAAGATTGTTACAGAGGTAATCATTGACTGACCCCTATTTCGGGGGCGTAAATGGTTTCGACGGGGATATAGAAGGAAGATAAGCGAGTCGTTGCGCTGAACAACGTAAAAAGCGGCAAAAAAAAATAAACGCAAACGAAGAAAATTTAGCTTACGCAGCTTAAAAGCTGCCAGCTTGTTCCGCTTAACCGACCTGTAGGTTAAACCGGGGCATCATTAAAATCAGGGAAGACTTAAGGAGCTCTTCGACCTTAAGTTGAATAATCGAAGATAGCCGGTATTATAGCTTGGGCATAGGCGATAGTAAAGGCGAAATACAAATTATGTCCTGCACTCGGAGAAAGTCTTGTGGAAATATTTTCGGACGTGGGTTCGACTCCCACCGCCTCCATCAAAGTAATTAAAATGTTAAAAACTCTTCAAATAGGGGAGTTTTTTTGTGATTGATTCATTCCAAAATAATTGGGGAAGTCAAATGAAGTTGTATCCTATTTCTGTTGATTATAGCTTCTTAAATGTGCTATAATTATGTAGTCATCTTACATAGATAATAATATAAAGGAAGTGATGATATAAATACGTTATTATTTACTGTTGTAAACAGAGGCAAGGCCAACGAGGTGCTGAGCAAAGCACAGGAATGCGGCGCAACGGGAGGAACAATCTTTTTGGGTCAAGGTACTGTGCAATCAAACAAATTATTGGATATACTTGGTCTTAATGAAGCTCAAAAAGAAATCCTTATGATTGCAACTTCAGAAGAATCATGCAGCGAATTACAGGATAAACTTAGCGAGCATTTTAAGTTTTCTAAAAAAAATAAAGGAATTGCATTCTCTATCCCCTTTACTCGTTGGAAATTAAAATCGAATGAAGAGGAAAAAAGAGAAATACATAGAGAATTCAATCCCTCACACTACTGTATAATGACAATCGTAGATAAAGGCAGAAGCAAAGACTGCATAAAGGCCGCAAAAGCTGCAGGAGCAAGAGGCGGAACCATAATGCACGGACATGGAGCAGGAGTACCAATAGACTATTATTTCCCGCTGATTATTGAACCTCAAAAGGATATAGTGATGATTTTAACCCCTAAAGATAATGTTACTGCAATCATGGACAAGATAATAGCGGATTTAGAACTTTATAAAGAAGGAAAGGGTGTTATTTTTGCTCTTCCGGTTGTCAAAATAAGCGGACTTATTGAAAATAAGGGGGTAAGGGTATGAATTTACTTTTTGAAAAAACCAAAGAAGTTACTCAAACCTTGCTTCCGGTTGTTATACTTGTATTGCTGCTTTGTTTTACCATAGTAGATGTTGGAAATGATGTTTTAATACGCTTTATAGTTGGAAGTGTTATGCTCTTAATAGGGCTTTCAATCTTTCTGTGGGGAGTAGATTTATCCATGAATTCAATTGGAGAGCATATGTCTCGGGAAGTAGCTACTTCAAAATCATTTCTTAAAATTGCAATTCTTAGTTTTCTTTTAGGATTTTTAATTACTGTTGCAGAACCTGATTTATTGATATTAGGGTCCCAGATTCAGGAGGCCTCCGGAGGAAGTCTTAATGCTACATTTACAGTTTACATAGTATCAATTGGTGTAGGAGTATTAATTTCACTTGGAGTTTATAGATTATTAAAAGATATGTCCCTTAATATATTTATGGCAATAACCTATACTGTAATTTTTGTATTGGCATTGTTTGTTTCTGAGGAATTTCTTGCTATTTCTTTTGACGCTTCCGGTGCGACTACCGGCGCTCTTACAACACCTTTTGTATTGGCATTGTCCTTAGGATTGTCTCAAGTAAAAGGTGGCAAAAAATCTGAAGAGAATTCTTTCGGACTGGTTGGTATCATGAGTGCAGGACCCATTTTGGCAATTATGCTTATATCAATAATTACGGGTCAGAAAAACATACAAGGTGAAGCTGCTGAATTTGTAGCGTCAAAAGGTGTATTAGGACCCATTATAAATATATTACCTGCAATATTTATTGAATCATTAGTAGCACTCTTACCCATAGCAATTTTATTTTTCATTTATAATTTTAAGAAATTTAAATTATCCAAGGATGAGCTCTTTGGAATAATAAGAGGACTTGTGTTAGTACTGCTTGGTTTGGTATTATTCCTTACCGCGGTTAACTCTGGATTTATGGATATGGGGAGGATATTAGGCATGGAAATTGCTAAAATGAATCCATGGATATTGGTTGGAGTTGGTTTTGTGGTAGGCTTTATAGTTGTTCTTGTTGAACCTGCCGTTCACGTCTTGGGCGAGCAAATTGAAGAAGTTACCGGTGGTCATATACCATTAAATTTAATAAGGATGACACTTTCAATGGGTGTAGCATTAGCAATTTCTCTATCAATGGTACGAATTTTAATTCCTGAGGTAAAGTTATGGTATTTTCTTTTTCCCGGATTTGCATTTGCCATTTTGCTATCATTTATTGCAGAGCCTGTCTTTGTGGGAATTGCATATGATGCGGGAGGAGTTGCTTCAGGTCCCATGACTGCAACCTTTGTTCTTGCCTTTGCTCAAGGAGCTGCATCTTCTATAGAGACAGCTAATGTCTTAGTGGATGGTTTTGGCGTTATTGCGATGGTAGCAATGGCTCCCGTATTTTCAATCATGTTGTTGGGAACCGTTTTTAGGTATAAGAAAGTTGAAGAATATACTCCGACTGAGGAAGAATTTGTTATTACTCCGTCTATACCTGAAGAAAACAGATTGCTCTACGACTGCATAATGGTAAATGTAGAAAGAGGCTTTGCTGAAAATGTAGTAGACCTAGCGCGTCAGTCAGGTGCAAGCGGAGCTACCATTATGCATGGAAGAGGGACAGACATACATCATAAAGTTATGTTGCCTATTATAAATGTAGAGTTGCAGCAAGAAAAAGAAATTATTATATTTATTACAAAATCAAATTCCACTGAGAAAGTTGCTGACAGTTTATTAAGCGATAAAAAACTTAAAGAAGAAGGGGATATTGTTATCTATATATGTCCCGTCGCAGATGCAATGATTAAGTATTAATAAAACAAAAAATGGGAAAATTAATATGAATAAGGAGACGATATGGGCAAGGATGTAATTATTGCTTGTGATTTCAGCAATAGAGAAGAAGTTGTAAATTTTCTTTCAAAATTTACTGAAGAAAAGCCCTATGTAAAGGTGGGTATGGAATTATTCTACGCAGAAGGGCCTGAAATTTTAAAACTAATTAAAGCCATGGGGCATAAAATATTTTTAGACCTTAAGCTCCATGATATTCCCAATACAGTTAGAAAAGCCATGAAAGTTTTGTCGGAATACAATGTTGATATGGTTAACATTCATGCAGCAGGAACCATTTCAATGATGGAGGCAGCTATTGAAGGGTTAACCCGCAAGGATGGTTCAAGACCGATATTAGTTGCAGTAACTCAGCTTACTTCAACCGATGAAGAAAGAATGAAAAAGGAAATATTAATAGATAAGCCCATGGAAGAAGTTATAATGCACTATGCAAAATGCGCTAAAAAGGCGGGCTTGGACGGGGTTGTCTGCTCTCCTCTTGAAGCAGGAAAAGTACATGATATATGCGGAAAAGACTTTCTAACGGTAACTCCGGGAGTAAGGTTTGCAGATAATGATTCAGGAGACCAGGTCAGAATTACGACTCCCGCCAAGGCAAAAGAATTAGGCTCTGATTATATAGTTGTAGGAAGACCTGTCACACAAGCTAAGGACCCTGTAGAAGCATACAGAAGGTTTGTAAAAGAGTTTATTGAAGGATAATTATCAGTTAATGTGGAAATTAATGGTTTGACACTATAATTATTAAGTGCTATAATCATTTTCGTTAACGGTAGGTGGTAGAATGGCGGATAAAATTGTAGCCAACAATAAAAAGGCATTTCATGAATATTTTATAGAAGATAAATATGAAGCAGGATTAGTCCTTGTAGGAACTGAAGTTAAATCAATAAGACAGGGGAAGGTCAATTTGAAGGACAGCTATGTAAGTATAAAAAATGGTGAAGCATTTGTTTATAATATGCACATAAGTCCTTATGAAAAGGGAAACATATATAATGTAGACCCCTTAAGACCGAGAAAACTGCTTTTAAACAAAAGGGAATTAAGAAAACTTGCAGGACTAACAACTTTAAAAGGCTATTCACTTATACCTTTAAGTTTATATTTGAAAAATGGTCTTGTTAAAATGGAACTCTCGGTAGCAAAAGGTAAAAAGACTTATGACAAACGTCAAGATATTGCCAAAAAAGATGCCGAAAGAAGAATGCAAAGACAAGATGATTACAGATAAATTTTACTTTGAAGAGGAGAACAGCAATGAAAACACTGTATGAGGGAAAAACAAAGAAAGTTTTAAAAGATGAGAAGGATAATTCGGTATATATCTTTTTTAAAGACAGCGCAACCGGAGAAAACGGAGTTTTTGACCCCGGCTCCAATACTGTTGGTGGAATCGTTGAAGGCAAGGGAAAAATCGGCCTTATAATTTCCAAGTATTTTTTTGAGCTCATGGAGAAAAACGGCATACCTACCCATTACCTTGGAGCGGATATAGAAAATGGGCTGATGAAAGTAAGAAATCTTACTGTACCAAAGTTGGAATTTGTACTCCGCTATTTTACTGCCGGCAGTATGTGCCGAAGATTCAGCTTAGATGAAGGAATTCCCTTTGATCCTCCTTATGCTGAGGTTACATTGAAAGACGATGAGCAGGGAGACCCCTTAATCAGCGAAAGATTGTGTATTATGAAAGGTCTTTTATCAGAAGGACAATATGATGAAGCATTAAGATTATTAGAAAAGGTTGGAGAAGTTCTTAAGAAAGAGTTGGCACAGATGGCTCTTACATTAATTGACTTTAAAATAGAAATAGGATACGATGAAAGCGGCAAAATGTACGTAGTGGACGAAATAACACCCGATATCTGGCGTGTCCGTGACAAGAATGGTAATGTACCAAATCAAATTGAATGCAGCAAACTTATTTTAAACAAAATAAATTAATAGAGATTTTTTAAATGATAAATAAGACCGCTTATCAAATAAGCGGTTTTTAATATAAAGAAAATCAAGATATATGTTTCATAAAAATTTTTATGGGTATAAATTACATGTATTTAGGAATATTATTCTTCTTTACACGGCCATACAATTGTTGTATAATTTTTAATGTTATGAAAAAATAAATATTTATCGATGTATAGTAATTGGAGGAAATAATGAAAAAAGTATTAACGATCGTCTTAGTATTTGCATTGTCTTTTGGATTTTTAACAATAGTTAACAATATGGGTAATACAGATACTGCATCAGAACAACAAACACTAACAGGAACAGCCGAAGGTTTTGGCGGAGATGTTACTGTAAACGTGGTTGTAAAAGGCGATGATATAATATCTGTTGAAGCAATAGGCGAAGACGAAACAGAAGGTATAGGAAGTGTTGCACTTGTAGAACTTCCTGCCTTAATAGCAGAAGCAGATTCAACAGACATTGACGGAGTATCAGGTGCTACTTATACAAGTGACGGTATAAAAGCTGCCGTAAGGAATGCTTTAGAATCCAGGCAATAGTCCTTAAGAATCGGGTAAGAAGCTATACTATCTTGGTATAGCTTTTTTATATTAAAAAATACTGGTATAAATATTGATTGTATACTATAATTAAAATATCTACAAAAATCTACAAAAATCTCCATTAGCTGTATTGAAAGGAGATGACGGATATTAAGAAGAAGAATAATATATATATAGAAATTATCCTTATTATCGTATCTTCACTTCTGTTATTTATAACTTCAGCATATTATAACGATGTATTTACTGAGATTATGTCGGTAGCGACTTATTTAACGTGGCATAATTTATTTGAATTTTTGAGTATAATTGCATCGTTTTCAATATTTATAGTTACATATTACATCTATGAAGAATCCGGCAATCTTCGTATGATAATACTTGCCTGCTCTTTTTTTACAATGGCTTTCATTGATACATTTCATACATTAAGCTTTAAAGGAATGGCAGATTTTTTCGTGGCAAATTTAACTGCCGACAGAGCTACTACCTTTTGGATACTTTCAAGATTATTAGGAAGTACAGGTTTTATGATTTCTTCATTCATTCCTGAATATAAAAGAAGTGAGCTAAATAAATGGGTTTTTATAATTCCAACATCTATATTAGTCATTAGCTTGTTAATTGTTGTAACATATATACCGGATTTTATTCCTGCCATGTATGTTGAGAATTACGGACTTACAGAAACCAAAATAATTTTGGAGTATCTAGTTGTTATAATAATGATTATTGCTTTTTTAAAGATTTATCGGGAGTACAAAAGAAATAATAAAAGGTTAGACTATCTTATTATGATAGCACTTCTATTGTCTATATTCAGTGAGCTTGCTTTTATAAGCTATGGAAGCGTATATGACGCATATAACTATCTTGGCCATATATACAAAGTAATAGCATATTTTTTCCTATTCAAGGCTATTTATGCTGAAAGCGTGTCAATTCCATATAGAGAATTAAAAAAAGCTAAAAATGAACTAAAGGATTATGCAGACAATCTTAATCTCCTTGTTAAAGAAAGAACGAAAGAGCTTGAGAATATGAATGAAATATTAATGAATGACATAGAAAGTGCAAGGTTAATGCAGCGCTCGCTTCTTCCTGAAAAACTGCCTGAAAGCCAAACAGTTACGTTTTATGCAGCCTATATACCTGCTGAAAGACTGAGCGGTGATTTTTACAATGTTATTAAGCTAGATGAGAACAATATTGCATTATATATAGGAGATGTTGCAGGACACGGTGTATCTGCCGCCATGCTTACGGTTTTTGCCAATCAAAATATTAAGCCTATAAAGGAAGGCGAAATATTTGAAATAATTTCTCCCGGTTACGTTATGAAAAGTCTTTACAAGTCTTTCAATGAAACACATTATAAAATTGAATCATATCTTGTAATGCTTTACGGCATTTACAATACTAAAAGCCGACAACTTACATATACTTCAGCAGGAATCAATGTTCCTCCCTTAATAATTAAAAGTACCGGTGAAATATTGGAAATGAAAATAGAAGGGTTTCCCATATGTAAACTTGGGAACTTTTACATGCCATATTTTGAAGATATAAGTATTCAATTAAATGTCGGTGATATAGTTTTATTCTATACTGACGGTTTGGTAGAATACAGCAATGAAAATGGTATTATGTACAGCCATAATGATTTGAAAGATTTTCTGATTAAACATTATTCAATGAAAGCATCGGAATTATATTCGGCCATAAAGGAAAATTTATTCAAAAAAATAGGTAATAAAAAAATTGCCGATGATGTAACATTTTTAATTATGGAAATATATTGAGCAACAATACATGTTATCCCGAGCGTAAGCAAGGATCTCATGAGTCGTTGTATAATAAATAATCAGTCTAGCCATCATATATGATGGCTATTTTAATATGTTAACAATCATAAACTATTGACAAATAAAAAATTGTATTATAAGGTGAATAAGCACGGGATATAAATTTGCCTAATCAATGGAGGAAACATGAAGAATTTATTAATTGTAGAGTCTCCCGCCAAAGCTAAGACTATACGTACAATATTAGGAAGCAATTACACTGTTAAAGCTTCAGTAGGACATGTGCGAGATTTACCCAAGAGCAAGCTGGGTATAGATATAGAAAATAATTTTGAGCCAAGTTATATAACAATAAGGGGAAAAGGGGATATAATTCAAGAACTGAAAAAAGAAGCAAAAAAAGCTGACAATGTGTTTCTTGCAACAGACCCTGACAGGGAAGGTGAAGCTATATCTTGGCATTTGGCTAAAATATTAAACTTGGATGAAAATAAGGAAATAAGAATTGAATTTCATGAAATAACAAAGGATGCAATTAAAAATGCAAGCAAAGCTCCACGAAAGCTCAATATAGATTTGGTTAATGCTCAACAAGCCAGACGTGTTCTAGACAGATTGGTAGGATATAAGATAAGCCCTCTGTTATGGAAAAAAATCAAGAAAGGTTTAAGTGCCGGAAGAGTTCAATCTGTTGCATTAAAATTGGTTATAGACAGAGAGAAGGAAATAATGGATTTCAAGCCTGAAGAATATTGGACATTGGAGCTTGAAATAAAAAAATCAAGGAAGAAATTTATTGCCAAATATGTAGGTTATTTTGAGAATGATAAATTAATCAAAGTTAAAATCAATAGTCAGGGTGAAATAAATAAAATACTCGAAAGTATCGATAAAGAAAAAATTACAGTAGCTAAAATTGAAAAATCAAAAAGTTACTCAAAACCCGGCCCTCCGTTTACAACAAGCTCGCTTCAGCAGGAAGCTAACAGAAAGCTCAATTTTACGTCCAAAAAAACAATGATGGTTGCCCAACAGCTTTATGAAGGTGTAAAAGTCAAAGGTGAAGGCAATGTGGGCTTGGTTACTTATATACGAACCGATTCATTCAGATTGTCAGATGAAGCCGTTGAAAATGCAAAGCAATTTATTTTATCAAATTTCGGAGAAAAGTATTATAAATACAGAGTATATAATAAGGCAAAGAAAAACGAAAGCAAAGTGCAGGATGCGCATGAAGCTATAAGACCTACTTCATTGCTTCGAACACCGGAAAAAATTAAAGACAGCCTCACTACAGACCAATATAAGCTGTACAGTCTGATATGGAAAAGAGCTGTTGCCTGTCAGATGGCAGATGCGGAATATGATGTTACTAAAGTTTTATTTGATAACAATGACAATATTTTTGAAAGCAACGGGAAGGTTCTTGTTTTTGACGGTTTTAGAGCTGTATACGGATATGCTGATGAAAAAGACGAAAAAATGTTTCCTGAATTAAAAATTGATGAAGTATTAGAAATATCAAAAGTAATACCTGAGCAGCATTTTACCCAACCTCCCGCTCGTTATACCGAAGCAAGTCTCATAAAGGATTTGGAGGAAAAGGGAATAGGGCGTCCAAGCACATATGCTCCCACTATTACAACTATAACAAGCAGGGATTATGTGGCTAAGGAAAAAGGATATTTGATTCCAACAGACATGGGTTTTTTAGTAACCGAAATGATGGAGAAATACTTCCCGAAAATTGTGAATGAAAAATTTACCGCAGATTTAGAAAACCACTTAGATGATGTTGCAAGCGGAAATATTAATTGGCGCAACGTAATTTCAAATTTTTACGAAAGCTTTAAAAAAGAGCTTGATGTAGCGGAAAATGAAATGAAAGAAATTGAAATCAAAGATGAAGTAAGTGATGTCAAATGTGACAACTGCGGCGCATTCATGGTTATTAAAAGCGGAAGATTCGGAAAGTTTCTTGCATGTCCCAATTATCCCGAATGTAAGAATACAAAGCCGCTAAACGGCAAAGAACCGCCTGAGGAAGTAAATGAAACATGCGAAAAATGCGGCTCTAAAATGCTTAAGAGGAAAGGAAAGTTCGGAGAATTTTTGGCATGCTCCAATTATCCCAAATGTAAAAATACAAAACCGATTATTAAAACTATTGATGCTCCCTGTCCGCGATGCGGCAAGCAAATTGCAATCAAGTTTTCAAAAGCAGGACGGAGATTTTACGGATGCACAGGTTATCCTGATTGTAAATATATTTCATGGTATGAGCCGACCGACAAAAAATGTCCCGAATGCGGCGAAATGATGGTTTTAAAAAACAATAAGCAAACATGCATAAATAAAAAATGTAAAAAAAGCGAATAATATTATTGAAAAATAGCTTATAATATGCACATTTTTGTAATTAAATATTGCCAAATAAAATTGGCTATGATATACTAATCATAATTACACACAGATTTTGATCATGTTAGAGATGTGCCGGAAACGGTCTTTTTCATGATATGACATTTCTGGAGGTAAAACAAAAGGAGGAAAAAAATAATGGCAATTATCAGTATGAAAAAATTGCTCGAGGCCGGGGTTCATTTTGGACATCAAACAAGAAGATGGAATCCTAAAATGGCAGAGTATATTTTCACGGAAAGAAATGGAATCTATATTATCGATTTACAGAAAACAAGCGATAAAGTAGATGAAGCTTACAACTTTATAAAGGAAGTTGTATCAAACGGCGACGAAATACTATTTGTCGGAACAAAAAAACAAGCTCAGGAATCAACAAAGTCTGAAGCTATAAGATGCGGAATGCATTATGTAAGCCAAAGATGGCTTGGTGGAATGCTTACTAACTACTCAACCATCAGAAAAAGAATTGACAGGCTTAATGAATTGAAAACAATGGAAGAGGATGGTACATTCGACCTTTTAACCAAAAAAGAAGTTTTCAAATTAAGAAATGAAGCCGAAAGACTTGAAAAATTCTTAGGCGGAATAAAAAATATGGATAAACTGCCGGGTGCTTTGTTTGTAGTTGACCCGAGAAAAGAAAGAATAGCTGTTCAGGAAGCAGCAATCTTAGGAATTCCTGTAGTAGCAATAGTTGACACAAATTGTGACCCTGATGAAGTAGATTATGTTATTCCGGGCAATGATGATGCTATCAGAGCCGTAAAACTGTTGACAGCAACTATAGCAGATGCAGTAATTGAAGGGAAACAAGGCGTTCAGATGACTCACGAAGATACAGAAGACGAAGTAACCGAAGAATTAGAAGATCTTGAAGAGTTAGAAGAATTGGAAGAAGTAGAAGAAGAATTAGAATAATAAAACAACAAAGTAAGGGGTTAGGAATTATTTCCTTACACCTTCTTTTTAAATTATGGAGGATAAGATGGAAATTACAGCTTCAATGGTAAAAGAACTAAGAGAAAAAACAAATGCAGGTATGATGGACTGTAAAAAAGCTTTAAAAGAAACAAACGGTGATATTGAAAAGGCAATTGTATACTTAAGGGAAAAAGGACTTTTACAAGCTGCAAAAAAATCAAGCAGAATTGCATCGGAAGGTCTTACTACAGCCCTAATTTCAGCTGATGAGAAAAAGGGTGTCGTTCTTGAAGTGAACTCAGAAACAGATTTCGTTGCTAAAAATGAAGAATTCAAAAGCTTTGTTGAAGAAACAGCTAAGGCTGTTCTTGACAATGAACCAAAAGATTTGGAAGCTTTAAAAGCTGTTGTACTAAATGACGGTAAAACAGTTCAGGAAGCTTTAACAGATAAAATAGCAAAAATTGGTGAAAATATGTCACTAAGAAGATTCGGAGAAGTAAAGGTTGATAAAGGTGTTGTAGTTGACTACATTCACGGCGGAGGAAAAATTTCCGTTGTTGTTGCTATGGAATCTGAAGGTGACAAAGAAGCACTTAAAGTCTTAGGCAAGGATATAGCAATGCAGGTTGCTGCAATGAGTCCAAAATATATTTCAATGGAAGATGTAGATGCTGAATTCATAGCACAAGAAAAAGAAATACTTACGGCTCAGACTTTAAACGAAGGCAAACCGCAAAACATAGTTGAAAAAATTGTTGAAGGAAGACTAAATAAAGAGCTTAAAGAAATCTGTCTCTTAGAGCAGGCATTTGTGAAGGATGCCGATTTAACGGTAAAGAAAGTAATAAGCGATACAGCAAAAAAATTAGGCTCAGATATAAAAATAACCGGTGTTTTAAGATATGAAGTTGGCGAAGGAATAGAGAAAAAGTCTGAAAATTTTGCTGATGAAGTAGCTAAACAAATGGGTTTATAATCCTGTAATCACAATGGAGAACCAATGGTTCTCCATTAAAATAAAAATTATCAGGAGGATAAAATGTGCAAATATAAACGAATAGTATTAAAAATCAGCGGAGAAGCCTTGTCCGGCAGCGCAGGTCACGGCATAAATTCAGAAATAGTTAACAAAATTTCCAATGTTATTAAGCGTATAAATGAAATGGGAGTAGAAGTTGCAATTGTTGTGGGAGGCGGGAACTTTTGGAGAGGTGCCTGTGCCAAAGACATAGACAGAACAACATCTGATTATATGGGAATGCTTGGAACAATAATAAACGGACTTGCTCTTCAGGATGCCCTAGAAAAAATTGATGTGGAAACAAGACTACAGACAGCAATTGAAATGAGACAAATTGCAGAACCTTACATACGAAGAAGAGCAGTAAGACATTTGGAAAAGGGAAGAGTTGTAATATTTTCGGGAGGTTCCGGGAACCCATACTTTTCCACTGATACCACAGCTGCATTAAGAGCTGCTGAAATAAATGCAGAAATTATCCTTTTAGCTAAAAACGGTGTTGATGGTGTTTACAGCGACGACCCGAATAAAAATCCTGATTCTGTAAGATACGAAGAACTTAATTATATAGATGTCTTGAATAAAGGTCTGAAAATAATGGACTCAACGGCAACTTCATTATGTATGGATAATAAAATTCCTATCTTGGTTTTTGGAATAGAAACTCCTGAAAATATTGAAAAGATAATTTTGGGAGAAAACATAGGAACAATAATTAAGGAGGTATAGTATGTATAAAGATTTAATAATTAAATCAGAAGAATCAATGAAAAAATCAATAAATTTTCTTAAGGAAGAGCTTGCAACCATAAGAGCAGGCAAAGCTAATCCGAAATTAATTGATAAAATTCAAGTAAGTTATTACGGTACAATGACACCATTAAATCAAATAGCTAATATTTCCGTACCGGAACCGAGAATGCTTCTTGTTCAGCCTTGGGATGCAAATTCATTAAAAGATATTGAAAGAGCTTTGTTAACTTCCGACTTGGGAATTAACCCGACAAATGACGGAAAGGTTATAAGGCTGATAATTCCGGTGCTTACGGAAGAAAGAAGAAAAGAACTTTTAAAACTGGTTAAAAAAGAAATTGAGAATTCAAAAGTTGCAGTACGAAATATCAGAAGAGATACTAACGAAGAAATTAAAAGGATGGAAAAACAAAGCGAAATATCCAAAGATGACCAAAAAAGGGCAGAAGATGAAATGCAGAAGCTTACTGACAAATACATAAACCTTATAGACGAAATATATAAAGATAAAGAAAAAGAAGTATTAGAGGTATAAGTTGGATAGTTTAATCGGTTATCCATTAAAAGAAGCACTTCAAAAATTAGAAAGTTTAAATGTTATTATTAATATAGTGAAAGTAAAAGGCAGTAATAGAAGATTCAATAACTTAGAAAAACCATATGTAATTAAAGAAAACTATTCAGATGATACCGTAACATTGTACGTATCTTACTTTTAAGGTACGGGGACACCTCTATGTACCCCGTACTTTTGGAATTGTGAGGTTTATTATGAATATTGATGAAAAAGCGTTGTCAGGGAAAATACCTGAACATATTGCAGTTATATTAGATGGAAACAGAAGATGGGCAAAACAAAAAAACCTGCCCGTACAGGCAGGACATAGAGAAGGAGCTTTAAGAGTTACTGATTTAGTAAGAAATTGCGGTGACCTTGGAGTAAAATATCTATCTGTTTATGCTTTTTCAACTGAAAATTGGAGAAGAGAAAAAAAAGAAATAGATTATTTAATGAATCTCTTGGTTGAATTCGTATTTAAGGAGCTTGAAAACCTTCATAAAAACGATGTAAAAATAACAATGATGGGGAATATGGAGGATTTGCCAAGCAAGACGAGAAAAGAGGTAGAGCGCGCAATTGAGCTTACTAAAAACAACAAAACACTTCATCTGAATATTGCATTGAGCTACGGCTCAAGAAATGAGATAGTGAATGCAGTAAAAAATATAATTAAAGATTACGAAAACAATAAAATTGACATAGAAGAAATTAATGAGGAAAGCTTTAAAAAATACTTATTTACTAATGATATGCCAGACCCTGATTTATTAATCAGGACCAGCGGAGAATTAAGGTTAAGCAACTTTCTCTTGTATCAGCTTGCATATACGGAATTTTATTTCACGGAAGTTTTATGGCCTGATTTTAATAAAAATGAATTAATTAAAGCAATCGAAAACTATCAGCAAAGAAAAAGAAGATACGGAAATTAGGCGGTGTACTATGGGTAGAAGAGTGTTAACCGGTTTTGCAGGCGGAGCATTTATAGCACTTATAACATATTTAGGCGGCTCCTTATATGACTTTGTTTTTTTGGGCATAACATGCATAGCTATTTATGAATTATCAAAAGTTTTTTTTAATGACGGCTTTGATTATGGAGCCGTTATGAATTACATGTTTGCAATTGCTTTATTTATTGAGAAAATTACTGAAAACAGACATTTTTTTGATTTTTTCTTGTTTTTATACATATCTATAATATTTTTAATATATATATTCAATAAAAAAGTAACTGTAAAAAAAGTTTCAGAAATAATTTTCATGGGTACATATGTGGTATTCTTCATGTATCATATGATGCTTATGAATAATTCAAAATTTGTATGGTTGGTATATATTATAGCTTTCGGCACTGACACATTTGCATATTTTACCGGTAAATTTTTCGGCAAAAATAAATTATATCCTGAGGTAAGCCCGAATAAAACTGTCGAGGGTGCAATCGGCGGTATTATCGGAAGCACGATTTTATCATTGATATATTTTAATTATTTAAGCATAAATAAATATTTTTACATTATAATATTTAGTGTAAGTGCATCTGTATTTTCAATGGCCGGCGATTTGACAGCATCTAAAATTAAAAGAGAATACAAAATAAAGGATTTTGGGAACCTTCTGCCCGGTCACGGAGGCATAATGGACAGATTTGACAGTGTTTTATTTGTTGCACCTACAGTGTACTATTTTATTCTGCATTTTATATAAACGGAGGTTACTATATTGTTAACATTAATAGCGTCTATTCTTGTTTTTTCTGCTATTGTTCTTGTCCATGAATATGGTCATTATAAAGCTGCAAAAAGCGTTGGTATAAAGATATATGAATTTGCCATAGGAATGGGTCCAACCGTATTTAAGAAAGAAAAAAAAGGAATAGTATATTCAATTAGAGCTGTTCCGTTCGGCGGGTTTGTTCAAATGGAAGGTGAAGAAGAAGATTCAAGAACACCTACAAGCTTTAGTACAAAAACCATAGCTCAAAGAGCCAAAGTAATTGCAGCAGGTCCCGTGATGAACTTTGTGTTGGCTCTTGTATTGTTTTTAATAATAGCTTTTTCATATGGAGTTTATGGTAATCATATAGATTACATAGATGAAAACTCCAATGAATACAAAGCAGGCTTAAGGACCGGAGATAAAATTATTTCCGTTAACGGTGAAAGAACCTATATATGGGAAGATATATTTTATGAATTAGTATCTCCTGAGGAAAGTTCTTACACATTGGAATATGAAAGAAATGGTCAAATCGATAAAGTTAATATCGACAAAAACTATCGGAAAATAATAGGAGTTACCTCAACTATCGTAAACGGAAAAACCACTACAACCGTAACTCCTTCAGATATGACTTCTCCTGCATACAAGGCAGGAATTATGGACGGAGATATTGTCATAAAAATTAATGACATACCTGTAAACACTTGGGATGAGCTGACAACCCAGGTTGAAAATTCAAATAAAACAGTAAAGGTCACCGTAGACAGAAAAGGTGAAATTATAGACTACAATATAGATTTGGTGGAGCAAATATCTGTAAGATTTAATACTGAGCTTGAAAAATCATTTATGACGGCTATATCTTCTTCAATGTATAAGACTGTATATTATATTGAACTTATGTTTAAAACCATAAGACTGCTTGTAACGGGCAAATTGGGCAGTGATGCCTTAGGCGGACCTGTAATGGTAATATCTATGGTCGGAGAAGCGGCCCAAAACGGAATTTTATCACTTCTCAGTCTTGCAGCCTTTATAAGCATTAATTTGGGCTTTATGAATTTACTTCCTTTCCCGGCATTAGACGGAAGCAAGCTGGTATTTCTGGCAATAGAAGGAATAAGGGGTAAAGCATTGCCTGTTGAAAAAGAAGGTTATATACACTTTATAGGTTTTGTTTTTTTAATAGGTTTTATGTTGTTTATAACTTATAAGGATTTATTGAGAGTATTTAGAATATGACAAGGGGACGGGGGTGTCGTCATCTGGTATGAGATTTGACACACCTGTTTTGTATTCATAAACATTTTGTTATTCTGAAAGCAGTGAAGAATATCATCTTTTATAAGGAGAGGATAGAAAAGTATGGATAAAATAATCAGAAGACAAAGCTCAAAAGTTATGGTCGGTAACGTACAAATAGGTGACGGTGCAGATATAACGGTACAATCCATGACTAATACTTTTACAAAAGATGTAAAGTCAACGGTTGCTCAAATTCTGCAGCTTGAAGAAGCAGGCTGCGAAATTATAAGGGTGGCGGTTGCAGATAATGAAGATGCTGAAGCAATTAAAGAAATAAAAAAACAAATTCATATACCGATTGTTGCTGATATACATTTTGACTATAGATTAGCATTAAAAAGCATTGAGAGCGGAATTGATAAATTGCGAATTAATCCCGGTAATATAGGCGGCATTGACAGGGTTAAAAAGGTTGTAGAAAAGGCAAAACCAAGAAATATTCCAATCAGAATAGGCGTAAATGTAGGAAGTATACATAAGGAAATATTAAAAAAGTACAATGCTCCCACTTCAGAAGGAATGGTTGAATCTGCTTTGGAGCATGTTCGTATATTAGAGGACCTTGATTACGGCAACATTGTAATCTCTATGAAGGGAACAGATATAAAAATGACCATTGACGCCTACAAATCTATGGCGAAAAAGGTTAATTATCCTCTTCATCTTGGAATTACCCATGCAGGAACGTTATTTGAAGGAAGCATACGCTCCGCAATTGGTGTTGGAAGTCTTTTGGCTGATGGTATTGGCGACACAATAAGAATATCTCTAACAGATGACCCGAGGGAAGAAGTAAAGGTTGCTAGAGAAATTTTAAAAAGTCTTAATTTAAGAAATTTCGGAATAAATTATATAACATGTCCAACATGCGGTCGAACTAAAATCCAGCTTATTGAGCTTTCCAAAAAAATTCAGGAAGGTTTAAAGAATGTTAATAAACCTATAACAGTTGCAATAATGGGCTGCGCAGTTAACGGACCGGGAGAGGCAAGGCAGGCGGATATCGGTATAGCAGGAGGTAAAGGAGAGGCCCTGTTGTTTAAAAAGGGGGAAATAATAGAAAAGGTAAAAGAAGAAGATTTAGTTAAAAGGCTGCTGGAAGAAATTGATAAACTCTCCTAAGGTTGACATTCAAACAAAAGGTGTAGTATAATTTATATATGAAAATTCAATATTTTTTAATTAACCTTATCGCTGTATAAACCAAAGCGTATTAAATAAATTGCATATCTAAGGAGGAAACATGGCAGTAGGAACTTTAAATGTAGAAAAGAGATTAGAAACAAACAGCAGAGCAAGCAACAGATTGCGAAGACAAGGATATTTGCCCGGAAACATATCCAGAAAAGGTAAGGATTCGGTTTCAGTTACCGTTAAAGCTGATGAACTGAGAAAAGGCTTATCAACTTACGGAAGGAATGCTTTGTTTAAAATAACATTGGATGACACGGAATTCACCGGTATGGTGAAAGATATTCAACTTTCACCTGTTAAGGGCTCAATGATGCATGTTGACTTTCAAGAAGTATCATTAAATGAAGAAATCAAAGTTCAATTATCAATTGTGCTTAAAGGTACAGAAGCATTAGAATTTAAAGGATTAATAGCATTAACACAACTAGATTCAATCACAGTGAAAGGTTTGCCGCAGAATATCCCTGATGACCTAACAATTGATGTTTCAAATATCGAAAAAGTAGAAAATATATGTTTAAAAGATGTAAAATTTACTGAAGGAATAGTTCCTGAAGGTCACCCTGAACAAGTTTTAATCTCTATTGTTGAAGCTAAGAGAACAGTAGAGGAAGAAGAAACCGGCGAAGAAACCGATGATGAAGTAGCAGGTGAATAACAAGATTAAGAATAGTATTAAAAAATACCCATTTCACGGGTATTTTTTTTACAATTCTTCTATATGAACAAGGCCTTCAAAGGAGTTTAGCTTTTGAATAACATCAACGTGATTTATTCTTTCTTTTGCTTCCAGTGTAATTATTGCAATAACCGATATTTCGTGGGGTATAGTGTCTTTTGTAATTTCAATGTTGCGTACTTTAAAATCAGATAAATTGCAAAAAATTATGAATTTATCCAATTGCTCGATGGATTTAAACGAAGTGTATATATTGATAATTCTATTGTTTGATGTTAGCATATAATCAATTTTTTTAAAAAAGGTTATTATAATAAAAACAATCAATGCTACAATTACTGCACCTGAATAAAACCCTACGCCTATTGCAAGGCCTAAGCATGCTGATGCCCATAAACCTGCAGCTGAAGTAAGTCCTTTTATTTGGTTTCTGCTTGTTATCATTATTGTTCCTGCACCCAAAAAACCGATACCGCTGATAACCTGTGCACCAAGTCTAGCAGGGTCACTGCCGCTGAAATTATTGTAAATATATTGATTTGTCATCATTACCAAAGCAGAGCTTAAACATACAATCATATAAGTTCTGAAACCTGCAGGTCTGTTTTTCCTGCTTCTTTCAAGTCCTATAATACCTCCGCAAATCATAGAAAGTACAATTCGCAATGTTATGGAATATATATTGAGTTCATATAGCGTTTCGATTGGAATTCCTCCTTTGTATTTATTAATATATTAATAAATGTAAAATTTATTACATATGTTTACTTTTAAAATATATTTTAAGTATATTGAATTAAAATTTTAATTTTGTTATACTACATTAGGAGAAAATAAAGGGAGACTGCTATGTTATTTAATAAAATATTTACTGATGAGAGCCTTGATAAGATAAAAATCCAAAAGATTGAAGTAATAGAAAGAACAAATACTATTAATTTACACGCGTTAAGCCAAGAAATTATAGATTTTAATCATATAGAAAATATTAAGGACGAAATAAGTAAGCATTATAACAATTCAGTAAATGTAGAAATATATTTAAAATATAAATTAGACAAAAGTATAAACATTGAAAAAATTAAAGAAAACCTGTTTTACATCATCAATAAAAGTTCAAATATACTGTCGAAAGCAAAGGACAATATAAAAATTGAATTTAAAGATGACTGTTTTTTTGTAATTGCAGACAATAAACTGCTAATAGACGAGCTTAATGAAAATAACATAGAAAGAAAGCTCAAGAAACTTATATGCGATTACAATTTAGACTATAATATAAAAGCTATATATAATGAGGCGGAAGAAGAAGCAGCAATTACTGCACAAAGAATTTTTGACCAAGCATTGAAAAAGAATTTAGAAATAATTAAAAATAATTCTTCCGAAAAAAAACCTGCCAACAAATCTCAAGAAGGCAGTTATAAGAAAAGGTCAAGAAAAAAGATTGACTTTGACAGCATACCTGTGTCTTTAATTTCCGAATTAACAAATGACTCAGGTGTAGTTAATATTAAAGGAAAAATTGTAAATGTTGACAAAAGGGAGTTAAAAAACGGCTCTTTCCTCATATCGTTAATCATAACCGATTCCACGGATTCAATAATGTGCAAATATTTTTGTCCTAATGGGTTTGATGATGAAGGAATTGAAAATGGGAATTATATTCAAATTGCAGGCAATGTTGAATATGATGATTATGAAAAAGAATTGATTGTTAAAATACAAGATTTACAGTTAACAACCGAAGAAATCAAGCGAATGGATAATGCAAATGAAAAGAGGGTTGAGCTTCATCTGCATACAGGTATGAGCTCAATGGATGGTATAAACAGCTTTAAGGAATACGCTAAGAAGGCAAGGCAGTGGGGTCA
>MTBK01241590.1_pt1 | contig 24641 bp, 10 predicted proteins | sample 1535981 | NCBI WGS metagenome assembly MTBK01 (sample SAMN06109225, study PRJNA356200) | anaerobic digester metagenome | isolation source: biogas reactors fed with pig manure or primary and secondary sludge | place: Spain | collected 2016-06-30
GCCTGATTCACCGGCCGGGCGGGCTCCCGTTCGCAGCGGTGACGAGGCCCGACTTGACCAGGGCGGTGTCGACGTAGCGCTGAACGGGGCGTGCCTCGAAGAAGCCGGTGTGCCCGCCGTGGTACCAGCCGACGTCCGGCCGGCCCCAGTGATCCCATAGCTGGAGCACCTGCTGGCGGGGGTGCACGATTCGGTCGGCCAGGCCGGCATAGATGAACCGGCCCCGTGGCGGCACTTTCGGCTCCAGCGACAGCGGCGAGATCATTGCGCCGATCGGCCGCGCGAGTTCCACGGTCCGGCGCCGCGGATCGTCGCCGGGCAGATGGGAATGCCGGCCGAGCAGTTCGACCAGGTTCGACGGCGGCACTCCGAGGATTGCGCAGGTGAGGTCGTCGTCCAGGCTGGCCAGCAGTGCGGCGACATAGCCACCCAGGGAGATGCTGTTCAGACCGATCCGGGCACCGGGCTGCTCGGCGCGGATCCAGGCCAGCACCCGTCGCACGTCCCAGACCGCCTGGGCGGTCCCGTGCACGTCGTCCATGACGTCCTCGCCGGGAAACACCGCGCCCTTGGGAAGTCCGCGCGCACGGGGGCCGTGCATCGGCAGCACCGGAAGCGCGACGTTGAGACCCAGATCCTCGTGCAGGTGCCAGGCCCGGAACAAGGTGAGGTCGAGGCCGGCGCGGCCCATCTCGGTGCCGTGCACGCAGACCAGCCACGGTCGCGGTTCGCGGTGCCGTAACACCAGCGCGTATTCGCGGTGGTTCCCGGTGTAGCTCATCCACCGCTGCGCGCCCGGCTCGCCGGGGTGCGGCGTGTACCCGCTGTCGAAGGACAACCGCTGATGGGTGCGGTTGCCCTTGGTGTAGGACCGGATCCAGACGCCCTCGGGCGCCGGGGGAGCGGTGAAATAGTCCTGCGGGTCGTCCAGCCAGCCGCGGTCCCGGTAGAAGCCGACCGCCTCGGTGATCTCGGCGTTGATCCGCTCGTAGGCCTGCGGGTCACTGAGCGGACGACGCCAGAGCAGGCCCAGCAGAACCAGTTCGTCCCGCAGGGCGTGGGTGGCCAGGGAAAGGGTGGGCCGGGCCACCGGCAGGTCGCTGCCGTTACCACCGCTCAGAAAGGCTCCCCAGGCCCGGGCGTAGTAGCCGCCGGCCCGGGCGAAGGGGCTCACGATATTGGAGGCCACGAGCTGTCACGCTAGCAACGGCGGTGCGGGGCACCAGGGCATTTGGTCATCAACGCCCGGATCGGGCAGCGGCGGACGGTCCGGGTCTGAAAGCAGAGACGGCCCCGGGCGTGAGCCCGGGGCCAGCTCTGTCGCACGAAAGGTCAGAACGCGGCTTCGTCGAGTTCCATGACTTCATTGTCCAGCGCCTCGAGCACCTGCCGGGTGCTGGTGAGCAGCGGCAGGAAGTTCTTGGCGAAGAACGACGCGACGGCCACCTTGCCCTCGTAGAAGTTGCGATCGGCCCCGCTCGCGCCGGCATCCAGGGCGGCCATGGCCACCGCCGACTGCTGCAGCAGCAGCCAGCCCATCACCAGGTCGCCGACGCTCATCAGGAAGCGCACCGAACCCAAGCCCACCTTGTAGATGCTCTTGGAGTCCTCCTGCGCGGACATCAGGAAGCCGGTCAGGACCGCGGCCATGCCCTGGACGTCCTCCAGTGCCTTGGCCAGCAGCGCCCGCTCGGTCTTGAGCCGGCCGTTGCCGGACTCGTTCTTCACGAACTCGTCGATCTGGGCGGCCACATGCGCCAGCGCCTGGCCCTTGTCCCGAATGATCTTCCGGAAGAAGAAGTCCTGGGCCTGGATGGCGGTGGTGCCCTCGTACAGGGAGTCGATCTTGGCGTCGCGGATGTACTGCTCGACCGGGTAGTCCTGCAGGAAGCCCGAACCGCCGAAGGTCTGCAGGCTCTCGGTCAGCTTGGCATAGGCCTGCTCGGAGCCGACACCCTTGACGATCGGCAGCATCAGGTCGTTGACCTTCACCGCCAGTTCCGGCTCCACACCGTGCAGTGCCTTGGCCACCTCGGCGTCCTGGTAGGTGGCGGTGAACAGGTACAGCGCGCGCAGACCCTCGGCGTAGGCCTTCTGAGTCATCAGGCTGCGACGCACATCGGGGTGATGGGTGATGGTCACCCGCGGGGCCGTCTTGTCCATCATCTGGGTCAGATCGGCACCCTGGACCCGCTCCTTGGCGTACTCCAGCGCGTTGAGGTAACCGGTGGACAGCGTGGCGATCGCCTTGGTGCCCACCATCATCCGAGCCTGCTCGATGACGTCGAACATCTGCGCGATGCCCGAGTGGACCTCGCCCACCAGCCAGCCCTTCGCCGGCACACCGTGCTGGCCGAAGGTCAGCTCGCAGGTGGCCGAGACCTTCAGGCCCATCTTGTGCTCGACATTGGTCACGAAAGCGCCGTTGCGTTCGCCGGGCGCGCCGGTCTCAGGGTCGAAAAGGAACTTCGGCACGATGAACAGCGACAGGCCCTTGGTGCCCGGACCGGCCCCCTCGGGGCGAGCCAGCACCAGGTGCATGATGTTCTCAAAGAGGTCGTCGGAGTCGGCCGAGGTGATGAACCGCTTGACGCCGTCGATGTGCCACGATCCGTCGTCCTGCTTGACCGCCTTGGTGCGACCGGCGCCCACGTCGGAACCGGCGTCCGGTTCGGTGAGCACCATCGTGGCGCCCCAGCCGCGCTCCGCGGCCAGCACTGCCCACTTCTTCTGCTCCTCGGTGCCGAGGTGGTAGACGATCTGGGCGAAGCCGGCGCCGCCGCCGTACATCCACACCGCCGGGTTGGCGCCGAGCACATGCTCGTGCAGCGCCCACAACATCGCCTTGGGGGCCGGTACGCCGCCGAGTTCCTCGCAGAGGCCGACCTTGTCCCAGCCGCCCTCGATGAAGGCGCGCACCGACTTCTTGAAGTCTTCCGGCAGGGTCACCACATGGGTGGCGGGGTCGAACACCGGCGGGTTGCGGTCCCCTTCGACGAAGGACGCGGCGAGCGGGCCTTCGGCGAGCCGGGCCATCTCGCTGAGCATCTCCTCGGCGGTGTCCCGATCCAGGTCGGCGAACGTGCCGGCACCGAGTGCCTTGTCGACGCCGAACACCTCGAACAGGTTGAAGACCTGGTCGCGGACATTGCTCTTATAGTGGCCCACGGTTCCTCCTCGATGAGAACGCCACTTCAACGGTTGGGTACTCGATTTAAGTTACCCACCAGTAACCCTGTGAAAGTACACCCGCCGGTAACCGAATTGCAACCGGGTGTGATGCAGGTCAATCCGCTGATCAGAGCGTGGGCGCGGCATCCCGTCACCGGCGGTGCCGGGTCCGCCGGTTCGGTCCGTTACGGGGAGTCGACGGCGGAGTTCGCGGGGGGTTCGGCCGGTCCGGGGGAGGTGTCGGAGTCGGGCAGTTGCGAGACCAGATGCGCGGCGAGCTCGCCGATGGTCGGATAGTCGAACACCGCGGTCGGGCTGATGTCGAACTTGCCGCCGAACTGACTGAACAGCCGGTTCCGCAACTCAACGGCCATCAGCGAATCGGTGCCGAGGTCCAGGAACCGGCTGGCCGAGGCGGGTGGCTGCGCGAGCCGCAGGAAGCCCTGCACCTCGCGCTGCAGAAACTCGGTGATGAAGTTCACCCGCGCGGCAGCCGGGATCTCCTGGAGTTGGCGGAGCAATTCGCTGTCGCCGGCGGGGGCCTCGTCGCCGCGCGGCAGGACCTGATCGAGCAGCGGCGGGCGCATGCCACCGAGCATCTTCGCCGCGCGTTGCCAGTTGGCCTTCAGGACCGTCGCCTGCCCCGCCCCCTGCCGGACCACCTCGCCGAGGGCGGCCAGCGCCGCGGTCGGCTCCAGCGGCATCAGGCCCTGGGCGCTGAGATTGGCCACCGCGGCCTGCGATGTCGCCATGCCGCCTTGTCCCCAGGGGCCGAAGTTGATTGCCGTCGCCTCCAATCCGTGTGCCCTGCGCTGGGCGGCGAGCCCGTCCAGCAGGGAGTTCGCGCATGCGTAGTTGGCCTGGGAGGGCGATCCCAGCACGGCCGACGCCGACGAGAAGAGGATGAAGAAATCAAGGTCGTCCTGCTGTGTCAGCCGATGCAGGAGATGGGCGGCAATGGCCTTGGGTCGCAGCGTCGTGCCGAACCGGTTCAGATCCTGCTGCGGCAGCAGGGCGTCGTCGAGCACGCCCGCCAGGTGGGCCACCCCCGCCAGTGGCGGCAACTCCGACCGGATCCGCCCCAGCAGTTCGCCGAGTTCGGCCTCGTCTCCGACGTCGGCGAGCAGCACGTGCAGCCGGCAGTGGAAGCGTTCGGAGATCGCGGCGATGGCCCGCTCCGCATCGGCGTCGGGACCTCGGCGACTGGTCAGCACGATGTCGCCGGCACCGAGTTGGGCCAGATACGCGGCCGTGTGCAGGCCCAGCGCACCGAGCCCACCGGTCACCAGATAGCTCCGGCCACCCCGCGGCCGAAGCGGTTTCGGCATCTGCACCACGATCTTGCCGATGTGCCGAGCCTGCTGCATGCGCCGGAACGCGGACCTCGCCTCGGTGAGCGGGTAGACCTCGGCGGGCACCGGCGTCCACGCTCCGATCGCCAGTCCGTCGGACAACTCCGTCATCAGCGTTTTGATGTGGTCCGGGTCGGTCATCATCGTCACATCCAGTGCGATGACGCCGTAGTCGATGTCAGGCCGGGCCGTCGTCATCTGCTCGGCGGTCCAGATGTCCCGCTTGGCGATCTCGGCGAACCTGCCGCCCTTGGCGGTCGCTCGGACCGTCGCCTCGATGAAGCCCTCGTTGGTCAGGCTGTTGAGCACCACGTCGACGCCCTCGCCGTTGGTGTCGGCCAGGATCTGGTCAGCGAATTCCGTTGTCCGCGAGTCGTAGACGTACTCCACGCCCATCTCACGCAGGGTCGCTCGCTTGTAGGCGCTCGCGGTGGCGAAGACCGTGGCGCCGTGCTGGCGCGCCAACTGGATGGCCGCCATTCCCACCCCGCCGCTGGCGGCGTGGATCAGCACCCGATCCCCGGCCTTGAGCCGCGCCCAGTCGAAGGCGAGTCGGGCGGTCAGCGCCGCAGCCGGCAGGGTCGCGGCGCCGACCGGGTCGACACCGGCCGGCACCGGCGCCAGCAGTTGTGCCGGCACATTCAGCCGGCTGGCGAAGGCCCCCTGCATGGAGCCGAACACACGTTGCCCCACCTCGAAGTCCGTTACCTCGGAACCGATTTCGGTGACGACACCGCACAGGTCGCCGCCGATCGGACCGGGGTCTCCAGGGTAGAGACCGAGCACGTTGAGGACGTCGCGGAAGTTCAGGCCCGCGGCCTCCACCCGGACCTGGATCTCATTGTCGGCCGGCGCCGCGACATCGGCCTCGGTCAGCCGGAGGTTGTCGATCGCGCCCCGTTCCGTCGGGGCCAGGACGTAGTCGTCGCTGCGTGGCATCGGGAGTTGGCCGCTGCGGGTCCAGTGCAGTAACCGGGGTACCAGGAACTTCCCCCGTCGCACCGCCATTTCGGGTTCCGCCATGCCGGAACCGAGCGCGGCTGAACCGAGCGCGCCGGAGAGCCAGTCCGCCGGGTCCGCGGATGCGTCGATGTCCACGAGGCGGCAGCGCAGCGTCGGCTGCTCGGCGATCACGGTCCGCCCGATTCCCCACAGCGCGGTCTGCACCGGGTCGACGAGTTCGCCGGGTTCGGTGGCCATCGCCCGTTCGGTGATGATCCACAATCCACCGCTCAGGCTGGGCTTGGCCTCGGACAGCGCGGTGTGCGCGGCGGCCAGCAGTGTGCTGACTTCGGCCTCCAGTCGCGCGGTGAGTGCGTCGGTCGGCTCGTCGGAATCGGGGTGTCCGGAACTGAGGTGTCCGGAACTGCGGTAGACGATTCCGGTGACCGGAGCGCCCCGTTCGGCGGCGTCGGCAAAAGCCCGCTGCCACACCTGCTCATCGGCGGACGGATCGAGGGTGACGGCGCCCGGCACCGTGGCCGCCAGTTCCTCGGCCGCCGACGTGTCACGGCCGGCGATCAGCCAGGTACCGGCGTCCGTGGTGTCGCCGGCGGCGTCCCCCTGGCCGGGCGCCGCGGCCTCATGCCAGCCCAGCGCGTAGAGCAACCGGGTCGCGTCGCCGCCGAGGCCGCGCAAGAGCGCTTCGCGCGGCGCACGCTTGACGGTGAACTCGGTGATCCCGCCCAGTCGCCGTCCGTCGCGATCGAGGAAGTCGATGTCGAAGACCTGCGTCTCACCATCGACCCCGGCGGCATGCCACCGCGCGCGGCAGTAGAACCGGCGCGGCATCTGCTCGCGAATCTCCACCTGCCCGTATCGCAGGGGCAGGAACAGGTCGGACACCCCGTGCTCGACCGCCAGGAGGGCAGGGAACGCCGGGAATGCCACGCCCGTGCACAGGTCGAGCAGGACGGGATGGATAGGCTCGCCGCCCAGGTGTTCGGCGAGTTCGTCGCCGACGGCGACGTCGCCGATGGCCTCGCCGGCCGTCTCCCCGGAGCCCACCCACAGCGACTTCAGGGAGCCCGACCAGGTCGGTCCCCAGGCCAGTTCCATGTCGTTGAAGGTGTCGAACAACTGCTGCGGGCTGGTTCGGGTCAACCGCTCGATCGCCTCGTCCACCCCGGCCGTCGCGGTGTCCTGTTCCGAAACGTCGGGGTCGGGGCCGCTGAGGATCGTGCCGTCCGCGTTCAGTGACCACTCGGTGTCGCGAACCCCGTACGGACGGCTGTGCACCTGGAACTTCCAGCCGCCCTCCACCGGATGCATGGTCAACTGGACGTCGCGGGCGCTCTTCTCGGGCAGGATGATCGGCTCGTAGAAGAAGACATCCTTGACCCGCGCCGGCGCACCCGCCGCCGCGAGCGCCATCGTCGCGTACGTCGCGCCGGGAACCACCACGGTCCCGTAGATGACGTGATGGGACAGCCATGGCTGCGTCCGGACCGACAGCACGGTGCTGTAGACGGTGTCGCCGGAGGCCAGATCCTTGGCGCTGCCGAGGATTCCGGATGACGATGGGCCGTCGGAGCCGAGTCCGGTCAGCCCGGATGTCTTGGGCCAGAAACGGCGGCGCTGGAACGGATAGGTGGGCAGTTCCAGTCGCCGGACCGGGGTGTGCCGCCGGGCGGCGAAGTCTGGCCGGTGCCCGCTGACATAGGCGGCGGCCAGTGCCTCAGTGATCTGTCGCTGCGCGTTGGCGCCCTTGCGCAGTGACACGATCGTGGTGGGCGCGGGTCGCGACTCGGGCCAGCTCTGCAGGGCTGCGGCGGTCAGGATCGGCTGCGGGCCGATCTCCATGAGGACCGAACAGCCCAGTGCCGCAACAGTGGCCACGCTCTCGGTGAACTGAACCGGTTGCCGGGAGTGCTTACGCCAGTACTGCGCGTTCAACGGTGTATCGGCCGTCAGCACCGCGCCGGTCCGGTTGCAGACCAGCGGCAGCGCCGGCGGTGCGAACTCGAATTGCCCGGCGAATGTCTCGAATTCGTCGAGCACCGGTTCCAGCAACTCCGAGTGGAAGGCGTGCGAGGTCTCCAGCCAGGTGCACCGGGTGGCGTCCTGGCTGCAGGCGGCGACGATCTGCTCGAGGTCCTCGCCCGGCCCGGACAGCACCGTATTGCGGCCGTTGTAGGCGCCTACCGAGACCCGCGGGAACGGATCGGCGGCGCGCACCACGTATTCGGGGTCGGCGAAAACCGCCACCATCCGCCCACCGGGCGGCAGGCTGCCGAACAGTCGCCCGCGTTCGGCGATCAACCGCGCCCCGTCCTCGAGGCTGAACACCCCGGCCACGCAGGCCGCCGCGTATTGGCCCACACTGTGGCCCAGCACCACATCGGGTTCGATACCCCACGACTGCCACAACCGGGCCAGGCCCATCTCCACCGCGAAGATCGCGGGCTGCGCGAAGGACGTGTGCCGCAACGTCTCGGCCGCATCTCGATCGCCGGACAGCAGCACGTCCAGCAGTGGGCGGGGCAGCATCGGATCGACGGCCTCCGCACAGCGGCGGACGGTCTCGGCGAAAACCGGTTCGCTGTCGAACAATTCGCGCGCCATACCCGGGTATTGGCTGCCCTGACCGGGGAAGAACCACGCCGTGGTCGGCGGGTCGGCGCATTCGCCGCGCAGCACCCCGGGGCGCAGTCGGTTGGTCACCAGATCGTCGAGCAGCATTCGGGCCTCGTGGACCGAGTTCGCCACCACCGCCGCCCGGTGCTCGAACTGCGAGCGTCCGGCGCCGGCGGTGTGACACACATCGGCAATGGGGGCCTCGGGGTGCGCCGCCAGCCAGGCGGAGTACCGCTGGGCCAACGCGGTCAGGGCCGGGGCCGACCGTGCTGAGAGGGGTAGCACGCACCACGCTGGACGGGCTGGCTCACCGGTGGCGTTCGGTACCGGAGCCCCGCTGATCTCGTCATCGAGGTTGGCGGGCACCTCGATGGCCGCGGGCCGCGGTGCCTCTTCGATCAGAACGTGCGCGTTGGTGCCGGTGAACCCGAACGAACTGACACCGGCGCGGCGCGGCCGGCCATCGGCCCGCCATGGTGTCGCCTTGTCGACCACCCGGACGGGCAGCGCATCCCACGGGATGTGCGGTGAGGGGTGGTGGAAGTGCAGGCTCTGGGGGAGCAGTTCGTGCTGCAGCGACAACACGACCTTGATCAGGCCGGCGACGCCGGCCGCGGACTCCAGATGGCCGATGTTGGTCTTCGCCGTGCCGATCAGCAATGGGCGGTCCGGACCGCGGTCGGCCCCGTACACCGCTGCCGCGGCCTGCACCTCGATCGGGTCGCCGAGCGGGGTGCCGGTGCCGTGTGCTTCCAGGTAGTCGACGTCGCCGCCACGCAGTCCGGCGCGCGCCAGGGCCGCGCGGATGAGCCGCTGTTGGGCACCGCCGTTGGGCACCGTCAGGCCGCTGGAGGCGCCATCCTGATTGACCGCCGTGCTGCGGATGACCGCGCAGATCCGGTCGCCGTCACGCTGTGCGTCGCTGAGCCGCTTGAGCACCAGGATCCCGCAGCCCTCGCCACGGACATAGCCGTCCGCGGCGGCGTCGAACGTCTTGCACCGGCCGTCGGGTGCCAGCATCCGGGCACGGGAGGCGGCGACGATGGATGCCGGACTGAGCAGGATGTTGACTCCGCCGGCCAGCGCCATATCGCAGTCGCCGGAGCGCAGGGCCTGGGTGGCCTGGTGCACAGCCACCAGCGATGAGCTGCACGCGGTGTCCATCGCCACCGCCGGACCTTCCAGACCGAGGGTGAACGCGACCCGGCCGGCGACGGCGTTGAGCGCATTGCCGGTGATGAAGTACGCCTCCAGGTGCTCGACCGAGTTGCCCGACATCAGGTGCGCGTACTCGTTGGCGCCGACCCCGACGAACACTCCGGTTCGGCTGCCGCGCAACGACGCCGGCGCGTAGCCCGCTCGTTCCAGGCTCTCCCAGGCGATTTCGAGCATCAGCCGCTGCTGCGGGTCCATCCAGACGGCCTCGCGCGGGGAGATGCCGAAGAACTCCGGATCGAACTCGTCGACACGGTCCAGGTATCCGCCGCTGCGGGTGTAGATTTTGCCCGGCGCCTGCTGGTCGGGGTCGTAGAACTCATCAACGTCGAAGCGGTCCTCGGGGATCTCGCGGATCGCATCAACCCCGCCGGACAGCACCTCCCAGTACGCGTCGGCATCGGGGGAACCCGGAAAACGGCAGGCCACCGAGATGATCGCGATCGGCTCGTCGGACGCCGTCGTGGCGGACGGCTGGACGGGCGTTGCGGCGCCGGGCTTCTCGGTGAGGCCGAGTACGTCGCCCAGCAGGTAGTCCGCGACGTCGGACAGCCGCGGAAAGTCCATGGCCAGGGTGGCCGGCAACTCCTTGCCGACCGACTGCTCCAGTCGGCGGCGCAGTTCGATGGCCATCAGGGAATCCATGCCGAGGTCGAAGAACCCCGCCTCTTCGCGAATCTCCGACACATCGACCCGGGTGACATCGGCGACCACGGAGCGCAGAAACTCCAGCAGCATCTTCCGGCGCTGCTGCGCCGGAGCGGCCGTGAGTCGTCCGACCAGCGGGGCGGGCCCCATCGGGCCGGGTGCGGCAGGCGCCGGGCCGCCCGCTTCGCGGGCGACGTCGTCGAGCAGTGCCCGGCGACCGGCCTGCAGGTAGATCGGAAGAAAGCGAGTCCAGTCGACCCGGGCCACCACGGACTCCGGATGCGCCGGTGCGGCGGCGCCGGTCAGCAGGTCGGCGATGGCGGGCAGCGCCTCCGCCGGTGAAAGGGTGTGCACCCCACGTAATTCCAGCTGGGCCCGGGCGTGACCGTCGGCCATGCCGCCCGAGACGGGTCCCAGGTTGACGCTGACCGCCCGGACACCCCGCTCGCGCAGCCGCCAGGTCAGCCCGTCGAGATAGGCGTTGGCGGCGCTGTAGGCGGTTTGGCCGAAACTGCCCCACAGCGCTGAGATCGACGAGGTGAACAGGATGAAGTCAAGCTCCGGCCCGGCCACCGCTTCGGTCAGATGCCATGCGCCCCAGGCTTTCCCGGCGAAAACCCGGTCCACCACCCGATCCGACTCAGTGCTGTCCAGGGAGCTCAGCGGGGTGGTGCTGTTCTCGCCCGCGGCGTGCACGACGCCGGCCAACGGCGGAAGTTCGGCCTGCATCATGGCGGTCAGTCGGGCGACGTCGTGCGGGTCGGCGATGTCTGCCGAGACCACCCGGATCTCGCAGCCGTGCTGTGCGCTCAGCGCCTCGACACGGGCCTGGGTGGCATCGTCCGGGGTGCGGCGACTTGTCAGGACGAGGTGGCCGGCGCCGTGGGCGGCGAGGTATCCCGCGATCTCGAGTCCGAGGGCGCCCAGTCCGCCAGTCACCAGATAGGTTGCCGTGGAACGTAATTCCAGTTCGGCCGGGTCCGGCTGTGCGGCACTCCTGGTCAGCCGGGGAACGTGCACCGCGTGTTGGCGCAGTGCGATCTGGTCTTCACCCGGTGCCGCCGTCATGATGTGGCCTAACAGAGCCGGCCAGTCGTCGCCGGCGGCGCCGGAAAGGTCCGCGAGGCCGCCCCATACCTGGGGGAATTCCAATGCGGCGGATCGGCAGAATCCCCACAGGCTGCTCTGTTCCGGTGACACCGTGTCGGAGTCGGTAACGCGTTGCGCGCCGCGGGTGACCACCCAGACGGCGTTGCGGAGGTCGGCGGCGGCAGTGGCGCGGAAGATTCGCTGGGTGCCGCCCAGAACACGATGCTGCATCCGCAGCAGTGCCTGCATCGGGGGTGTCTCGGGACCCAGTGCCGCGAGGTTCAGAATCCGCAGACCGGGATCGCCCTGCGCCGCGGAACGCAGTTCGGCGGCCAATCGCTCCTCGTCGGCATCGGTGACCGGCAGCCCGAAGGTGCGGCACCGGTGGCCCGCCGCGGTCAGCGCCTCGGCCGCGGTCTCCCGCAGCTCGGTGTCGTCGCCTATCAGCGCCACATCGGCGACGTCGCCGATCACTCGCCCTGCGGCGGACCCTCGTACCTCCGTGGACGGGGTGGAGATCTGCCAGCGGATCGCGTAGCGGATATCGGAGACCGCGGGGCGGGTGCCCGGGGCGGCCGGGGCGGCGTTCCGGACGCTGGCCGGTTTGCCCCCGAACCAGTACTGGCGGTGCTCGAAGGGGTACGGCGGTAGGTCGACCTTCCGTGCCGTCGTCGGCGCGAGCGCGTCGAAATCCGGCAGATGCCCGGCGGTATAGGCGGTGGCCAGGGCTTCGGCGATCTGACGTTGGTCGGCGACGGTGCGGCGCATCGCCGGGATCGCCTTCGGCGTGGGCGCACTGTCCGGCCAGGCCCGCAGTGCGGCGGCGGTGAGCACCGGCTGGGGGCCCACTTCCAGCAGCAAGGTGCACCCGAGTTGGGCAAGGGTGGCGACGCCCTTGGCGAACTCGACCGGCTGGCGCGAATGGCGGCGCCAGTAGGCGCCATCCAGGGAGGCGGTGCGGCCCAGGGCGGCGCCGGTCCGGTTGCAGATCAAAATCCGTTGCGGCGCAGCGAATTCGAAGCGGTTCGCGGATGCCTCGAACTCGTCGAGAGCCGGGTCGAGCAGAGCCGAATGGAAGGCGTGGCTGGTGTCCAGCCACTCGCAGCGGACGCCGTCGGCCGTCAGCCGGGAGACCGCCTGCTCCAGGTCGTTGCCGGGGCCCGACAATACGGTGTTGGCGCCGTTGTAGGCGGCGACCGACAGACTCGGGAACTCGTCGGTGAGGCTCTCCACCCGGTCCGGGTCGGCGAAGATCGCCGACATCCGGCCCCCGGCGGGCAGATCGCCGAAGAGGCGGCCGCGCTCGGCCAAGAGTCGGGCGCCGTCCTCCAGACTGAACACCCCCGCGACGCAGGCCGCCGCGTACTGGCCGACACTGTGCCCGAGCACCACGTCCGGCTCCAACCCCCAGGACTGCCAGAGCCGGGCCAGGCCCATCTCCACGGCGAAGATCGCGGGCTGGGCGTGCCGGGTCTGCTGTAGGTCTGTGGCGTCCGTGTTGGCGGGGTCCGGGTCGGTGCCGAAGATCACCTCCAGCAGCGGCCGTTCGAGCACGTCGGCAACCGCATCCGCACAGCGGTTCATCGTCTCGGCGAAGACCGGTTCGGTCTCGAACAACTCCCGGGCCATCCCGAGGTACTGACTGCCCTGCCCGGGGAACAGCCAGGCGGTCTTGGGCCTGTCCGTGCTGTCGCCGCGCACCAAGCCGGGGGCGGGACGGTCGTCTGCCAGTGCATCGAGGAGTTCGCGCGCGGACTCCCGGGAGTTCACCACGCAGGCGGCCCGATGCTCGAAGTGTGCCCGGCCGGACCCCGCGGTGCGGCATACATCCGGCAGCGTCGCCTCGGGATGGTCATCCAGCCAGCCGCGATAATTCGCGGCGGTCTGCGCCAGCGCCGCCGGGGTGCGGGCGGACAGTGGCAGTACATACCAGCGGCGTGGGTCCGGCGCCTGCGGCGCCTCGGTGCTGACGGTCGGCGCCTGCGGCGCCTCGGTGCTGACGGTCGGCGCCTGCGGCGCCTCCTCGATAATTACGTGGGCGTTGGTGCCGGAGAACCCGAACGAACTGACACCCGCGATGCGGGGTCGAGCACTGTGTTCCCAGGCAAGCGGCTGGTCCACCACCCGCACCGGGATCCGGTCCCACGGAATGTGCGGCGACGGGGTGCGGAAGTTCAGGTGCCGAGGCAGTTCCTGGTGCTCGAGGGCCAGGACGACCTTGAGCACCCCGGCGACGCCGGCAGCGGCCTCCAGGTGCCCGATGTTGGTCTTCGCCGAACCGATCAGCAGCGGCCGGCCGGCATCGCGTCCGGGACCGAGCGCGGCGGCCGCGGCCTGGGCCTCGATGGGGTCGCCCAACGACGTCCCGGTCCCGTGCGCCTCCAGGTAGTCGATATCGCCGGGCTGCAATCCGGCCCGCTCCAGGGCCTCGGTGATGACCCGTTGCTGGGCGACGCCGTTGGGCACGGTGAGGCCACCCGACGCGCCGTCGGAGTTGACCGCGCTGCCGCGAATCACCGCACGGATCCGGTCGCCGTCGCGGATCGCGTCCTCGAGACGTTTGACGACGATGACGCCGCAGCCCTCGCCGCGCACGTAGCCGTCGGCAGCCGCGTCGAACGTCTTGCACCGGCCGTCGGGGGACAGCATCCGGGACTGCGAGAACGTGATCATGGTGGCCGGGCTGAGCAGGACGTTCGCACCGCCGGCCAGCGCCAGGTCGCACTCGCCCAGGCGCAGTGCCTGACATGCCTGATGAATGGCCACCAGCGACGAACTGCACGCGGTGTCGACGGTGACCGCCGGCCCCTGCAGTCCGAGCCGGTAGGAGATCCGGCCGGCCCCGGCGGCGCTGGAGGTGCCGATCGCCAGGTACGCCTCGATCTCCGGGAAGCTCAGCGCGTCTGAGGCCATGCCGAGGTAGTCGTGGGTGGACAGGCCGACGAAGACCCCGGTCCGGGTGTTGGCCAGGGCAGTCGGCGCGGTGCCCGAATGCTCCACCGCCCGCCAGGCGGTCTCCAGCAGGAGTCGGTGCTGGGGGTCCATCCACTCCGCCTCGCGCGCCGACACCCCGAAGAACGGCGCGTCGAACCCGGTGGCGTCGTCGACGAATCCGGCGCGCCGGGTGACGATCTTGCCTGGAGCGGCCGGGTCCGGATCAAAGAATTCGTCGGCGTCCCACCGGTCGGCGGGAACCTCCGCCACCGCGTCCCGGCCACTGTGCAGCAAATCCCAGAACTGGTCGGCATTCGCGGCACCGGGCAGCCGCGCCGCGTAGCCGATGATGGCGAAACGAGGCGTCTGATCACTCATATCCGGTGGCTTCCATCACTTCCGTGTCGGCGTGGGGTTCGATGCCCGTCGGGTTCGATGTCCGTGGCGTTCGATGCCCGTGGGGTTCGATGCCCGAAGACTCCCACGATCACCTTCCGAACGGTCGCGGCCCGCTCGCACTCCCCGGCGGTCCGGCCGACTCGAAATCTCCCCGAGCGCCAGTATTGCACGCGGGGTTGCCGACCCACGGAGGCGTTTCGGTGCAGGTCGGTCGGGTCTGGCGGCGGTTGCGGTGGCGGCACGGCTATCTTGGGGAGTCTGGTCACGGTGTGCAGGCCCGCGTCCATGCAGGTGCGGGGCCGGGGCAGACCGGATGATGCCGGAAGAAAATCGGGAGAGACCGGGAGATACAGCAGTGCAGATCGGGAAGATCACGGTCGGCACCATCGACGATTGGGCGCCGAGATCCGGCACGCTGATCTCGTGGCACCCGACGAGCGCGGCGAAGGAGACCGCCCGCAGCGCGCCGGTGAGTCCGGTGCCGGTCAGCTACATGCAGGGTCAGCACATTCGCGGCGTGTGCGAGCAGGAGGCCGCCGGGCTGGACTACTCCCGCCAGATCATCGCCACCTGCGAGGTGCCCGGCCAATGCGACATCCCGGCCATGAGCCACGCCATCAACGCCTATCTGCGCCGGCATGACACCTACCGGAGTTGGTTCACCTACACCGAGGAGGGGGAGATCCTCCGGCGCACCATCGCGGACGCGGCCGACATCGAGTTCGAGCCCGTTGCGCACGGCGAGATGTCGGCTGAAGACGCCCGCAAGCACATCGTCGACATTCCGACTCCGCTGGAGTGGGGCTGCTTCTCGTTCGGGGTCGTGCAGAGCGAAAACCACTTCGACTTCTATGCCAGCATCGACCACGTCCACGGGGACGCGGCGCTGATCGGGATCACGATGCTGGAAGCACATGGCATGTACACCTCGCTGGTCGCCACCGGTGAGCCCATGCCGCTGCCCGACGCCGGCAGTTTCGACGACTTCTGCCGGAAGGAACGCGAGGCCACCTCGCAGCTGACCGTCGACTCGCCGGAGGTCCGGGCCTGGATCGAGTTCGCCGAGAACAACGACAACAGCCTGCCCGAGTTCCCGCTGCCGCTGGGCGACCCGCGTGAGCCGACGGTCGCCGAGATGTCCGGCGAGATGATCATGGACGCCGAGCAGACCGCGAAGTTCGAGCAAGCCTGTGCGGCGGCGGGCGTTCGTTTCGTCGGCGGGCTGTACGCCTGCACCGCCAAGGTGGAACACGAGTTGACCGGTGCCGCGACGTACTACGGGCTGACGCCGCGGGACACCCGGCGGACATCGGACAACTTCACGGCCCAAGGCTGGTTCACCGGGTTGGTTCCGATCACCGTTCCGATCGCCGCGACGTCGTTCGGTGCGGCTGCCTGGGCGGCCCAGGAGTCCTTCGACTCCGGTCAGAAGCTGGCGCGGGTTCCTTACTACCGGGTGCTCGAACTGGCGCCGTGGCTGGACAAACCCCGTCCGAACTTCCCGGTGTCGAACTTCCTGCACGGCGGGGCGGCCCCCCTCAACGCGATCCTGGCGGCGACCGAACTGGGCTACTCCAACAACATCGGCATCTATTCGGACGGGCGTTTCTCCTATCAGTTGACGATCTACGTGTTCCTGTACGACGCCGGAACCGCCATGTCGGTGCTCGGTCCGGACAACCCGATCGCCCGTAAGTCGATCGCCCGGTACATCGCCGCGATGAAGTCGGTATGTCTGCAGGTCGCGGAGACCGGCGACTGGGGACATGGTGTCTAGGGTCACGGTGTCTAGGTCCACATGCGGCGGCTAGCCGACGTCGTCGCGCGATGGCCCGCCGCCATCATCCTGGTCTGGGTGGCGATCGCCGTCGTGCTGCCGCAGTCATTTCCGAGCCTCAACGAGATGGCTCAGAAGAACCCGCTGGCGATGCTGCCCGGGAACGCCCCGTCCAGTGTCGCCGCCCGGGAGATGACGAAGGGCTTCTCCGAGACCGGAACCGACGACCTGCTGCTGGTGGTGCTCAGTGACGAGCGCGGAGTCGGCGCAGCCAAGAGCGCTAACGAGGCCACCTACCGCAAACTGGTCACCGCCCTGCGCGATGACCCCGACGTCGTGATGCTGCAGGACTTCGTCGAGACTCCGGCACTGCGCAAGTTCCTGACGAGCGAGGACGGCAAGGCCTGGGTGGTGCCGGTGGGCCTGGTGGGCGCCCTGGGCACCCCGCAGGCCTACGCGGCCTTCAACCGGGTATCGGAGGTCGTCGCGCAGAACACCGCGGGCAGCCCCCTGCAGGTACACCTGACCGGACCGGCCGCGACGGTGGCAGACCTGACGGTGGCCGGCCAACGTGACCGCCTCCCCATCGAGATCGCGATCGCGGTCCTGGTTCTCACCGTCCTTCTGATCGTGTACCGCAACCCGATCGCCATGATGGTGCCGCTGATCGGGATCGGTATGTCGCTGGTGATCGCCCAGGCGGTGGTCGCCGGCCTCTCCGATGTCAGCGGGCTGGGGGTGTCCAACCAGGCCATCATTCTGCTGAGCGCGATGATCGCCGGCGCCGGAACCGACTACGCGGTCTTTCTGATCAGCCGGTACCACGACTACGTGCGGCGCGGGGAGAGCTCCGACGACGCGGTGCGGCGGGCGATGGCCTCGGTCGGCAAGGTGATCACGGCGTCCGCCGCCACCATCGGGCTGACCTTCCTGGCGATCAGCTTCGCCCGGATGGGGGTGTTCTCCACCGTCGGGGTGTCCTCGGCGGTCGGAGTCGGGGTGGCGTTGCTGGCCGCCCTGACGCTGCTGCCGGCGATTCTGGTGATCGTCGGGCGGCGCGGCTGGATCGCGCCGCGCCGCGAACTCAGCACCGGGTTCTGGCGACGTTCCGGTATCCGCATTGTGCGCCGGCCGCGGACGTATCTGCTGGCCAGCCTGCTGGTGCTGGGTTTGTTGGCGGCCAGCGCAGGGACGGCCCGATACAACTACGACGACCGCAAGGCGGTCGCGCCGGGCAGTCCGAGTTCGGTGGGCTACCAGGCACTTGAACGCCATTTCGACCTCAACCAGTTCGTCCCGTCCTACGTTCTGATCCGGTCGGAGCGCAACCTGCGCACGCCGCGTGCCCTCGCCGACATGGAGCAGATGGCCGAACGGATCACTCAACTCCCCGATATCGCGATGGTCAACGGCATCACCCGGCCGCTGGGGCAGGTGCCCAGGGAGTTCCGGGCGACCTACCAGGCGGGTCTCGTGGGGGACCGGCTCAGCGACGGTTCGGAGACGATCGCCGAGAACATGGACGGTCTCAACCGACTCTCCTCGGGGGCGGACACCCTGGCGTCCGGGCTCGTCGACGTGCGCGTCGAGGTCAATGCCCTCGCGACCAACATCGGTGACATGGTCGATGCCGTCGCCGCACTGAAAACCCACTACAGCGGCGACACGCTGGTGAAGAACGTCGAGGTCGCGGCGAAACTGGTCAACGCCGTCAACGAACTCGGCAACTCCATGGGGCTGAATTACCAGGCGGGCCGGGACCTGCTCGGCTGGGTCGGACCGGTCCTGATGGCGTTGCACGGCAACGTGGTCTGCGACCTGAACCCGTCGTGCAGCGAGACCAGGGGACACTTTCAGCGATTGGTCGATGCCCGCAACGCGGGCAGCATCGACAAGATCAATGATCTGGCCGGGCAGCTGAAATCGTTGCAGGACACCCAATCGCTCAGCGCCACCCTGACCAGACTGCGGGATGCGTTCGCCAGCCTGAACGCGGTGATGCGCGATATGGGACTCGACACCCCGGCCGGCGCGCAGAGCACCATGACCGAGTTCCGCCAGCAGGCCGACCGTGCCGCCGACGGGAGCCGGGAAGTGGCGGCCGGGGTGGATCAGGTCGTCCGGCAGATCGAGGTGATGCGCTCCGGACTCGATCAGGCGGCGGCGTTCCTGCGGTCGCTCGAGCAGGATGCCGCCGCACCGTCGATGGCGGGATTCAACATTCCGCCGGAGGTTCTGGAGACCTCCGACTTTCAGGCGGCATCGAGGACGTTCATCTCGCGGGACGGTCATTGGGCGCGCTACCTGGTGTTCACCAGCCTCGACCCGTTCAGTTCCGCGGCGATGGATCAGGTCGCCACGATCCTGGACACCGCCCGCGCGGCCCAGCCGAACACCACACTGGCCGGCGCCACCGTCTCGATCGGCGGGTACCCCGCCGCCCTGCGCGACACTCGCGACTATTACCGCGACGACATCCGATTCATCGTGGCGGCCACCATCGTCGTCGTCCTGCTGACCCTGATGCTGCTGCTGAGGGCCCTTGTCGCACCGCTGTACCTGGTCGGCTCGGTGGTCATTTCGTACTTCGCCGCGCTCGGTATCGGCGTTCTGGTGTTCCAGTACGGGCTTCATCAGCCCCTGCACTGGACGGTGCCGCCATTGGCCTTCGTCGTGCTGGTCGCTGTCGGCGCTGACTACAACCTGCTGTTCGCATCGCGATTACGCGAGGAATCGCCCCGCAGTACCCGGTACGGGGTCATCAGAACGCTGTCGTCGACCGGTGGCGTCATCACGGCGGCAGGGTTGATCTTCGCCGCGTCGATGTGGGGTCTGCTGTTCTCCAGCATTGGTACCGTTGTGCAGGGCGGTTTCGTCATCGGCGCCGGTATTCTGCTGGACACCTTCCTGGTCCGCACGGTTCTGGTTCCCGCCGTGGCCACCCTGTTGGGGAAGGCGAACTGGTGGCCGTCACGAGCGATATCGCGCAGGTGGCCGAGGCGTGAAGAAGGCTGGGACATGAAGCAGGCCGGGATATGAAGAAGCTAGTGGCCTCGGTGGCCGCGGTTGCCACGATGTCGGTGGCGGGGTCCGGCGGCATCGCGGCCGCCGATGACCGCACCGACGGTTCGACGCCGGACGATTCCGCCCAGTACGTGTCACCCAGTGGCACCGCCACCGTGTCGTCCAGTGGCACCGCCACCACGCTGGAGGGGACACCCCCGCGGGGATACGGACTCGGCGGCGCCCACGTCGCCGGGATTCCGTACGACGAGTACATCCGGATGACGGGTGCGAAATGGTTCCCCGCTCTGGAGCGCCAGAAGGTGGACTACTGGGCCGGCCAGGTCCAGGGCCACACGTTGGAGCGGCTGTTCCCCGGTATCGACCGGGCGTTTCCGGGGCTCGGACTGGACGGCCCGAGCATCGGCGAGTCGGTGGACCAGGGCGCCGGCAATGTTATCCAGACGGTGAACCAGGACGGTCCCGGTACGGTGCTCGGCCTGTCGGAGGGGGCGATGGTCGTCAACGCCGTCCAGGCCCGACTGGCCGCCGATCCCAACGCTCCGCCAACCGATGAGCTCACGTTTGCGGTGTTCGGGGACCCGATCGGTCAGCACGCGTTCGGCGACGGCTTCCTGCGACAGAACTTCGCGGTGGGCGATGTGGTCCCGTCGATGGACTTCCGGATTCCCGCACCGGTGGAGAGCCAGTACGACACCTACTCGTTCGTCTCCGCCTACGACAGCATCGCCGACTGGCCGGACCGCCCGGACAACTGGATCTCGCTGCTGAACGCCATCGCGGGTCTGGCAACCGGTCACACCGCCGTGGCGTTCACCAGTCCGAGCAATGTCCCGGCCCGCAACATCCGCACGACGGTGAATTCGCGGGGCGGCAAGACGACCACGTTCATGATCCCCGAGCAGCACCTTCCGCTGGTGATGCCGTTGAAATACCTGGGGGTGGACCAAGGCACACTCAGCCGGTTGGACGCCGTCCTCAAGCCGATGGTCGATGCCGGATACTCTCGCAATGACGACCCGGCGACCGCCCCGATCACCGTCGACCCGGTCAACGGCTACGACCCGGCCGAGGTGACCGCGCCGGCAAGCCAGGCGACCTTCGGAAACCAGGTCGGCACCGATCCGTTCTCGCAGATGCTCGCGCTGCTGAGCACGTTCGGCTCGGGGGACGGCGGTGCCGGCGCTCCGCCACCCCCCCCTGGCGGCTGAGGCCGCCGGCTGAGGTGAATCACCGCCCGAGCAGGCCGGCGGTGAGTAAGACGACCCCCAGCACGGCCAGCAGTACCGCCACCTCGCGGCGGCGCCGGGCGCGGATCCACCGGTGCAGTCCGGTCATCGCGGCGCAGGTGCGTTCCGGGGCCATCAGGTAGGCCAGCAGCGGTATTTCCACCAGCGCGAAGGCCACCGCGTTGAACACCACCAATGCCGAGATGCGGGTGCCCGGCGTGGGGTTGCCCGCGGCGATGACGGCCAGTGCCGCCAGATAGTCGAGGGACGGCAACGCGATGCCGAGGCCGGCGGCACCGGCGACCCACAGTGACTGGCCGTTGAGCAGTCGGGTCAGCCATGCCGGCGGTGTGCGCGGCCGGCCGGTGGTCGCGGCAACGACGGCGGCGGACAGCAGGGCAAGCACACCGATGACGATCTGCACCGTGGGCAGGGTGAAATGGGCGGACGACAGCAGACTGGACTCCACGGCGAACAGCACCACCGCGCCGACCGACAGACCCATCAGGAAGCCGCCACACAGGAACGCGGCAAGTTGCAGATGCGGGCGCGGACGGTTGAGCATCACCACCGCCATCCCGATCCGGAACGGCTCCAGGCTGACCGCGACGGCCATCACCAGCAGGGTGATCCACATCGGCGGGCCGGTTACCCGTCCAGTCGGGCGAACCGTCCTTGCCGGTGCTGTTCCACGCACGCCGACCGGCGGATCTTTCCGCTCGTCGTGGTCGGGATGGATCCGGGTTCGACCAGCACGATGTCGGCGACCTGCAAACCGTGTGCGCGCGAAATCGCCGCGATCACATCATTTTTCACCACGGCCAACTCGTCGGCGGCATTGCCGTTCTTGAGTTCGACGATGGTGACCAGCTTCTCGGTCCGTTCCTCCGAGCCGTTGTGCTCATCGGAGATCGCGATGGCCGCCACCCGGCCGCGGGTGATCCTCTGCACGGTCGCCTCGATGTCCTCCGAGTAGTGGTTGCGGCCACGCACGATCAGCATGTCCTTGATGCGGCCGACGATGAACAACGCGCCCGCGGACACGAAGCCGCGGTCCCCGGTGCGCAGCCACGTCGTCGCCGGCGTCCCGGCGGGCGGAGCCTCCAGCGTCGCGCCGAATGCCGAGCCGGTCTGCTCCGGCTTGCGCCAGTACCCGGCCGAGACGTTCTCGCCGTGGGTCCAGATCTCGCCGACGGTGCCCTCCGGGCACGGCTGGCGGGTGTCGGGGTCGACGATGAGCACCAGCGGCGAGGCCGGAATTCCGTACCGCAGAAGCGGCGTTCCGCCGGGCCGGCGGACGGCGGTGCCCAGGGTCAGTTGGTCGGCGTCGAACTCGACGACGGCCGGTGCCTGGCCGTTGCTACCGCTGGCGACGAAGACGGTCGCCTCGGCCAGGCCGTAGGACGGCAGCACCATCTCGGGGCGGAAACCGACTGCGCTGAAACGTTCATTGAACCGGACCAGGGTCGACGGGTGGATGCGCTCGGCCCCGTTGATGATGCCGATCACGCCGCCGAGGTCGAGACCCGCCAGCTCGTCGTCGGTGGTGCGCCGTGCGGTGAGATCGAACGCGAAGTTCGGGGCCGCCGAAAAGGCTTTCGGATGGCGGGCCAAAGCCTGCACCCACCGCGCCGGGCGTGCCAGGAACCCCAGCGGGCTCAACAGGTCAGCGCCGCACCCGTCGAGGATCGGCGCCGCGATCCCGAGCATCAGGCCCATATCGTGGTAAAACGGCAGCCACGAAACCAGCTTGCCGCCCGCCGGCACCCTGCCGCCGTGCTTGACGAAGTAATCCGGCATCAGCTGCCCGAAATTCGCCACCAGGTTGCGGTGCGAGATCATCACCCCGGCCGGTAGCCGCGTCGACCCCGAGGTGTACTGCAGATAGGCGATATCCGGGCCCGCGGGCACCTCGGCGCTGACGGTCTGGTCGATGTCGAGATCGAGGGTGTCCACAGCGATCACGGCGAGCACCGCGGCCCCATCGTCGACGTACTGAGCGGCGATGTCGAAGACGGCGGAGGTGGTCAGCACCACGGCCGGTGACGTGTCGGTGACGACGGCGCTGAGCCGCTCATCGTGGGAGCCGGGCACGGGAACCGCGAGTGGCACCGCGATGAACCCGGCCTGCATGGCGCCGAGGAACGCGACGATGAAGGACAGCCCCTGCGGTGCCACGATCAGGGCGCGGTCCCCCGGGGCACCGTGCTTGCCGACCTCGTGCGCCATGTTCAGCGTGCGCCTATACAGTTGCGCCCAGGTCAGGCTTTCCGCGACGCCATCCCAGTCCCGGTCGTAGTCGGTGAACGTGAAGGCCAGGTCGTTCGGAGTTGAACCGGCGCGTTCGCGCAGCACGGACAGGATCGAGACTTCTGGCATGTCGTCAGGCTACTCAACGGGGGAAGGTGCAACCGCGATGGGCAACCCGCTACCGGACCTGAGCGCCGCCTCGCTGCGGGAGGCGTTCGGCCACATCCCTTCCGGGGTGGTCGCGATCGCCGCCGAGGCCGCTGGCGTCCGGATCGGAATGGCGGCGAGCACCTTCGCCCCGGTGTCCCTCGATCCGCCGCTGGTGTCGTTCTGCGTCCAGAACGCCTCGCGGACCTGGCCCCGGATCAGGCAACTGCCGGCGCTGGGGATCAGCGTGCTCGGCGAGTCGCACCACGACGCGGTCCGCACCCTCGCGGCCAAGGACGGCGACCGGTTCGCCGGCCTGCAGACGGTGTCCTCGGATGCCGGCGCGGTCTTCGTCGAGGGCACCTGCGTCTGGCTGGAGACCACCGTCGAGCAGGAGGTGCCGGCCGGTGACCACACCATCGTGGTCTTGCGGGTGCGGGACATCACCGTGCACGCCGGCGTCGCGCCGATGGTGTTCCACCGCAGCAGCTTTCGCCGGCTGGGGTAGCGCAGTCCAGAACGTCGCCGGGCGTGCGAACTCATACGGGCAGCCCGGCGTGTCTCGGATGAAACCGCACAGTGGCGGGTTCTTCAGTGGGCGGCGCGCTACTTCCTACGGAACAGCTTGTTGCCGAGCCAGACCACCGGGTCGTACTTGCGATCGGCGACGCGCTCCTTCATCGGGATCAGCGCGTTGTCGGTGATCTTGATGTGCTCGGGGCACACCTCGGTGCAGCACTTGTTGATGTTGCAGAACCCGAGGCCGAACTCGTCTTGGGCCATGTGCTGACGGTCCAGGGTGTCCAGCGGGTGCATGTCGAGCTCGGCGGTGCGCATCAGGTACCGCGGGCCGGCGAAGTGCTTCTTGTTCTCCTCGTGGTCGCGGATCGTGTGGCAAACGTTATTGCACAGGAAGCACTCGATGCACTTGCGGAATTCCTGTGACCGCTCGACGTCCTCCTGCGCCATCCGGTACTCGCCGGGCTGGAGGTCCTTCGGCGGCGCGAAGGACGGGATCTGACGGGCCTTCTCGTAGTTGAAGGACACGTCGGTCACCAGATCGCGGATCACCGGGAAGGTGCGCAGCGGGGTGATGGTGACGGTCTCGGTGGGCTCGAATACCGACATCCGGGTCATGCACATCAGCCGCGGACGGCCGTTGATCTCCGCCGAACACGAACCGCACTTGCCGGCCTTGCAGTTCCATCGCACCGCCAGGTCGGGGGCTTGCTCGGCCTGCAACCGGTGGATGATGTCGAGGACGACCTCGCCCTCGTTGACGCCGACGGTGAAATCGTGCAGACCGCCGCTCTCGTCGTCGCCACGCCAGACCCGAAGGTTCGCCTGATAGCTGCTCATTGGCCTCTCCGTCCCGGGTGCTGCGCCAATTCCTCGTCGGTGAAGTACTTACCGAGTTCGTCGATCTCGAACAGTTCGAGCAGGTCCTCGCGCATCGGCACCTGCTGCTCCCGGGTGACGATGACCTCCGGCATTACCGGGTCGTCACCACCCGACGTACACACCACCAAGCTGTGCCGCCAGTCCGCATCCATCGTCGGGAAGTCGTCACGGGTGTGCCCGCCGCGGCTCTCGGTGCGGGCCAGCGCGGACTTCGCGACGCATTCGCTGACCAGCAGCATGTTGCGCATATCCATCGCCAGGTGCCAGCCCGGGTTGAACTCGCGACGGCCGTCGGACTCGATGTTGCGGAACCGGACCTTGAACTCCTCGATCCGGTCCAAGGCCTGCTGCATCTCCTCGCCGGTGCGGATGATGCCCACGAGGTCGTTCATCGTCTGCTGCAGGTCGGCGTGCAGGGTGTAGGGGTTC
>MTBK01282205.1_pt1 | contig 24632 bp, 17 predicted proteins | sample 1535981 | NCBI WGS metagenome assembly MTBK01 (sample SAMN06109225, study PRJNA356200) | anaerobic digester metagenome | isolation source: biogas reactors fed with pig manure or primary and secondary sludge | place: Spain | collected 2016-06-30
TTTTGAAGTACCACTCATGATAGATCAATTCGACAGGCTGCGCGGTATGTTCTGTGATGCAGGCGCTTTGGGTTTGGAGAATAAAACCTATATCTTCTACCCGCTTATTGAACGCAAGTAGTTGCCATTTGAGATCGTTGTTATTGACGATTTGTGTATAAATTTGGAGGTCCTGCTGCTTTGTCATGCAGGACTTTTTTTGGTTTGACTCATCCGTCATAATTGATGATAATTGATGCAATGTATCTTAAAGGCAGTAAGTTTTCAATTCAGTCGCGACGCAAGCGTGGTAATCCCTGGCTAATCTTGTTTTTAGTCCTGGCTATTGCCGGCTTGATTTACCTGAACGTGGTTGTGGTACCCATGATAAACCCACCCTTTGTACCCACCCCCACACCCACACGCGACCCTGAATCCTACGTCATTGAAGCGGACACGCTTGCCGAAGAAGGCAAGTACATTCAGGCCGTGGAAGTTTACCAACAGGCGATTAATGCCAACCCACACAATCTTGACAACTACCTCAAAATTGCCCGCCTGCAGATTTTCACCAGTCAGCTTGAACAAGCCCAGGTGAACGCCCAAAACGCGATTTTGCTTGACAACAACAGTTCAGAAGCCTTTGCCCTGCTGGGCTGGGCAAAGGCTTTTCAGCGCGAATATCTCGCCGGCGAAGCCGACCTGCGCAAAGCGGTAGAACTCAACCAAAACAGTGGTCTGGCGCACGCCATTTATGCTTACGTGCTAGCCCTGCGCGTGGAAGCGCGCATGGACGACCTTGACACCATGGACCGCGCCATCGAAGAAAGCCGCACCGCTTTGGCACTGGAACCCAACCTCATGGAAGCCCACTGGGCGCGCGGTTACGTGCTGGAAGTCACCGCCAACTTTGCTGAAGCCGTGGAATCGCTGAAGATTGCCAACCAGATCAACCCCAACGTGGACCGTTTGCACATGGCCCTGGGACGCAACCTAACCTATATCGACCAGCTCGACCAGGCTGTTTTTGAATTCACCAAAGCTTACTCGCTCAACCCCACCAGCCCCGCGCCGAACCTGGCTATCTCGCAGGTTTACAGCCGACTGGGTGAGTTCGACAAAGCCATTCAGTACGGCGAAGTCGCCCTGCGCGATGGACCCACCCAGGCCAACCTTTACGCCAACCTGGGCACGCTTTACTATCGAAAATCGCAATTCAACACCGCCATTGAATATCTGCGCATCGCTGTCCGCGGGGGCTTATCTGAAGGCGGTTTGGCCGTTGAAGGTATCCCGCTTTCCTATGACCTGGGCGTGGTTGAAATTTACAGTCGCTATGCTTTGGCTCTGGCAAAAATCAACGAGTGCAACGAAGCTGTCACCATCGCCGAAGGCATGCGCCAAACCGTGCCCGACAGCGCGGTTGGCCAGGAAAACGCGACCATCATCATTCAAATCTGCGAAGAAAACCTGCTCAACCCGCCCACGCCAACTTCCGCGCCAACACCCACCGTGGTTACTGGCCCCACCGCCACACCAGAAGGAACGCAACCATAAAGCTGGCTTGCTATGTACATCAACGAACGCAAGAACTTGTTTCATAAGCCAAAGCCGGCGTCCAACCCATACTTAATCATGTTCATATTGCTGTGTATCGTGATTGTGATAGCGGTTATGCGCGACTATACCAGCGGGAAAATTTGGCCGCCTTTTGTGCCCACCCCCACCCCTACCCGCACGGTCAATTCTTTTTTGGTTGAGGGCGACACCCACTTTCAGGCCGGCAACCTTGACGCCGCCATTGATTCTTACAATAAAGCGATTTTGCTTGAACCGGAAAATGTTGATGTGCGCGTGAATCTGGCGCGCATTCAGGTTTACTCTTCCGCCTCGCTCACCACCGACCAGGAACGACGCGACCGTCTGGCAGACGCGCTGGCAGTTGTTGATGAAGCCCGCGAACTGGCACCCCAAAACGCGGATGCGCTAGCGGTTCGCTCCTTTGTGCTCAACTGGTCGGCTAACCCCGCCCTGGCAGGAGACCGCACCAAAGAATTGCGCAACGCCGCCGAAGCCGACGCTCTGGCAGCTATTCAGCTGGACAGCAGCAACGCGCTTGCCAAAGCCTACTACGCCGAAGTGCTCATCGACCAGTTCAAATGGGGTCAGGCGCAGGACTACATCGCCCAGGCGCGCGAAAACGGGGAACACTTGATGGACGTGCGCCGTGTGCAGGCTTTTGTCTACGAAGTTTTGCAGGAGTACAACCTGGCTATCGACTGGTACCAAAAAGCGATTGATATCAACCCGAATCTCACATTTTTGTATATCCGCGTGGGCACGCTTTACCGCCACCTGGGTGGTGATGTCAACTTTGAAACCGCTCTGGAATACTTCGCCAAAGCCGCCAACCTCAACTCGCAGCTCGGCATCGAAGACCCCATCCCCTATATGGCCATCGCCAACACCTACATTCGCATGGGTGAAGCCATGATTGCTTCACGCAACGCCTATCGTGCCCTGTCCATCAACCCCTACAACCCCAGCACCTATGGGCAAGTGGGCGTAATTTATTACAAAGCCCGAAACTATGAAGGCGCTGAGATGGTGCTCAAATGCGCCGTTACGGGTTGCAATGCCGAAGAAAGCTGCCTGGCACGCGAAGAAGACCCCTGCCAAAGCGATATCACTACAGAAAAACTGCCCCTTTCCGACTCAACGGTGGTCTATTATTACATCTATGGCTCAGTTTTAGCTGGTCTGCACAGAAGTGGCCAGGATGACCGTTGTGCGCTGGCTTCCGAAGTGTTTAAGGAAATTCGCGAACGCTATTACGACACATCCAACGAGTTCACCCGCACCGTGCTGGGCATCGTGAGTGCCAGCGAAAACATCTGTGGCATCACGCCTGGCCAGGTCTTCAGCACGCCTGTGCCCACCCGAGATTACATCAGCACACCCACGCCCCAACCCACCGAAACCCCCTTGATTATTCCCACCTTCACGCCAACGCCATAAGCATGTAAGCGTTCTGTTAGAATTGCTAACGATTGCTTGACTTACGCGCCTGGAAAGCGTATCATGTATTAGCACTCTCAAGCCGAGAGTGCTAAAATTTGAAACTTAGTTTAATTATTGGAGGAATTCGATGACAATTAAAATGCGACCATTAGGTAGCCGACTGGTTATTGAACCAATCGAACAAGAAGACATCACCGCTGGTGGTATCGTGCTTCCCGAAACCGCTAAAGAAAAACCCCAAAAAGGAACCGTTTTAGCGATTGGACCCGGCGAACGCAACGATGCTGGTGAACGCATCCCAATGGATGTTAAGGTTGGTGAAGTTGTACTTTATGCAAAATATTCTGGAACTGAAATCAAGTACGACGGTAAAAAATTGCTCATTCTGCGCGAGAGCGACGTGCTCGCTATTCTTTAATAAGACAATTACACACAAGGAGAAATATATATGGCTAAACAATTAGTTTTTGGAGAAGAAGCACGACGCTATCTCAAGAGTGGCGTTGATGCTGTTGCAAACGCTGTTGCCACTACTTTAGGCCCCAAGGGTCGCAACGTGGCTTTGGATCGCAAATATGGCTCGCCCACCATCACCCACGATGGTGTCACCGTTGCCAAAGAGATTGAACTTGAAAACCCCTTTGAGAACATGGGCGCCCAACTGCTTAAAGAAGCAGCCACCAAGACCAACGACATCGCTGGCGACGGCACCACCACCTCAACCGTTTTGGCACATGCCATCGTGACCGAGGGTCTCAAGAATCTTGCCGCGGGTGCAAACCCCATGCTGCTCAAACGCGGCATCGAATCTGCCACCAAGGTCGTCTCTCAAGCCATCCACAAACAGGCAATTGCCATCACAACCAAAGAAGAAATCGGCGCTGTGGCAACTGTTTCAGCCCAGGACACGCAAATCGGTGACCTCATCGCTGACGTTATGGACAAAGTCGGCAAAGACGGCGTGATTACCGTTGAAGAATCCAAAGGCCTCGAATTTGAGACCGAATATGTTGACGGTATGCAGTTCGACCGTGGCTACATCAGCCCCTACTTCGTTACCGATCCCGAGCATATGCTTGCTGACATCGAAGACCCCTATATCTTAATTTACGACAAGAAGATTTCTGCTGCTGCCGACATCGTACCCCTGCTCGAGAAAATGGTGCAGATCGGCAAACGCGAACTTTTGATTATTGCTGAAGACATCGACGGCGAAGCTTTGGCTACCCTGGTTCTCAACAAAATCCGCGGTATGCTCAACGTTGTGGCAGTGAAAGCCCCTGGTTTTGGCGACCGCCGCAAGGCCATGTTGCAAGACATCGCCATCCTCACCAACGCAACCGTCATTTCTGAAGAAACCGGCCGCAAACTCGAAACCGCAACCATCGAAGACCTCGGCCGCGCCGAAAAAGTCACCGTTGACAAAGACAACACCACCATCGTGGACGGCAAAGGTGATACCGGCGCGATTAAGGGACGCATCGAGCAAATCCGCGCGGAAATCGAAAACACCACCAGCGATTATGATCGCGAAAAACTGCAGGAACGCCTGGCTAAATTGAGCGGTGGCGTGGCGATTATCCGTGTTGGTGCTGCCACCGAAACCGAACTCAAAGAAAAGAAACACCGTGTTGAAGACGCCCTCAGCGCGACTCGTGCCGCTGTTGAAGAAGGTATCGTGCCTGGTGGCGGTGTGGCACTCGTCAACGCGATTGCCGCGCTCGAGAACTTCAAGATGGAACAAGACGACGAGCAAATCGGTGTCAACATCGTGCGCCATGCGCTGACCATGCCCATGCGCCGCATCATCGAAAACGCCGGCCAGGACGGTTCAGTTGTGCTCGCCAACGTGCGCCAGAAACAAGAAGAAGAAGGCAACAAGCACCTGGGTTACAACGTGCTTACCGAATCCTATGGCGACATGATCAAACTCGGTGTTACCGACCCCGCCAAGGTTACCCGTGGCGCGCTTGAAAACGCCGCTTCCATCGCCGCTATGATTCTGACCACCGAAGCCCTGATTACCGACATCCCCGAACCTGAGGCCCCCGCCCCCGCCATGCCTCCTGGTGGAATGTACTAAAATTAGCTTCGTTTCGAAAATGAAACACTAAGAGAGCCTCAACAGGCTCTCTTTTTTTATGTAAATGGTTTTTTCTAACTTCTTTTTTTGAATATAGCATATAATGTAGACAAGCAAGAATAGTATTTTTACAAATCAACACTCATATTCAAAAAAGAAAGTAAAAAATGAGACCTTTTGTGAAGTGGGCTGGCGGTAAGGGACAGCTCTTAAATGAACTTAGGAAAAAATATCCGAAAGAACTTGGGAGATCAATACGGAAATATGCTGAGCCATTTGTTGGTGGTGGAGCGGTACTTTTTGATATATTAAATAACTACGCTTTAGATCAGGTTTATATCAGTGATATAAATGCCGAGTTAATTAACACCTATAAAGTTTTAAAGGGTGAACCTGATAAATTAATTAAATTACTATATCAATTCCAATCTGAATTTATCCCACTTTCATTAGATGAGCGAAAAAAATACTATTACGAAAAAAGAGATATATTTAACAAACTCAACAAACAAAAATCTAACCAGGTTGAGTTAGCGGCAATTTTTATTTTCTTAAATCGGACCTGTTTCAATGGTCTATATCGGGTTAACTCAAAAGGCGAGTTTAACGTTCCAATGGGTTCTTATAAAAACCCTTTAATATGTGATTCCAAGAATCTTTTAAAAGTTTCCCGCGGACTAAAGAACGTCCAAATTGTCTGTGCTGATTACCTAGAATCAGATAGTTTCATTGATGAGAACACTTTTGTTTATTTTGATCCCCCTTATCGTCCTTTGAATGCAAGTTCAAGTTTTACAGCCTATACAAAAGACTCGTTTTCAGATGAAGATCAAGCTGAATTAGCAACATTTATAACTCGGTTGTCCGCCAGAGGCTCTTATATTTTGGCAAGCAATTCGGATCCCAAAAACGTAAATCCTGAAGATGATTTCTTTGAGGAATTATATTCGAAACTTGCAATTAAACGTGTTTCTGCAACACGCATTATCAATAGTGATGCGAGTCTAAGAGGAAAAATAAACGAACTGTTGATTAGTAGCCATTGAGGATAATTATGAAAAGAGATTTTGACGCATGGTTTGAAACTTTTACACCGAGTTTAAACAGTTATAAATACTATGCTGATTTTCATGAAATTACAGGAAATGTTGAGCAAATAAAGATTGAGTTAAATATCCTAAGCTCCTTAATTGGCTCTCGTACCATTGAAAGTGATTTTGAAAAGATTATTCAAAAATACCCTGAAACCCTAAGATGCATTCCTATACTTCTCGCGGTGCGAAATAATGAAATTATTGCAAATGATGAGAACGGTACTTTTATTTACCAGTTTGATCGGATGAATTATTCTGTAGAACAGTATAAGTATTTTTGCAGAGAAACAGGTTTGTTTGATTTATTATCCAACCATATAGTTAATAATCTTGTTGATTATGTACTAGGGGTAGAAACTGGCCTTGATTCGAACCGCCGAAAGAATCGAGGTGGCAAAAAAATGGAGAGCTTAGTTGAAAGCTATTTAATTAAAAGTGGTTATAAGTATCAGGATGACTATCTTAAGGAAAGTTTTTTGATAGACGCTATTGCTAATTGGAACATTGATGTACCGAACCTTGAAAAGATGGACCAATCCAGAAAGCGATTTGATTTTGTTTTACGAACTACAAATCAAGTCTATGGAATTGAAACCAATTTTTATACAAGTAGCGGGTCAAAATTGAATGAAACTGCCAAAAGTTATGCCCTTCTTGGTTTACAAGCTAAAGACATTAAAGGTTTTACATTTGTTTGGATTACAGATGGAAAAGGTTGGAAGAATGCCAAAAAAGATTTGAGGAATGCTTTTCAAAGCTTAAAAACAGTATTCAATATCAATGATCTCGAAAATGGCATTTTTGACCAATTTAGAAATTGTCATGGCAATGGCTAATAAACGAATAAAAAAGTGGGAACCAGAAGATTTCGAGCTTGAAATGACAACGGTTTGGAGTTTCCCAAAACGCGGTGATTGGGCTACTCACGATCCAAAATGGCGAGGAAATTGGTCTCCATATATTCCAAGAAATATTATTTTACGCTACTCTAACGAGGGGGATTTAATTCTTGATCAGTTTGCCGGTGGTGGAACAACGCTTGTTGAAGCAAAGCTTTTGAATAGGGACATTATTGGTGTAGATATAAATGAAGTTGCTATAGAACGTTGTCATGAGAAGATTAACTTTGAATATGATGGTGCCAATGGCAAAGTTGCTATCCATAAAGGAGATGCCAGGAAACTAGATTTTGTTGCTTCGGAAAGTATAGATTTAATCTGTACTCACCCACCTTATGCAGACATGGTCAAGTATAGTAAAGATTTAGAGTTGGACATTCCAGAAGACCTTTCAAATCTTGGTGTGAGCGATTTTTTAATTCAAATGAAACCAGTTGCATCAGAGTGCTTTAGAGTGCTTAAAAAAGGAAAGTTTTGTGCTGTATTAATGGGAGACACAAGAAAAAAGGGACACATTATTCCGATGAGCTTTGAAGTAATGAAAATATTTGAAGAAGTTGGATTCAAGACTAAGGAAGTCATTATCAAGGAACAGCATAACTGTCGAGCGACAGGTTACTGGAAAACTGCAAGCATAAAACACAACTTTTTATTAATTGCACATGAGTTTCTTTTTATCTTCAGGAAAAATTAACTCCAGACATCAACTCCCACCTACTCATACCTTAGAGCCTCAACGGGCTCGAGATTAGCCGCGCGGATGGCAGGGTAAATGCCAAAGAACAAGCCAACCGCCAGCGAAAAGAGCGTTGCCAGCAAAATCGCGTCGATACCCACAACCGCCACCAGCGGCGTGCCATAACTGGAAGCGATTCGACTGACCACCAGGCCCAGCACCCAACCCACTACGATACCCAAGATGCCACCCAGCACACTCAATAAAGCCGACTCGGTCAAAAACTGAAGTTTGATATCCGACTTGCGCGCACCCAGCGCTTTGCGCAAGCCAATCTCGCGCGTGCGCTCCGTTACCGAAACAAGCATGATGTTCATGATGCCAATCCCGCCCACCAAAAGCGAAATGCCCGCAATACCCGCCATAAAGATGGTCAGAATGTTGGTAACCGAGTTGGCAATCGACAGGATGTCTTCCTGGTTGGTAATCGTAAAGTCATCGGCCTGTTTGGCAGTCAGCCGATGCCGCGCGCGCAAAACCGCCCGCGTCTCACTAATCGCGTCATCCACCGATTCAGCGTCCTGGGCTTGCACCATGATGATACTCACCGAGTCAGACACGCTCTGCCGTGAAATGCGCATTTGCATCGTGGTAATCGGAATATAGGCTTGCATATCCGGGTTGTTAAACTGATTACCACCCTTTGCTTCGCTCACGCCAATAACCCTGAACGGATAATTATTGATGCGCACGCTCATCCCCACCACTTCGCTGCTTCTGCCGGTCAGGCGTTTTGCCAGGTCCGGCCCCAGAACAACCACCGCGCGTCGCGAATCAACGTCATCTTCCGTAAAAAATTCACCTTCCGACAGCCGCACGTCCATGGTGTGCTGATACACCGGCACACTTCCCACAACGCCAGCATCGTGGCTTTCGCTCCCCAAACTAAACGTGGCAAACTCGCTCATCATCGGCGACGCCCAGCGCACATGTGGCGCACGCAAACGGTTGTTCAATTCTTCAACATCCGCCAAAGTGAGATGCCTGGGGTTTTTAACGTCTTCCGCGCGATTTCCCCGCATAACATAGATAACATTCGTGCCAATCGACTCAATCTGCCCGATAATACTCGCCTCAGCCCCACGGCTGATTGACAAAACCGCGATGACCGCACCCACACCGATAACGATGCCCAAAACGGTGAGAAAGGAGCGCATTTTGTTGGCTGCTAAACTGCTAAAAGCTTCTTTTACTGCCTGAAAAAAGTTCATCGCGCTAGTCCTCACTCACAATCAAGCCATCAAACAGGCGTATCACCCGTCGTGTTTGTGCGGCGACATCAGCGTCATGGGTGACGATGACAATCGTTGTTTTCATTTCGTGGTTGAGTTTCAAAAGCAAATCCATCACTTCCTGTCCGGATTTTGAGTCAAGGTTTCCAGTCGGTTCGTCTGCCAGAATGATCGCCGGCTTGTTAACCAAAGCCCGCGCCACCGCCACGCGTTGTTGTTGCCCACCCGAAAGTTCGTTGGGTTTGTGCAACATGCGGTCTTCCAGTCCCACCGCGATCAGAGCTTCTTCCGCGCGTTGCCGCATATTGCTGGTATCATCGCTGTACCGCAAAGGAAGTGCCACGTTCTCGATGGCAGAAATGCGTGGCAAAAGGTTGTACTTCTGAAAAACAAAACCGATTTTTTTGTTGCGCACTTCGGCCAGCTCATCGTCTTCCAGTTCTGAAACCAGCACACCATCCAGGTAATAGTCACCGCTGGTCGGTGAGTCAAGACAACCGATCATATTCATCAAGGTCGATTTTCCTGAACCACTCGGCCCCATAATCGTGGTCAGTTCACCGGGATAAATATCAAGGTCGATACCCCGCAAGGCGCGCACGACGATATCTTCGCCCATCTGAAAGTCTTTGGTCATGCCACGTACCCGGATAACCGGTTCCACGTGCGGTTTATCTGCCATGCCCACCACCCATGCGCATAAAGCTTTCGATTAAACTAACCGGCGGCGAGATATAAATCGCTTCACCATCTTGGATGTCCGCTTCCAGAATTTCAATCGACTGACTTGAATAAGCGCCGATTTTCACTTCGACCATCTCCGGTCGGCCATCGCGACGCACATAGACATAAGTTTTGCCATCGCGCGTAAAGACCGATTCAGCCGGCACAACATAGGTGTTTTCGCGGGTCTCGGTGAGAATGTTCACACCAACCGTCATACCGGGTTTGACTTTATCCATGCCGCTTTGCATCAAAATGGTCACGTTGTAATTCACCACGCCACCCGCCAGGTTGGGCACACTGGCGATTTCGCTCACCACGCCCTGGTAAGTATCTTCAAAAAAGGCGTCAAAAATGAGTTCCGCGGACTGCCCAACCTGGATATAAGGGATATCCACTTCCGAAACAGGCACGTCCAAATACAGCGCGCTTAAATCCGCCATTTGCACTGCTCGGCTTCCCGGACTAACTACATCGCCCACCTGCATGCTCAGTTCGGTAATTGTGCCGGCGAACGGCGCGAGAATTTCCTGCTGGCTTAATTGTTTATTCGCCAAATTAAGCTGGCCCTGCAAACGTTTTTCTACGTCATGGTCGGGTCCGTCTGCAATTTTTTCGAGATTTGCCTCATAACCCGCCAGAACTTCTTCCTGTAAAGCAAGTTGCCGGTCAAGCACGTTCATCTCGTCGGCAATCGATTGCGGATCGCAAAAAGCCAGGTTTTGTCGGGCGTTCTCCACCGCTATCCATCTGGCTTGCGTTGGCCAGTCTTCGTAATTGGCCAGCGCGTTGTCGTACGCGTTTTGCAGGTTCGTGATGCGATATTCCTCGCAAACCCTTAGCGTCAGCGCGTCTTTTTGGTCTTGCAGATTGCGGATGTTCTTTTCCACGGTCGCGATATCGCTCTGTAATTGCGCCCGTTGTAAATCGGTATCGCTTTCCAAATTCTCCAGCTTACTTTCAATATCCAGTTTGTTGAGTTCAGCTTGCAAAATATCGACTGGCAGGCGGTTTTTATCCAAACGCATGAGTGGCGTATTCGCCTTGACCTCATCGCCGACTTCAACCAAGACCTCGCCTACATAAGCGCTGGACTGCCAGACCAGCACCGCCGATTGCCTGGCGCGTACTGTTCCGGAACCGCTGATGGTGGAAACGAGTGTGTCCCGTTGATAGGGAACTGTTTTCAGCTGACTGATGGTTTGTTCCGCGCGTTGTCGCTTTATGTAGTTATTCACAGTAAAAAAGCCAGCCAGCAAAACGGCGATAATGAGAACTATCCACCATCCGCTTAGTCGCTTTTTCTTTTTCCTGATAGGTTTTTCTGTTGTCGTCATAGGTGCCTCCGCAATCGTGTTTCTTAAGGATATGCGATAACTATTAAATTGCTATTAATCCGTTACGAATTCAATTTTACATGATACCGCTTAGTGCCCATAAGATCTGCGCTTTTTTCCACTGATGCATGGCTTCCCAGCGACGTACATCCCCGTTACTTTCCGACATGGTCTCTCATCTCGTTCCATCTCGTTCTACGTGGTCTCCTGACCACGTAAATAAGCAAACCATTATTGCACGTTCGCGGAGGCGTCCCGCCGACGCTATCCACCCGGTTCTGACGTGGTCTCCTGACCACGTAAAAGCCACTCCGCACCACAATACACCTGTCATTTTCGCCTATATTCCATTCTCACGGGTAAAATAAACACAAACATTGCAAAAGCCCAAGCGCATCAAGGAGTGCTATGCCAAACTCAGTCAAAATCGAAAAACTAGTCTACGGTGGCGATGGACTCGGTCGCCTTTCAGACGGTCGTGCCGTTTTCGTGCCTTTCGTCCTGCCCGATGAAGAAATCTCCCTTGAGATAACGCAAGAAAAAGCCCGTTTCACCCGCGGCACCGCGCTCAGCTGGCACAAAAGCTCACCCCATCGCATTCCCGCGCAATGTGAATATTTCACGGTTTGTGGCGGTTGCCACTATCAACACATGCCCTACCAAAAGCAGCTTGAAACCAAACTCGATACCGTTCGCGACCAACTCAGTCGCATTGCTGGCATTAATCCCCAGGCACTCAACCACATCACCCAAAGCAGCCAAAGCTGGCACTATCGCAACCAAATTCAATGCCATGTCACCCCAGATGGCGAACTTGGCTTTATGCGCGCCGACAACACCGGCATTCTCCCCATCAAACAGTGCGAAATAGCCATGCCCGGGCTCAATGCTCTGCTGAATACCATCAACCTTGACCCCGAAAGTGGCATTAAGCGCGTCACCTTCCGCGAAGACAACGACGGCGAATGTTTTGTGCTCCTTGAAGGTGAAGACCCCCTGCCCCCCGAACTCACCGTGGAGCTTGAAGTCTCCGCCGGCTACATGGACGCTGAACAAAATTACCATCATCTCGCCGGCACCGACCAGCTGCACTATCGCATTTTGGATAAAGACTTTACGCTCTCGCCGGGCTCTTTTTTTCAGATCAACAATGCCGTCTGTGAAGAACTTGTGAAGCACGTCATCAGCCTGGCAAAAAGCATCGCGCCCCACAAAGTGCTGGAACTCTACAGCGGGGCAGGTTTGTTCAGCGCGTTTTTGGCACCCACGGTCAGCCAGCTATCTGCCCATCCGCATTGTGTCCTACACAATCGGCGCCCTGTTTCTCGCTTGTATTAAAAAACATACGGCTTTTGATTTTGAAAGCTTCGACGACCAGCCTTTCTCATTGAAAATACTGGAAGGCGTTCAGCCAGCCACCTTGCCTGTCCAGCCTACTCCTGCTATTGAAGCCATCCTGAAAGCGTATCAAGCTGAAACCAACGCCATCATTGAAAACACTCTGACTAAAAACGAACTTGTGCTTGAAGGCAAATTTCCCTTAATCGGGCTCAACGTCTACAACGCGCGCTGGAACGGGCGCTATGCCACGTCAAGCTATTTCATCGCTTATCAGGATGACGGGGAGATGAAAACGCTATTTGGCGACTTTATTGTGGAAATCGACAAGGATTACAATATCCTGACCGCATATCGACAATAGCCCATATTTTCTCAGTTTCTGTTTCCATTCTTAACGCTTTCTTCATTCTCAGGCACGAACTTTGTGGTTTAATAAGGCTTAGGAGACATTATGATTAAACGAAAAGACACCTTAACAACTATCCCCAGCCCTGCCCTTTTGGGCGGTCAAGGCACCATCTATCGCACCGCATTTTTGCAGCCCGAAGATTTTCATGGCAAAGGCCGCCTTTTCGCCCACATGCGCATCCCACCCGGCAGTTCTATCGGCGTGCATGTCCACGAAGGCGAACAGGAAATCTTTTTCATTCTCAGTGGCAGTGGCGAAGTGCTGGAAAAAGGCGAGTGGCTGCCCATCGGTCCCGGTGATGTCGCCATCTGCCCCAACGGTTGCCAGCATGGCATCCGCAACACAGGTGATGAAGATATTGAGATGATCGCGTTAATTCTCAACGTGGATTAACACTGCGAAGTTCATATTTAACACCGGTTCAACTGAAAAAGGAGATTGAGTAGCATGAAAGACTTCAGCAAACTGATAAAAACCCTTGAACACCTGGGCTATACGGTACGCGAATTTTCGACTGCCAAAGAAGCCAGCCTTTACCTGACAGAAGCCATTCAAAATTGCCATGTTGGCTTTGGTGGCTCCAAAACACTGGAAGCGATGGGATTGTTTGACCTGCTTTCCGAGAAAAATGCGGTTCACTGGCACTGGTTTCCGCAGAATAACCTTAGCAGGGCAGAAACATTAAAGAAGGTTCGCGACGCAGAAATTTACATCAGTTCGGTGAACGGAATCGCTGAATCTGGCGAAATTATCAATATCGACGGTACTGGCAACCGCGTGGCGGCAATCAGTCACGGTCATCAAAAAGTATACCTGGTGATTGGCGAAAACAAAATTGCCCCAACTTTTGAAGACGCGCTGTATCGCGCGCGCAACGTTGCCGCCCCGCTCAACGCTCAGCGTTTGGGTGTGGACACCCCTTGCGCCATAAAAGGTGATAAATGCTATGATTGCGACCGCCCACACCGCATTTGCCGCAATTTATCGGTGCTTTGGCGCAAACCTACCGGCGCGGAATATGAAATCATATTAATACACGAGAACCTGGGCTATTAATTTTTCAGCCAAATAGGACAACTATTTGGCAGTAACAATTTTTATTGTGATTCTTTTCCGTTTGGTATGTCTTGTCCACCAACAAGACTGATTTGAACTGTATTAATGCTATCTCTAAAATCCGAGCGTTTTGAGGCAAAGCCTGATATGATTAAGCCAAAGACAACAAGGAATCGCCTATGACAGACAAAGAAATTCGGCCTTTTGGCACCTGGCCATCGCAAATCAGCGCTGAGATGCTCAGTGCGGGCATCCGCCTGAATGACGTGCAATGGGCGCGTGGCAGCGACATCTTGGTATGGTCTCAATCGTTTGAAGGACAAACGACGCTTTTCGCCAAGCCAAAAGACGCCTTGCCCTACCCACTGACCGATGAAAACAACAAGCCCAGCGGTGGCATCGCTTACGGTGGCGGTGAGTTTTATGTCGCGGAAGATGGCGTCATCTTCACCGACCGCGACGGTCGCTTATACCGCAAAAGCTACCAGGATGGCGCACCCCAGCCCATCACCCCAGGCTTTGGGAGCGCCGCGACGCCTGTTCTCTCACACAACAAAGACTTCGTTATCTACGCGCATAGCTATGATGGCATTGACCGCCTTGCCGCCACACGCGCCGATGGCAAAACCTGGCCTGTCATCCTGCAGGAAGGCGCGGACTTTTATCTCAACCCCTGTCTAAGCCCGGATGACCGCCATCTCGCCTGGATTGAGTGGAACCACCCCAACATGCCCTGGGATGGCACAAGTCTAAAAATCGCCAAACTCGACCCACAAAGCCTTAGCCTAAGCGAGATTCAAACGCTGGACGGTTTCGGTGAATACGCCTGCTATCAGGCCAGTTTTTCACCCTGTGGAAACTTCCTGGCGTGGCTGGCAAATACCGGCGAGTTTGACGACCTTATCGTCTACGACCTGCGCACCAAAAGCAAGCTGACTTTCATTAGCCAAAAAAGTCTCCTGCAACCGGCCTGGATTGCTGGCCAACACACGCTCGCGTGGGCGCCAGACAGCCTTGCCATTTACTATATCGATAACGACCTGGGCACTTTAAGCCTTAAAAAGCTTAATCTTCTCAAAAGACATTCAGAAGAAAATGCCATTACCACAGTTGATATTGGCGATTTTACCTGGCTCGACCAGCTTAGCGTGTCTGCCAGAGGCGAAATTGCCTTCATCGCGCAGTCTTCTGCTGAAGACTCACAGATTGTGCGACTTCATCCTGATAGCACAGAGATTATTTTTAAGAGCAGGACTGAAGCTTTACCCGCTGGGCACTTCGCGACTGCCAGCCCTTTTAGCTGGAAAAGCAGCGATGGCGTGGAAGTGCATGGCTTTTATTATCCACCCACCAACCCTGATTACACCGCGGAAGGTCTGCCACCGGTCATCACAATCATTCACGGTGGACCCACATCCGCAAACTACAATGGTTTTGATATGAGTACCGCCTTTTTCACCAGCCGTGGCTATGCCGTGTTTAAGCTCAACTACCGCGGCAGCACTGGTTTTGGAAAGTCCTACCGAAATGCCCTGCAAAAGAACTGGGGCAAAATCGATTTGCAGGACGCCATTGAAGGCACACAGGCATTAATTGATGCCGGTTTGGCTGACCCCAGCAACCTGGTCATCATGGGTGGCAGCGCGGGCGGGTTTACCGTACTGAACGCGCTCATCCACCATCCCGGCTTTTTCAAACTGGGCATCAGTCGCTATGGGGTATCTAATCTCTTTATGCTGGATGAAGATACCCATAAATTTGAATCCCACTACAACACCAGTCTGCTGGGCGCCCTGCCCGAACATCACGATGAATGGCAGGCACGCTCACCGGTATTTCATGCCGACAATATTCGCGACGCGCTGTTACTTTTCCAGGGTTCGGCAGACCCCGTCGTCCCCCAGGCGCAAAGCGACAGTCTGGTTGAACAACTTAAAGCCAACAATGTGCCCCATCTTTACCGCGTTTACGAAGGCGAAGGTCATGGCTTTAGACAAGCTGAAAACCTAATCGATTATTACAATACCATCGATGCCTGTCTCAAAGAAATGGTCATCGGCAATTCGATAAGTGAGGAATAATGGAAGATTCTAAATCAAACACCGTCATTACCAGCCATACCATGTCAGATGGCAAAGCTTTATACGTCAAAATTTGGGGCGAACCCGCCACTTGCCTGGCCTGTATCCTGCTTGTGCATGGCCTGGGCGAACACATCGAGCGTTACGAACACGTTGCCAGCATGGCTGTTTCGCGTGGCTTTTGCATGATTGGCTTTGACCAGCGTGGTCATGGGCAAACCGAAGGCAAACGAGGCGTTATTGGCAAATCAACGCAACTGATGGCAGACCTGCAAGAAATGCTTGGCTACACGCGGTCGCTTTGTGGCGACAAACCCATCTTCCTTTACGGGCACAGCCTGGGTGCGCTCGAAGTGCTCTATTTTGGGCTGACTGCCAAACCGGATATCGCGGGTATTATCGCCACCAGCCCCCCCCTGGACACCGACACGACCAGCAAGATGCAAAAGGTTTTAGTGGGTATTCTCAAGGGGATTTTGCCTAATCTCACCGTGCCCAACGCGCTGGACACCGCACAGCTTTCGCGTGATGAGCAAATTGTGAAAACCTACGTCAATGACCCCTTGGTACACGATCAGGCCAGTGTCGCTTTGGGCGCCTTCCTGATTGATGGCGCGGAGTATGTCTTGGCTCATGCGAGTGAATGGCAACTGCCCCTTTTCCTGGCTCATGGCAGCGCGGACGCAATCTGCCCCATCGCGGGTTCAGAAAGTTTCATAAAAGCCACCAAGCCCGAAGCACCCATCACCTTCAAAGTCTGGAATGGCGCATACCACGAAACACATAACGAACCCGATAAAGAGATCGCCATCAACGCTTTCCTGGATTGGATTGACGAGCAACGCAAATAACACAAAGAAATATTGCACAAAAAATGTGCGCTTTATAACTTAAACTAAAACACCAAGCCATATTGACATATAAGCTTGGTGTTTTTGCTTTGAATATTATAAGGGTTTATTAGGGCGTTAACTGCACCAGTTTGCCATGAACAACATAGCGCGCGTCAGCATAATCGTAGGTACAAGTAAACAGACTTACAATTCGATCGTCGTCGTCAATATGAACGTTACTTTCAAACGTGGAGCGTAAGATGGAATCAGCAACAAATTTACGCTTTTCTTCAATGCTTTCAAAGGTTTGGTGAAGAGAACCGATATCTTTTTCTTTCACTACATAACCCGCAAAGATTTCTAAACGATAAGTCGCATGTGGAGCAAAAATATACATGTGTGGATTTTCATCGTAATACCATTGTTCGCGGTAATATTTCAACGATCCAAACATGGATTCATCAAGCATATTATGCCCGAAAAGAACAGTTGTATCGTCGCTGAAATCTGGCTTGTTTTCATATTCCATAAAAATGGAGCCTAAGCGATTCCACGTTTTATCGGGCAAACGCACAAGATAATAATTGTTGTCTGTTCCTTGAACGATAGGATAGTTAATTTTTTCATTTTCCATGAATATCCAGCCAACAATATCAGGGTTTATCTCTTGCAGATAATCGAAATCAACCTCAATCAAGGACTGGATTCGTAAAAGGTCAAGTTGGTCCGCAGTCAATGTCGGTATGGGTGTGGGGGTCATCTCGGGCATGCCTGGGATATGCGTGGCGGTCGGCAAGGCAACCTGCGTTTGCATATAACTCTCAGCAATTGCTATTATCGAATCTCCTTCAACTTTTTTGAGATTAACTGCTTTTTTATTCATGTCCAAATAGGCTTTATTGCCAATCCAATAAGGTACAGATTCTTTTAAGAACAAATAAGCAAAAACAATAAAACTAATAAGGAACAACACTGCAATAATGCTTAATGCGCGATTTTTCCCCGTTTTTTTCTCTTCTGACGTATTTCCAGATGACTTATCGGCAATTAATTCTTGTTTTTTTTCGGTCATTTGACAAATTCTTTTCTAATCATATTTCTGATGGACTATTTTATCATTCAAGTTGAAATGGCAAAACTATTATATTATTTGACTACAAAACGATTAAATAGCCAGGCTGGGGCGAATTGCCCCAGCCTGTTCATCTAACTAATTATTTTTTCTTGCGTCGTTTGCCCACAACGATTGCACCAAAGCCTACTAGCGAACTAATCGCCAGGACACCATAGAGCAAGGCACTGTTAGCATCACCTGTGTATGGGACAAAGGGTGGTTCACCATCACCATAATAGGTATTCGTAATGGTCATACCAACGACGCTCTTTGAGTAGCCTGCGGGTGGTGCATATTCGTCAACAGTGTAACGATATTTCAAACCATTGAAATCAGTCTCGTCCAAATCCTTCCAAGTGTATGTCGTGTTCGGATAATACAATCTCACATGATGTCCATATGGTTGACCGTCACGATAAAGCTGCAACCTAATAGTTGGTTTTGGTTCTGGTCCACCTTCCCAAACCTTGGTCATTGTAAGGTCAATCTTCGGAGGAACATATGTGTTGGTAATCGTGAAATCAATCACAGACTTCACATAATTTTTTGGCGTGTAGTCGTTACCATTTGCATCAGTTTCGCGCACAGAGTAAGTGTACGGATTACCATAAAAGTCAGTCAATGGTAAATTATAGACTGCGACACGCCATGGTGAAATCTCACAAGCAGATACACAGTTAGTGTCTGCTACACCGTCCAATTCAACTGGATCAATAGCCGGTTCAGGTATTCCGCCCTCAATCTGACGATACAAGTGGAAATAGATAGCCGGATAAGGGGCCTTTCCACCATTCCAAACTTTATTCATATATAGTGGGTCAACCATCGTAGGTGGAACGTAGGTATTTGTCACCGTCAGGCCATCTTCGAGCTTATCATAGTTCTCAGGTGTGAAGTCAAAGCCATCTGCACTCACCTCTTTCACATAGAACGTGTAAGGGATACCAATTATTGTATCGGAATCGACATCTTCCCAGATGACCATCGTTACACCGTCTGGGAGATGTTTAATTTCAGCACCGGGAACTGGTTCACGATATATTGTCCCCTCATATTCCCAGGTTCTCCAGAGCCGGAACCAAACACTTTGTCTCGGTACAGGACCACCAACCCAGACCTTTTCAGCAATAACTTGCTGTTGAACACCCATATATTCGTTTGTAACGTTCAAACCATCTTCGGTCTTTTTGAAGCCATCTGGTAAGGGAGTCAGTTCAATAACATTATATGTATAGGGGTTTCCTACCGTGTCTGTCGTCAGCATATCTGCCCAAGTGTAGTTCCAATCCGGCGCACTCAAAGTCACTGGTCCTCCAATTGCTTCCGGAGTGTCAGGATCTATCGTGTAACGGTATAACTGGAACTCAACGTCATATTTCATGCTTTCAAGCAGACCATCCGGTAACCAGGTCTTTGTCGCCGTCACATTTTCTAGCACAGCTGGATCTTCGTTGTCATAAATGTTGGTGACATTCAAGCCATCCTCCACCTTACTAAAGCCAGGCGGCAAGGTCGACAACTCAACTACGTAATAAGTATAGGGGTTTCCTACCGGGTCTGTTGTTGGCATATCTGTCCAGGTGTAGTTCCAATCCGGTGCACTCAAAATTACTGCCAATCCAACCGGTTCCGGTGTGTCTGGATTTGTCGTGTAACGGTACAACTGGAACTCAACGTCAAATTTCATGCTTTCAAGCAGTCCTTCCGGCATCCAGGTCTTCGTCGCTGTCAAATCTTCAGTAACAGCCGGATCTTCGTTGTCATAGATGTTGGTGACATTCAAACCATCCTCCACCTTGCTAAAGCCAGGAGGTAAGGTCGTCAACTCAACAACATAATAAGTATAAGGATATCCAACCGGATCTGTCGATGGTAAATCTGCCCAGGTGTAGTTCCAATCCGGTGCACTCAAGGTCACTGGTCCACCGATAGCTTCAGATCTGTTCGGATTTCTCGAGTAACGGTACAACTGGAACTCAACGTCAAATTTCATACTCTCAATCAATCCATCCGGCATCCAAGTCTTCGTTGCCGTTACATCTTCAAGTACAGCTGGGTCTTCGTTGTCATAGATGTTGGTGACATTCATACCATCCTCCACCTTGCTAAAGCCAGGAGGTAAGACAGTCAACTCAACAACATAATAAGTATAGGGATTTCCCACCACATCCATCGTTGGCATATTCGCCCAAGTGTAGTTCCAATCCGGTGCACTCAAGATTACTGGCGTTCCAACCGGTTCCGGTGTGTCAGGATTAGTCGTGTAACGATACAACTGGAACTCAACGTCAAATCTCATTCTAGCAAGCAGACCATCCGGCTTCCAGGTTTTGGTCGCCGTTTGGTCATTAACAATAAGCGTGTTCGTTATAGTGAAGCCATTAATTTCCGTTGTGTATGCTGGGATTTCATTTTCTGTGATGCTATAAACGATTAGTACGCCATCTTCATATCGTGGTAAATCAGCAAAAGTCCATGCCCAGCCATCCGTCGCAGTAACTACCTGGCTTGTAACAAATACTGGGTCTGCCTCACCGACTTTCTTGAAAAGGTTGACTGTAATACTTTCGGGACGTAAATTATGAAGATTATCATAATCAGCCCAGATCTTTGTAATTATCAAACTAGTCTCAGCAGGTACATGCGTATTTGTTACCGTCAAGCTACTCTGATCGTAACTTACCGTGTATCCTGCTGGAACGGTCGGTTCAGCAACTGTGTAAACCACGTCCTTACCCTGATATTTCTCAGGTAAGTTCTCAAATGTGTAACCCTCATTAATTTTACCGGTCAGCGTTATCAGACCATCGTCGTCCATCTGATCGCCAGTCGCTGAGGCTGCTTTCAAATCAGCCCACGGCACTTCAACACCGTCAACTGTCGCAACCAGCTGCAAGGTCACATCAACACGTAATCCGTCCTGGTTGTTGTTGTCATCCCAAACCTTGCTCACCATGCGGCTCGTCACTTCTGGAATATGCGTATTCGTCACCGTCAAGCTACTCTGATCGTAACTTACCGTGTATTCTGCTGGAACAGTCGGTTCAGCAACCGTGTAAACCACGTCCTTACCCTGATACTTCTTAGGCAGGTAGCTAAATGTAGCACTCTCATTAATCTTGCCAGTCAAAGTCACCAGGCCATCGTCGTCCATCAGATCGCCAGTCGCTGAGGCCGCTTTCAAATCAGCCCACGGCACTTCAACACCGTCAACCGTCACAACCAGCTGCAAAGTCACATCAACACGTAATCCATCCTGGTTGTTATTGTCATCCCAAACCTTGCTCACCGTGCGACTCGTCACATCTGGGGTGTAGGTGTTCGTTACTGTCAAGGTGTCCTGATCATAGCTCGCTGTATACTCATCTGGCACTGTGGTTTCCAATACCGTGTAAACCACTTCCTTACCCTGATACTTCTTAGGCAGGTAGCTAAATGTAGCACTCTCATTAATCTTGCCTGTCAAAGTCACCAGTCCATCGTCGTCCATCTGATCTCCAGATGCCGAGGCCGCTTTCAAATCAGCCCACGCCACTTCAACACCATCAACCTTGGCAACCAGCTGCAAGGTCACATCAACACGTAATCCATCCTGGTTGTTATTGTCATCCCAGACCTTGCTCACTGTCTTGCTCGTTATCGCCGGGGTGTGCGTGTTCGTTACCGTCAAGCTACTCTGATCGTAACTTACCGTGTAACCAGCAGGAACAGTGGTCTCCAATACTGTGTAAACCACGTCCTTACCCTGATACTTCTTAGGCAGGTAGCTAAATGTAGCACTCTCATTAATCTTGCCAGTCAGCGTTATCAGGCCATCGTCATCCATCAAATCACCAGATGCCGAGGCCGCTTTCAAATCAACCCACGGCACTTCAACACCGTCAACTGTCGCAACCAGCTGCAAAGTCACATCAACACGCAATCCATCCTGGTTGTTGTTGTCAGCCCAGACTTTGCTCACTGTCTTGCTCGTTATCGCCGAGATGTGCGTGTTCGTTACCGTCAAGGTCGTTTGATCGTAACTTACCGTGTATCCTGCTGGAACAGTCGGTTCAGCAACCGTGTAAACCACGTCCTTACCCTGATATTTCTCAGGTAAGTTCTCAAATGTGTAACCCTCATTAATTTTACCGGTCAGCGTTACCAGGCCATCGTCATCCATCAAATCACCAGTCGCTGAGGCTGCCTTCAAATCAGCCCACGGCACTTCAACACCGTCAACTGTCGCGACCAGTTTCAGTGTCACATCCGTTCGCAATCCGTCCTGGTTGTTGTTGTCAGCCCAAACCTTGCTCACCGTGCGACTCGTCGTCTTTGGAACATAGGTGTTCGTCACCGTCAAAGTCGCCTGATCGTAGCTCTCCGTGTATCCGGCTGGAACGGTGGTCTCCAATACCGTGTAAACCACGTCCTTACCCTGATATTTCTCAGGCAAATTCGTGAATGCGAAACTCTCATTAATCTTGCCAGTCAGCGTTACCAGGCCATCGTCATCCATCTGATCGCCAGATGCCGAGGCCGCTTTCAAATCAGCCCACGGCACTTCAACACCATCAACTGTCGCAACCAGCTGCAAAGTCACATCAACACGCAATCCATCCTGGTTGTTGTTGTCAGCCCAGACCTTGCTCACTGTCTTGCTCGTTATCGCCGGGGTGTGCGTGTTCGTTACCGTCAAGGTCGTTTGATCGTAACTTACCGTGTAACCAGCAGGAACAGTGGTCTCCAATACCGTGTAAACCACGTCCTTACCCTGATATTTCTCAGGTAAGTTCTCAAATGTGTAACCCTCATTAATTTTACCGGTCAGCGTTATCAGGCCATCGTCGTCCATCTGATCGCCAGTCGCTGAGGCTGCTTTCAAATCAGCCCACGCCACTTCAACACCATCAACCGTGGCAACCAGTTTCAGGGTCACATCAGTACGCAATCCGTCCTGGTCGTTATTGTCATCCCAGACCTTGTTCACCGTGCGGTTTGTTACTTCTGGGGTGTGCGTGTTCGTTACCGTCAAGGTCGTTTGATCGTAACTTACCGTGTATCCGGCTGGAACAGTCGGTTCAGCAACCGTGTAAACCACGTCCTTACCCTGATATTTCTCAGGTAAATTCGTGAATGCGAAACTCTCATTAATCTTGCCGGTCAGCGTTATCAGTCCGTCATCATCCATCAGATTACCTGACGCAGATGCCGCTTTCAAATCAGCCCACGGCACTTCAACACCGTCAACTGTCGCAACCAGCTTCAGGGTCACATTAACACGTAATCCGTCCTGGTTGTTGTTATCAACCCAAGCCTTACTCACTGTCTTGCTCGTTATCGCCGGGGTGTGCGTGTTCGTTACCGTCAAGGTCGTTTGATCGTAACTTACGGTGTAACCAGTTGGAACAGTGGTCTCCAATACCGTGTAAATCACGTCCTTACCCTGATACTTCTTGGGCAGGTAGCTAAATGTAGCACTCTCATTAATCTTGCCAGTCAAAGTCACCAGACCGTCATCATCCATCAGATTACCAGATGCCGAGGCTGCCTTCAAATCAGCCCACGCCACTTCAACACCGTCAACTGTCGCAACCAGCTGCAAAGTCACACTCGTGCGCAAACCGTCCTGGTCATTATTGTCAACCCAGGCCTTGCTCACCGTGCGACTCGTCACATCTGGGGTGTAGGTGTTCGTTACCGTCAAGCTATCCTGATTATAGCTTGCAGTATATTCTGTCGGTACAGTGGTCTCCAATACTGTGTAAACCACTTCCTTACCCTGATATTTCTCAGGTAAATTCGTGAATGCGAAACTCTCATTAATCTTGCCAGTCAGCGTTATCAGGCCATCGTCGTCCATCAAATCGCCAGTCGCTGAGGCCGCTTTCAAATCAGCCCACGGCACTTCAACACCGTCAACTGTCGCGACCAGTTTCAGTGTCACATCCGTTCGCAATCCGTCCTGGTTGTTGTTGTCAGCCCAAACCTTGCTCACCGTGCGACTCGTCGTCTTTGGAACATAGGTGTTCGTCACCGTCAAAGTCGCCTGATCGTAGCTCTCCGTGTATTCTGCTGGTATGGTGGTCTCCAATACTGTGTAAACCACGTCCTTACCCAGGTATTTCTCAGGTAAGTTTTCAAATGTGTAACTCTCATTAATCTTGCCAGTCAGCGTTATCAGGCCATCGTCATCCATCTGATCGCCAGTCGCTGAGGCCGCTTTCAAATCAACCCACGGCACTTCAACACCGTCAACTGTCGCAACCAGCTGCAAAGTCACATCAACACGCAATCCATCCTGGTTGTTGTTGTCAGCCCAGACTTTGCTCACTGTCTTGCTCGTTATCGCCGAGATGTGCGTGTTCGTTACCGTCAAGGTCGTTTGATCGTAACTTACCGTGTATCCTGCTGGAACAGTCGGTTCAGCAACCGTGTAAACCACGTCCTTACCCTGATATTTCTCAGGTAAGTTCTCAAATGTGTAACCCTCATTAATTTTACCGGTCAGCGTTACCAGGCCATCGTCATCCATCAAATCACCAGTCGCTGAGGCTGCCTTCAAATCAGCCCACGGCACTTCAACACCGTCAACTGTCGCGACCAGTTTCAGTGTCACATCCGTTCGCAATCCGTCCTGGTTGTTGTTGTCAGCCCAAACCTTGCTCACCGTGCGACTCGTCGTCTTTGGAACATAGGTGTTCGTCACCGTCAA
>MTBK01244770.1_pt1 | contig 24576 bp, 31 predicted proteins | sample 1535981 | NCBI WGS metagenome assembly MTBK01 (sample SAMN06109225, study PRJNA356200) | anaerobic digester metagenome | isolation source: biogas reactors fed with pig manure or primary and secondary sludge | place: Spain | collected 2016-06-30
GCAAACGTCCAGCCGATGCGCCGGGCTGCGATCCGGTTCCGGAGGTGAGATCCGCTTTTCGCGAGCGCAGCCTGCCCCTTCCCGGTGAGACGGTACTTCACGTTGGGTTAATTATAATAGAATATCTAATCAGGTATAGCTATCGTAATGACGAAGGGGCTTCGCTTTCATCCCCGATCTCGTGTCCGGGGACTTCCCGCTTCGCCCCTTCAACCCCAAAAGTTAAAGCCCCCCCGGATGGCGCACCCTATTCGAGGTTCCTGTTCATGAGATCCTTTCCCGAGTCCATCGCCCCCATCAGGCGTTCGACCTCCTCGCTTCCCACCCCGAGATACCCGAGCACATTACGGATGAGCGAGAGCAGGTCGTCGGCGATCTGCAGCAGCCATTCGACAAAATCCCACATCGACTCGGCTGTCCCGAGCACGGCCTCCGGCGCGTCGCGGTCGGGCAGCGAGACGTTGATCACCTCCATTTCCGCGAACCCTGCGACGGCAATGAGAAGCAGAACCAAAACGATCGGTCTCATACTGCCACCCTCTCGGCCGGGACGGTACCGGAGCGTATGCCCGGAGCAGGGAGGATGATAAACGATCCATTCTCCATACAATTCGTTACGGCATCGATCCCAGTTAAAGCCACCGCTCCGGAGGGGAGTTTCGGAAACAGAGCCGCCGGCCCGGAGACAACAGAGAGAAAAGACCTATTGCCCAGGATGAAAGAAGTTCCGGTATGCAGTACGAGATCACCGGGGATAACCTCCAGATGGTGACCCTACGCCGTGCGCAAGGGCGAGCACAATCATGCCCGGCCAGCCCCTCCCGTCCGCCGTACATCGGCGCCGTCACGATAAGGGCGGGGAGCATGGTGATGGCAAGGTTTCCCGAGCAGAAACTCGGCAATGAGCGGAGCGATTACGAATAGTGTGGCTGCGGGAGCGATACGGCTGAGGAACGTCCCGATTGAATGTCGGGTTCCATCAGATGTGCCTTGACGCCGTCGTGCTCCGGTTTATCGCCATCGGGGAGGCGACGAAACAGATCCCGGTCAGCGTCACTGTCCGCCGCCCGAAGATCGAGTGGCAAAAGATCGCCGGGATCCGTGATATCAGCGTTCACTCCTATTATGCGGTGAAACCGACGGATCCTCTGGGACATCATCTGGACCAAACTTGGACCTCTGGAGGTGCGGTAGAGGGGGATGATCCGGGAAGAGGAAGAGCGGTAGAGCCGGCCGTTCTGCACAACGGCACATTATGATAAGAACCCATCCTCGGTAAGAATCTCTTCTATCGTATCCACCAGGGTTCTTGCCTGGGTTAGTGCGCTTTCTGCGTCGGTATGGGTGACGATGGAACTGACATCATACGTGGCCATATGCCGCTTCCTCCGCATCCGATCGAAGATGGCAACCTCGTCCGGGCTGAGGTGATATACCAGGAATTCCTTCACGGAAACGTGTCCTTCCCCACCCTTCGGGCGGTATCCCCGGGCAAACATCAGTGCTCTTCCTGCTGACAGAGCGGCGTTGTAGGCGATGTTGTAGGCCCATTCACTGCTGATCGCAAGGTTCATCTCAGCGGTGCGAAGGTCTCGTTCGGCGATATCGATCGCTTCCCTGACCGTCCTCCGATCGATGGGTATCCTCTCAATCTTTCCTTCCGTCTCCAGTCGTTTCATCATGGCACTCCTCGCCCTTGATCATGATCTTCGGCCCGTACAGGACGTTGGTGATGAACGGGTCCGCTTCGGCGACCCGATTGTGCAGTTCTTCTTTCCTGACCAGTGTATAATTGATATCTCGTTGAAGCGTCCGTTCGCTCTCGTTGAGCAGGGGGATAAGCCGGTTCTCATCGAGATCCCCGACGATGAAGAGGTCGATGTCGCTCTTTGCCCCTGCGCTTCCTTTCGCGAACGAGCCGTAGATGAAGATGCATTCGACGTCTCCGAGCTCGTCAAGCCGGTCCCTGAGCACCCCGGCGACCCCTTCGGTCTTGAGTACGAGTCTCTGCAGTTCGGGGTAGAGGAAGAAATCCTGGTTGACAGCGTAGTATGTCTGGTTTCCCTTCACCTCCGACGTCAATAGTCCGAATGATTCGAGCCGTGCGAGCTCCTTTCGGACAAGCGCGTAGTTCTTCCCGGAAAGCCTCTCGACCTGGCGGATGTAATACTCCTTGCCGGGATTCATGAGGAATAGCGTGAGCAGTCTCACTCTCGTCTCCGAGGATATGAGAACTTCGAGCATGTATGATGGGTGGATGCGTTGATTATAAAAAGGTGCTCTTTTGATAACATAATAAACTCAATTGAGTATATAAAATAATCAATCGACTACAATATGCACTCAAACTCCGGTGGAGGTGATGATCCAGGAAGGGCGGTAGAACTGGCCGCTCTGCATTGCGAGTACTGGAATGAGGTCATCCTGATACTCTTCTGACCTTCCTCATATCGCGTGAGGCTTCTGCGACTGAGCCGGCCAGCGCAGGATTTGGCCCGAACTCCTTGAGGATCTCGGAGAGTTTCTTCTTTTGCGGGGTATACTTCAGGATCACTTCGGAAAAACTCATGTTGGAGGGGCCCTTTAACTGCGAGAGCCTCTCGTATGCGTCGTCGCGAGTGAGGAGGCCCCTGGTCAGGGCTTTCCGGGCGGCCGTGCCGGCATAGGTTCTATCGATGCGGTGGAACTCTCTGTCTGTTTGGGTTGGTTCTGTGAACGCTCCCATGCAAAAGAGGCCGGAGTGAGGCTATAAAAACATTTAGCGACAGATTTGAGCCTGAAAACAGGATGCTGCTATGGGGATTTGAACCCCAGTCGTCGGCGTGAAAGGCCGACATGATTGGCCCCTACACTATAGCAGCACACATAAAGTGCCATATAACCTGGACGTTCGCGGATAAAAAAGTTATGCCAGGGGGATCCGATCCTTATCTCCTCTATCCTTGATGCCGGCAAGACCCCTGATGAGATGCTCTGCGCCGGCAAACCCGAGCGTCCTCTGGCTCCCGTGCATCATGTCCACTAGCTCGATACCGAGCGATGCGGCGAGGGGCCTCTCGAGCATGCCGCCAAACATAAGGTCGATCCGGCGGGCCTCAAGCCTCTCCCGGATCTCCTCCTGCTCCGGTTCGATCAGTATCTCGCACTCCGGGCCGGCAATACCCTGAAGCCGTCCCAGTGTATCCGAATCAAAGTCCACGACGATGAGCGACGGCAAAAAACCGAGCCCCGCGAGGAAGAGGCTCATGGAGATCGCCCGCGTCGGTCCGCTGACGATCGCCACCCGCCGGCCGGCGAGGGCCGCGCGACAGGCTTCATCCGTGCCGGGATCCTCCGCCACATAGCGCTCAATCCCGAGGGATTCTGCGACGTGGTCGAGGAACCGGACGGTGGAGGCGTACCCGATGGGGATATCGGCGATGATGAACGGGGTGGCGTAGATCCGCTCGAGCAGCTCTGCGGCCTCCTTCCCCGCCGGCTCACAGACGACGACGTTGAGAGCCGCAGAACCCAGGCGCTCGAGATCTTCGACCGTTGCGTCGGCGGTAAGCGCCGCGTTGACCCGGACGCCGATGAGGTCCAGGATGCGCACGAGCTCCCGCCGGTCAGGCCCGCCCCGGAGGAGACCTATGAGGTTGACGGATCGATCCAGAACCTCGCAGGGCTCCCGGACAAACTCCTCGACGAGCCGGCAGAGGGTCTCGCTGTAGCCCGTCCGGAAATCGCCCTCAAACCCCCCGGCCTCGATCCCGATGACCCGAGCATCGGTCGAGGCATCCTTCACCGCGGCGCCTATATCTTCGCCGATGATGCTTGAGACGCAGCAGGAGAGAACCGCGATGAGGTCAGGCCGCAGGTTTGCATCGAGCTCCTCGATGGCCTCCCTGAGCTTCTCCTCGGCGCCGAATATGACGTCGTGCTCATCGAGGCACGTCGAGTAGATCTCAGATGGGCGGTCGCCCCGCATACCGAGTATGTAGTTGATATGGTAGACGCAACCCTTCGGCCCATGCACGAGAATGACGCATCGCCTGACGATCGCGAGCGCCTTTATCGCACCGAAGAGCTTGCACGTTGCCCTCGGGATCTTAACCGCCCTTGCGGTCACGGTATCACTCATCGGCCGGCCCCTCCGTCCACGAGTGAGGGGACGGCTTCACCCCCTCACTCGTAGATGGGGGATCCCTCACTCGCCGTGGCGGACCTGAACGCCGCCATGAGCTGCCGGGTTATGGGGCCGGGCCTGCCGTTCCCTATGACCCTTCCGTCGATCTCGCGGATGGGCGCGACCTCAGCCGCGGTTCCCGTCACAAAGACCTCGTCTGCCGTATAGAGGTCAAAGTAACCGAGGTTCCGCTCGAGGACGGTGATCCCCATCGACTCTGCGATCTCAAGCACAACCTGGCGGGTGATGCCTCGGAGGTTGTTCAGGGTCGGCGGGGTGACCATGACGCCGTTCTTGACGACGAAGATGTTGTCCCCCGAACCCTCGGAGATGTTGCCGTTGACGTCGAAGAAGATAGCCTCATCCACACCCCGGTAGTTCGCCTCGATCTTTGCGAGGATGTTGTTTAGGTAGTTGAGGCTCTTCACGTTCGGCGGCATGGCCTCCGGGGGGGTGCGCCTGACCGAGACACAGACCGCCCGGAGCCCTTTCTCGTAGAGGTCGCCGTACATGGCCCCCCACGTGACGGCGATGACGATGACCGTCGGCGTCTTGCACTTCCGGGGATCGAGTCCGAGGTCGCCCTTCCCCCGCGTCACGATCGGGCGGATGTAGGCATCCCTTAAGTTGTTCTGCCTCAGTGTCTCTTTGATGGCCTCAGCCATCTCCTCTTTTGTGATCGGGATGACAAGGTCGATCGTCTTTGCCGAGTCGTAGAGCCGTGCGATATGCTCGTCAAGACGGAAGACCTTTCCGTTGTAGGCGCGTATCCCCTCAAAGACGCCGTCACCGTAGAGGAGACCGTGGTCGAAGACCGAGACCTTCGCCTCTTCCTCAGGGACGTATCTGCCGTCCAGGTAAATGATCATAGAAGTAGTGTAGTAACAGTTCGTTAGTATGCTTTGCGTTTCATACCGCCGGGAGCCCGGCAGCACGCCACGAAGTGTGCAAGCATCTCCCGGCTCGTCACCGGGTGGAGGTGCGTATAGCTCCCGATCGTCCGGTCGATGAAAGCCCCATCGAGCCCATCCATGATCCCGCTCCCCCGGGTCAACCTGTAGGCGTAGCGCGTCGTGGGCGAAAGCCGGACGCTACTGTAGTGGAACTCGTGGCCCCGGAACGCCGCCCGGCCCATGGGGCTCGCCGCATCGCTCGTCCCCACAACGTAGCCGAGCTTCCGCCGCGCCGGCATCCTGGCCTCGCCGGCAAAAACCCCTGCGAGTTCGTAGGTCCGCTCCTCCTCCAGATCCGCAGATCCGGGGGTGAGAACCATCCTGTCGGTGAGGTAGATGAGCCCCCCGCACTCGGCGTATATGGGCGTGCCGCTCCGCGAGACCTCCCGGATCCCCTCCCGGGCCGCAGCATTCGCCTCAAGTTCGGGGCCGAAGAGTTCGGGGCATCCACCTCCCAGGATGTAGCCATCCGCCTCCGGCAGGCGGTCACGGAGCGGGGAGAAGGGGATCGCCCTGGCCCCGAGCGATGCCAGGACATCGAAGAGGTCGGCGTAGTAGAAGTTGAAGGCCTCGTCCAGGGCGACGCCGATCTCAAGATCAGGCGCGTCCGGCATCGCATGGAGGGGGCTCTCCTCTGCCGGCGGCTCAAACTCCCCGGAAATCCTGAGCAGGGCATCGAGGTCGACATGCTCCCCTATAATCCTCTTGATGAGGTCGATGCGGCCCCGGAACTCCTCTCCCTGAGCCCCCTCCCTGTAGGGCACAAGCCCGAGATGGCGCGCCGCAAGCCCCATCTCCTCCATCCTCGGGATGGCGCCGATTACCGGGACGCCGCAGTAATGCTCAATCGCCCGGATCGTCTTCTCCCGGTGGCGCTCACCGGAGATCTTGTTTATGATCACCCCCCGGATAGCGACATCAGGGTCAAAGACCTGAAAACCCCTGACGATCGCGGCCGCGCTCCTTGTGATGCTCCGGGCGTCGATCACGAGGACCACAGGGAGGTTGAGCTGTCTTGCTACCGCGGCCGTGCTCCCGAGATCGGTGAGCGCCTCCGCCCCCTCAAAGAGCCCCCGGACCCCCTCCACGATGGCGATATCAGCCCCCCGGCACCCGTGCGAGAATATGCCCCTGATCTCGCTCTCGCTCATCACGTAACCGTCCAGGTTCCGGCAGGGCCGCTCCGTCACCCCGGTCAGGTATGAGGGGTCGATGTAGTCCATCCCCACCTTGAAGGTCTGGACGGCCCGCGAGGCCGCGAGGAGGGCAGAGAGGGCGAGCGTGATGCTCGTCTTCCCGCTCCCTGACCGGTCGCCGGCGATCAGCAGCCCCTTCATCGCATGCTCCGCAGAACCGCCCCGAACTCGCTCTCGACGATCTCGCGGACGCCGAGGGTCTTTGGGTGCAGGTCGATCTCGACCACGACGTGCCGGTGCCCTATCTCTCGTAGGGGCTCCACCTGCCGGGGGCCGTTTGTGACCGAGAAGACCTCGATCCCGCGGGTGTACTCTGGCGGGACGGCATGCGGCACCCCGACGATCAGGGCGAAGTCGGGCGCAAGTTCCCGGAGCCTCTCCCCGACCGCGATGCCGTTTGCACCATACTCGTCGAGCGCCCCGAGGAGTTCGGGGTCGATCCCGCGCTCCCGCATACCGGCAAGGATCCGGGCTGCATCCTCCCGCACCTTGGGGAGACCGCGATCCTCCAGGTTCGCCACGTAGGTGACCGTAGCGTCCGGGCAGGCCCCATGGAGGGCGATGAGTTCGTCGGCGAACATATAGGCGGTCTCTTTCTTCGCATTCATGACCGCGACCCCCGTGGCACCATCGCCGGCGAGGTCTAAGAGGCGTTTTGCGACGACATGCTTGAGGTCGCCGCGCGAGGGCTCGATGTAACTCCGGGAGGCCGCCCCGCGCAGCCGCTCCACCTCGTTTGCCTTCCCGAGGTGGTAGCGCTGGCGCTCCAGTTCATCGCCGCTGATCCAGCCTGCGGCGGCCGCCGGTTCAAGCGTCGCAAGCACGCCGTCGATGTTCTCCCGGAACCCGGCATGTATATCCACGACGATCGCCGGCGTCGTGATCCCGGCATCGTGGATGGCGGACTCGAGGTCTTCGCCTATGATCATCGCAACACAGGTTCCGACGACCGCCATCCGCCGGGGTGAGAACTCCTCTTCGGCGTAGCGGAGCACCCGCATGAGGGGATCGTGCCCGCCGAATATGAACTCGTTGTCGGCAAGCGATGTCGTCAGCACCCGCATGCCATCCTCCTCGAGGAGGCGGGCATGCTTGAACGAACAGCCTGATGGGCCGTGGAGGATCGCCACATCCACGCCCAGGTCGCGGGCGGTGTAGAGCGCCGCTACGATTGAACTCGGTCTTGGTTGAATATACTGCATAATCCTATCTCCACGCCTTTACCGCAAGGACGATCGCGCCCTCGGGAGTGATGCTCCGGGCCAGGGCCAGCCCCTCGTCGAGCGTGGCCGCTGCATGCCCTTCCCCGACATAGACGGTCGCTGCCGGCCTGACGGCCGATACCGCCCGCGCGATATCCTCCGCCGGGAACCCCTCGCAGATCGCACGGGCCTCCTCGCCGAGGACGAGGGTCAGGGTGCCGCCGCCCGCGAGAGAGAGAGCGTAGCGGGCGGCCTCGATTGTTGTCTCCACGTTCGTCCCGCTGTTTGCATTATCCACTATAACCCGGTTCCCTTCCCGCCAGCTCGCCATCCGCCCGGGCAGGGCGGCAAACCCGGCGAGCGGCAGGGGATCGACCCCGAGCACGCAGGCGGTCGCTGCCGCAAGCGCAAGCGCCGTGCGGTAGCCCTCAAGCATGCAGAGCGGGTTTTCAAACGCGCCCGCGATCCCGCCTCGCGCATACCGGCAGACCGGCCCCTCGAAGGAGACGATATCGCCGACGGACACCGCCTTCCTGACAGGATCGGCGCCGGGCGGGAGGATCACAATCCGGGCCCGGGAGAGCAGCCGGCACTTCTCGGTGATCGCGCGCTTCCGGCCCGCCGCGATCGGGTAATCCTCCGGCGACGTCAGCACAGCCACATCCCCGGCACCCGTGACCCCGAGCGACTCCTCAGCTATGAGCCAGCCCCCGATACGCCGGGCCTCGCGCGCCGCCGGGATCAGGGAGGCGGGTGTGATGCTCCGTTTCCAGAGGCGCTCCCCATCAGGGTAGCGGTACGTCCCGGTCGACGTATGCAGGATACCCGGACCCGGCATCAGCGAGGCGAGGGCGTGTGCGGTTGTGGTCTTCCCCCGAGCCCCGGTGATCTCTATGAAGGGATGCGTGGTGCGGCGCCCCCTGATGACCCACCCCACCATCTCGTGGTGCGAGACCGCGGGGCCGTGCCGCAGGAGGAGGGGGTGGGCCGGGTCGAGGTGGACCGGCGCAGTGACCAGATCGTAGAACCGCTCAAGCGCCTCTTCGACCGGGATGCCGTCCTTCCCGCGGTAGACATCCACCTCATCCACCTGGTGGCCGGAACCGCGGAGCGCCCGGGCGAGCTCAGACCCGCCGTGGATGGTATCCAGCACCAGGATCCGCATGGTCGTCAGTGTTCCAGTTCAGCGATCGCGTCGGATGCGTTCTTCAGCATCAGTTCAGCAAGGAGCGGGTCGCTGCCGATGGGGCTTGCGTATATGAGCGGTATCTCTTCCCCGTTTGTCTTGAATGTGCCCTTCTTTCCTCCTTCCGGGAGGCCGAGAAGCTCTGGTATATCCCTGTCGATGTGTATGCCTCTCGCGAGGAAGAGCGGGACAACGACCAGCATATCGATATCCTCGCTTCGGAACGCATCGAGCTGCTCCTCGACCGTTGGCTCATTAATGCTCATGAAACCGGGTTTGACGATATATTCATCCGCCTTCTCTGCTATAAACTCAGCAGTGGTCTCGATCAGTTCCTTGTTGTAGGGAAGCTTGCTGCCATGTCCAACCAGTAACATTCCTATTTTAGTCATATGTTACAAGGTAATACGATCCATTATTAAAATAATTACCGATTCCACCTGAGGGCTCAAACCCCGGATCGATATGGCGGCGGATCCACTCACAAAAGCGAAGTCTGGAACCTTCGCGCTCCCTGATATATCTCCTCATCAGATCTCCTCCATGATGATTGTCCCCTCGATCCGCGAGCGCAAAAACCAGTGCATCCGATTTAGTACTTCTCCAGTCCCTGTCCGGCATGGCAGTGGCCACTCGCGACGACCGCCCGATACAAATCAATATCCCCTTACACCACCAACCAATGCAGAAGCATGATGGAAGCATATGATCGTTTTGAACTCCTTATAAACGATCAGATTGTAAAGACACCGGTGGCGGTCGCATCCATGGCCGGGATCGTGGATTCGGCCTATGTTCTCAAGCGGGCAGATCATATCGGGGCCGCCTTCATCGGCGGCTACTCCGTAGACGCCCCGACAATCGCTGCAAGCCGGCAGATGGCAGAGGAGGGGCGAAAAGAGTTCCTGTACGACGACCCCCTGGAAGAACTGGCCCGGCAGATAGATGCCCTGAAGCAGAGTGGCGTTGTGACCGGCATCAACCTCCGCGGGAGCACCCCTGCTGCCTACGCTGAGGTCGCAGGCGCGTTTGAGGATCGGGTGGTCTATGAGATCGATGCACATTGCCGGCAGCCGGCGATGATCGAGGCCGGGTGCGGCGAACTCCTCCTGCGGCGCCCGGCAAGACTGGTCGAGATCATCCACGCCCTGAAATCTGAAGGCGTGACCGTCTCGGTGAAGATCCGCGCCGGGGTTGCCGACGACGACCGCGATATCGCTCGCGCCATCTGGAAGGCGGGGGCGGATATACTGCACGTGGATCTGATGGATTATGGGCATAGCAAGATCCGCCAGATCCGCAACGCCTCCCCTCTTATGCTGATAGCGAACAACTCCATAACAACGTTCGACCGTGCGATGGATGCCTTCTCCCATGGTGCGGACCTCGTCTCGCTTGCCCGGAAATCCGATCCCTGGACGCTTGCCGGCCTGGATGCGGCCATCACCCGGTTTGCCGATGAGAGCGGCTGGTATAACGCCCCGAAGCAGCTCTGCCGCGGCGGCGATATAAGAGCACTCGCCTTCTGCTGCATGCCGGTGAAACCCTGCCCGCTCCTCCCGACCCTCGAGCGGATCGGGCTCTCCCGGGACGATTTCCTGAAACTCAAGCAGAGTGTAGTGAAGGGCACCCCGCTAGAGGGGGGGAGGAGCACCTGCTTTGGAAGCCTCGCATGGTGCTGCAAGATAAGTTCGCCCTGCATGTTCCGGAACATGACGCTTGAGGAGATCGGCCTCTCTGCACAGGACTATATGCGGTGCAAGCACCACCTGGCCGACGAGATCATGCATAGGGTATTTGCGGATGAATCGGGCTGACCGGGCTCAGATGGCGATGATGCTTGAGGTCTGCGCCTACCCAAAACCCGGGAACGTGGACCGGTGTCATGACTATTCCGATACCCGCCTCGAACACTTCCTCGCCTCGACCATCCTCGTGCGCCCGGTCTTTGAAACGGCCGAGCGGACCGGTGGCCGCGTAGGGAGCCTGATCCGGGAGGCGGTCATGCTCACCAGCAGCCACGCAGGGGGAAACACCCACTTCGGGGCGTTCATCCTGCTCATCCCCCTCATACTCGGGGGAGATATCGAGGGGGCGCGCAGGGCCGTGGCCGGGACCGATATCCAGGACGCGATCGATTTTTATGCGGCGTTCGGGCTCACCCGGGTCAGGGTGGCCGAGAAGGATGAGCTTGACGTGAACGATCCGGAGTCGATCGCCACAATCAGGGAGCGGGGGATGACGCTTGCCGATATAATGGCCTACTCTGCGCCCCGGGATATGGTCGCCCGGGAGTGGACGAACGGGTTTCACCTTACCCGCAGGTGCGCCGATCTCCTGCATTCGTACGGGCATGGGCGTGAGGCGATCGTCCGGGCGTTCCTGGATATACTCGCCTCCGAACCGGACACCTTCATCGCAAAGAAGCACGGGGCAGAGACTGCGGAGAGGACGATGCGGTGCGCGGGCGAAGTGGTCCGCGGGGGGCGCGATCTCCACGCCTTTGACGACGAATGCATCCGGGATGGGATCAACCCGGGCTCGATCGCTGATATCACCATAGCCGGGATATACGTGGCGCTAGGGGAGGGGTGGCGGTGGGACTGCTAGCCGGGGGGATCAACGAGGTGATCGCGACCACCGACTGCAACGCTGCACCCATGGGGATCATCAATCGGGGCGGCTCCCTGCACATGGTTCTCTTCCGGGGGAGCCATACCGCCAAAAACATTGTCCGGGATCGCTGGGTGGTGGCGAACTTCGTCTTCGATCCCGTCATATATGTCAGGACCGCTTTTGACGATCTCCCCCGGGAAGCGTTTGTCCGGGAGGAGGTCAGCGGGCTGACCGTCTCCCGCCTCCGTGACGTGGAGGCCTGGGCCGCGTTTGCCGCTGACGTGGAGCGGTCGAGCGAAGAGGCTATCATCGTCCGGCTAACCCTGATGAAAGAGGAGGTGCTCGGACTCCGGCTGCATCCGGTTAACCGGGGTTTTTACAGCATAGTGGATGCGACGGTCCATGCCACCCGCTACGTCAGGAACCGAGATCCCTGGCTCGGGCGGTTGATCGAGCACCACGCCGGGCTTGCCCGGAAGTGCGGCGGTCCCAGGGAATGGGAGGCACTCGAACTCCTCCTCCACTACATGAACAACCGATAATAAAACTCTCAGGATACTGAAAAGGCCGGCCCGGTTTGCCGGCGTTCATCAGAGCGAGTTCATCATCCAACTGACCGATGAGGTCAAGGCAGAGGTAGAACTCTCCGCGCCTGACCAACCGTTCGTTATATATAATCCAGTAACGATCACCAGGGTACGGGCGTCCCCAGCGTTCTCTTTTAGCCATGAAAGGGTGGAAGGGACGTCCGGCACATTCTACTTTTTGGACAAAAGATCCGGGTTATGCAACACAGCACCCATTACCGCAATTTTATATACCATACAGAATGATCAGATCGATGCTTCACTGGAGGGTGACCGATGAAGAGCATATATGAGACGGCCCGGGAAGACAGCCGGTTGAGCACCTCTGTCAGGATGGCAGAGGCTGGAGGGGTGCTTGAGTCCCTCCAGAAAGGAGGACCGTATACGGCCTTCATCCCGACAAACGAGGCGTATGAGATAATCCCGGAAGAGAGGCTTGAGACTATCATAAAGGACCGGGAGAGGCTTGCCGATATGGTACTATACCACGTGGTCCAGGGCAAACTCACCACGCGGGAACTCTCCCGTATGGAGGCGATAAAAACTCTGCAGGGGGACCACCTGGATATTGCGGAATCACCCAAAGGTATGCGGTTGAACGAAGCCGCAATCATACAGTCTGATATCGAATGCATGGATGGTATCTACCATGTCATCGATCACGTGCTAATACCCCGGGCGGTCAAGGCGCGGGTGGAGAAGTCATGGACATAACAGCCCTGATCCCCGGGACAGGAGTAGCACATAGACCGCGTGGCAGATCCCGTTACTGACCGGCAACCCCTCCGGCACAACATCCAGGGTCAGATCTCCCCTGGAGCGATCGCAGGATCCGTATTCCCGGGAGGACTATGTGGCACCGGTGAGTCGGCCGGCATCACCCGGGGATCGCGCCCAGATCCCCACACTGCCCGGAAAGCATCATCATCCAGGACGAAGAGCGTACAGGGCACTCAACCACTCTTCCCGGCCCTGCAAGCCCGTACAGGAACGCGGCAAACGATCCCGATTCCAGCAGGGTCGCAAGTGTGATGAAGCATATAGCTGCAGAACGGGATGCCGGCCTGAAACAGACCGCTATTTGGGTTTCATGCCCCGGGCGGGAAGGAGCGGTCGTCACACGCTAGGGATCTCGCGTTCGGTCCCGATATCATCGATCGCCTGCCGGGCTGCAAGCCTGACGTCACGGTCTGCATCCCCGAGTATGCGCGTCAGCGGCTCCCGGGCCCGCGGATTGCCTATCCGCCCGAGTGCCCATGCCGCCATCTTCCTGACACGTGGCTTCGGGTCGCCAAGCAGCCGGATCAGCGGCTCGACAGCCCTGGGATCGCCGATCTTCCCGAGCGCCCATGCCGCCCCCATCCTGACCCAGGGACTCTCATCCTCAAGACTTCGTATCAGCGGGAGCACAGGCTCACGCTCATCGATGACCCCGAGCGCCTTCGCTGCTTTCCACCGTACATCGACATACTCATCATCCAGCGCCTGGATCAGCGGCTGCACCGCACGGTGGTCTTTCAGCTCCCCGAGCGCCTCTGCGGCCCGCCACCGGTTATTGGGATCCCCGGACTCCAACATCTCCAGGTATCTGTGAAGTTTCGTCTCCCTGCCGGGATCCGCGGCCATCCTCCCTGGTGATGGTGAATCCTCTCCTGCCATAGGCTACCTCACATGAATTTTGAACCGCCGGAGCATAAGGTTTTGCCCGTGGAGATGCATTTTTCTACTTCCCCGGCCATCACCATACTATGGTGAGCCCGACCGGTAAACCAGAGGGGACGGTTTTCCCGCCGGACCTGGAGCGCCTCGGCATCGCCCCCGGAGCAAAGATCGATATCAGGAAACTTGGCAGGATGGGAGAGCGGCACAACTTCCACATCTACCTCTACTTTGAGGAAGACCTGGCCAGGTCTTCCACGCTCCAGGAAGACCTGCAGGAGTACAGCGGCGCACCGATCCTGGAACGCCCGTTCGTCAGGCTTGATACATTCCTCAGTTTCGCCACCGAGTCGGATCCCCTCTTTACCCGGCGCCTGGAGGAGTTCCCGCTGGTAATCGAGATCGTCGCCTGCGGGGAGATCGAGGTGGAAGGGAGAGGCCCCACAGCATACGTCAAAGGGCTGATGCCATTCCTGGACGAGCTTAAGATGGAGGACGCACCCTGAACATCCCCCAACCGCTACAAAACCCGGACTGTGCTCATACCCTTCAGGATGTCCAGACTCACATCGAAGTTCCTGACCGTATGGGTGAGCGCGCCCATGCTTATGACATCGATCCCTGTCGAGGCGTACCCGGCAAGATCATCGCCGGAGATACCCCCTGAGACCTCAAGGATCACCCGCTCCCGGAGGCCCTGCCCGGAAAGCGCCCGGACCGTCTCCCGGACCGTATCCGGCGTCATGTTATCGAGCAGGATGATATCAGCCCCGACGCCGGCAGCCGTGATCGCATCATCAGTCGTCTCGACCTCGACCTCGATCAGCCGGTAGAGAGACACCTCCTTCGCACGCCGTATCGCCTCCGGGAGGGGCACCAGCGCAAGGTGGTTATCCTTGATCAGGATCATATCCGAGAGGGTGTGGCGGTGCGGGTCGCCCCCACCGAGCACCACCGCCTTCTTATCGAGTGCCCGGAGCCCCGGGACAGTCTTCCGGGTTGCGGCGACCCGGACATCCGGGGAGACCCCCCGCACCGCATCGACCGCCTCCCGCGTCCGGGTTGCGATCCCACCCATCCGTCCGATGATGTTGAGCGCCGTCCGCTCGACGAGGAGAACCCCCCGTGCGGGGCCGTCGAGATCGAGGAGAATCTCCCCGGATGTGACCGGTCTGCCGTCAGCGGTGCGCGCGCGGACCCTGACACCGAAGTGTTCGAAGAGTGCTTTTGCCTCGGCAAGCCCTGCGATGACCCCCGACTCATTCGCCCTGACCACCGCCCGGCATGTGACGTCGGGGACGACCGCATCGGTGGTGGCGTCACCCCACGGCGCATCCTCCCTTATGAACCGGAGCAGGTCTTCGAGCGGGATCATGGGGTTCACGCCCCGACGGCGAGCATCCGCTCGATCGCCAAACGTGCCCGGTCCATGACATCCCGTGAGAGGATGACCTCATGCTCCTCGCGCTCAAGCGCCCGCCGGAGGTCGGCGAGGGATATCTTCTTCATATCACCGCAGATCGCATCCGGTTTTTCGTAAAAGACCCTGCCCGGGTAGAGCACCCGGAGGCGGGAGGCCATCTCCCGCTCGGTGAATACCGCCCAGGGCTCGCCCTCGCCGGCGGCACCCCGGACCATCCCCCCGGTGGATGCGATCATGTCGGACTGCTCCTGGATCTCCGGGTGGCACTCAGGGTGGCAGACGATCATGCCGCCCTTCCTCCGGGCCGCCTCGACGTCAGCGAGCGTGAACCCGGTATGGACGTAGCAGTGGCCACCGGGCGGCAGAGGGATGATCGTCTTGTAGGGGAGCTCCCGCTGGACGTATGCCGCGAGGTTTGAGTCCGGTCCAAAGAGGATCGTCTCGTTCGGGAGCGATGCGACGACTTTCACCGCGTTTGCCGATGTGCAGACTATGTCGGCGAGCGCCTTGCTCTCTGCCGTGCTGTTGGCATAGATCACCACGGCCGCATCCGGGTGGCGCTCCCTCGCCTCCCGGATCATATCCGGCGTCAGGAAGTCGGCTAGGGGGCAGCCCGCATCCAGGACCGGGATGACCACTTTCCGTTCGGGGTTTAGGATCTTTGCCGTCTCGGCCATAAACTGGACCCCGCAGACGACTATGAGGTCGGCACCGGTCTCCTTCGCCTTCACGGCAAGCTCGAGGCTATCCCCCACCACATCGGCGAGCGCCTGTATCTCAAGAGGCTGGTAGTTATGCGCCATGACAACTGCATTCTTTCTGGCCTTAAGCGCACGAATCTCCGCTTCCATTTTTATGTCCCTACCACCAGAGGATTCTCAAGGTTCTTCAGGAGCGTCAGGATTGAGAGGGCTGCCATATAACTCGTTGCAGGGTTATCGGGGCTCGGGACGTTTCTCACCCTTATGTATATATCCCCAAACTCCCCCTGGACGAATATCTCGTGAATATTCCTCTCTATTCCGGGATCTACCCGGAGTTCCACGTCGGCGTCCCGGCCAGCTGCCAGTCCCAACGCTACCGCGACATTGATATTTTTTGGGTATATCTTTATACAGTCGCGCGCAAACCCCTTAAATACCTCGGTTCTCTCCCCGGCAACCATCCCGAGCGACGCGGGGGGCTTGGTCGTCCGCAGCAGGAGTTTCTCCGGCGGTGAGATCCGGCCGATCTTGAGGTTATCAAGCCCGATTATGGCGCCGCTCGGTATACGGATCTTCCGTCCCGCCTCCCGTGCGGTCTCGATGAGGCGCTCGCAAAACTCCTCATCGGCGAGTGCCCCCACGGAGAGGATGACGATATCCCTCCCTGACCGGAGAACCGCCTCCCCGTAGAGCCTGACCGCGTCGACCGATGCGGCCTCCACGACGATCGAGAACTCATCCTGCATGAATAGATCAAAGTCAGTATATGCCCGGGCATGGCAGAGTTCCGCAAGCTCTTCAGCCCGCCCGGGGATGATATCGAAGACCGCAACAATCCGGATGCCCCCGGCGCGCGCGGCGATTATGCGCCCTACGTTGCCGCACCCGAGCAACCCTATTTTTATCATTCCAATAAAGAAATTGTAACATCGGCGGTTAAGTATTGTGCCCGGACAAAAAAACGGCCTGGTGCCGGGGAAATCTCCAGACGCCGGTGACCCGGCCGCGCATATCACCATGGATGGCCTGAAGGGTAAATCGGTCTATATCGAGAGCTACGGCTGCACATACAATCATGCCGACACCCGGAGGCTTGAGGCGATACTGATGGATCTGGGGTGCAGATTGGCCGGGCCTGATGAGGCGGACGCTGTGATCATAAACACCTGCACGGTGATCGAAGCGACCGAACGAGAGATGCTCCGGCGCCTGAAGGCCTTCGCCGACCGGGATCTCTACGTGACCGGGTGCATGCCTCTCGTCCAGATGGATCTCATCAGCCCGGTCTGCACCCCCCACATCATCCATCCCGATGAGATCCATGAACGCGCCGGCAGCGTCGGGAGCAGGGGCTCCGGGGCGATCGGCGTTGTCCAGGTGGCGAGTGGGTGTGTCGGCCGGTGTAGTTACTGCATCACCCGTCTCGCGCGGGGAAGCCTCAGGAGCGTGCCGGCCGGGGATATACTCGATGCCGTCAGGCGTCTCGTCGCGTCAGGTGCCTTTGAGATCCAGCTGACCGGGCAGGATTTGGCGGCCTGGGGGCTTGATCGGGGGGAGACGCTCCCCGATCTACTCCGGGAGATCACCGATATACCTGGAGAGTTCGCCATCCGCCTGGGGATGATGAACCCGGCCTCGGTACTCAGGATCCTCGGTCCACTCATAGACGCCTGTGCGAGCACCAGGATATTCCAGTTCCTCCACATACCCGCCCAGTCCGGCGCGGATACCGTCCTTGACCGGATGAAACGCGGCTATCATGCGGCCGACGTCATCGAGATCGTCGACTCTTTCCGGGAGCGGTATCCTGATATGATGATATCATCCGACTTCATCACCGGGTTTCCCGGGGAGACGGACGAGGAGTTCGAACAGACGCTCACTCTCCTCCGGCGCGCGGGGTTTGTGAAAGTAAACATAACCCGCTACTCCCGGCGGCCCGGCACACCCGCCGCTACACTTAAAGACCTCCCCGAGCGGATACGGAAAGACCGATCCCGGAGGCTGCTCGCTGAAACGAACCGGATCTACGATGCCTATAGCGACCGCTGGATCGGCCGGGAGACTGCGATCGTCGCGACCGAGAAGAACAGGCCCGGCACGACCGTCTGCCGCAGCCCCTCCTATCTGAACGTCATCATACGAGAGGATCTCCCGTTCGGGTTCTCCGGGCGGGCGGTTATCACGGAAAACCGACGCCACTACGTCATAGGCGAGCTCCTGCAGGATATTTAGCCCGCCCGAAAATTTTTCTCTCCGGAGGCATCAACCTGTTTACCATGCAGGGGATCATGGGGGACGAACTCTCCCCGAGGAAGGCCGAGTACCTCAAGTACATATACACGCAGGACGGTGTCGTAAAGACGACCGATATCGCCGCCCACTTCTCTGTCGCGCCATCGACGGTGACAAAAGCACTTTTAGATATTGCACGCGCCGGATATATCGAGCACTCCCCCTACCACGGTGTGAGGCTCACGGCTCACGGCACAGACTACGCGCGGTTCCTCTTCCGGCGCCACCGCATAGTTGCCCTGGTGCTCAGTCGTCATGGGCTCAAACCCGCCGAGGCCTGCATGGAGGCAAAGAAGATCGAGCAGTGCATCTCGCGGGATATCACAAACAGGATCTGCACGTCTCTCGGGCACCCTGTGATGAGCGTCTGCGGGGAGATCGAGCATGATCGGGGCTGCTGTTCTCCTGAGAACCGGAAGAGTTTAGACCCACACCAAACCTGAGGAGAAGAACCATGAGATCACAGCGTAAAGGCGTTGCCGCCCACCTCACTCTCGCTTTTATATTCTTCCTGCTGGCAACATTTGCGGCCGGCTGCACCGGGGCTGACCGGCAGGACGACGGAAAGATCGTCGTTGCGGTCACGATACCGCCGGAACAGGAGTTCGTGGAGCGGGTGGGGGGCGATCACGTCAGGGTGATACTGCTGGTGCCGCCGGGGGCCGATCCGCACACATATGAACCTCCGCCCGGGATCATAGCAGAACTCGCGGAGGCGGATGTATATGCCGTCGTGGGTTCAGGAATAGAGTTTGAGTTCACCTGGAAGGATAAGATCGCCGCCATGAACCCCACGATGCTCGTCGTCGACTGCTCACGCGGCGTCGACCTTATATCGACCGGGGAAGGAGGCCACCCGGGGACTGATCCGCACACCTGGCTCTCCCCCCGATGCGCAAAGGTCATGGTCGAGAACATCTGTCAGGGGCTCATTGAGGTCGACCCGGAGGGGGCTGACGCTTACCGCCGGAACGCCGACAGATACCTGGACGAACTCGACGCCCTGGATGAGGAGATCGCCGGAGCGCTCGCCGCATCCGGCGTTGAGAGGATCATGGTCTACCACCCCTCGTGGGCCTACTTCGCCCGGGACTACGATCTTGAGCAGATCCCGATCGAGAGCGAGGGAAAAGAGCCCTCCCCCCGGGGGATAGAACACCTCATCACGCAGGCAAAAGAGGAGCATATCAGGGTGGTCTTTGCGTCGCCCGAGTACTCCACCCGGAGCGCCGAGGTGATCGCCGACGAGATCGGCGGAACTGTTGTGCTTGTAAGCCCGCTCGCAGAAGACTACCTGGCAAACATGCGGCACGTGGCCGCAGCGTTTGCAGGGAGCGTCAGCCCATGAACACCCCCGTGATCGAGGTCGACGACGTCTGGGTCAGGCTGCGCGGCCAGACCCTGCTTGAGGGCGTGAGCCTCAAAATCTACCCGGACGACTTTTATGCCATAATCGGGCCGAACGGTGGCGGGAAGACAACGCTCCTCCGGGTGATCCTCGGCCTCCTCACCCCCTGCCGCGGTGAGGTCAGGATCAACGGCAGCAGGGATCCGGCGATGCGAAAGTATCTCGGCTACGTCCCGCAGTTCAGGGCGTTTGATTTCCAGTACCCGATCACCGTCCGGGAGATGGTTCTCTCCGGTCGCCTCGGCCACATCACCCACCGTCCAAGGCGCTACGGCAGGGAGGATCATGCGCGTGTGGATGAGACGCTCAAGACCATGCGGATCACCGAACTCGCCGACCGGCAGATCCAGAACCTCTCGGGCGGGGAGCAGCAGCGGGCGATCATCGCCCGGGCGCTCGTCAGCGATCCGAAGGTGCTCCTCCTCGACGAACCGACGGTCTACGTGGACGCCCCGACGACGGTAGAGTTCTACGATATCCTTGACCACCTCCGCAGGCGGATGGCAGTCGTCCTCGTGACCCATGATATCGGGGTGCTCCCGGGGCGCGTGACCCGGGTCGCCTGCCTGAACCGGCGCCTCTACACGCACGACAACGCCGAGATCACGCCCGATATGATCGAGGCCGCATACCACTGCCCGGTGGACCTGATAGCACACGGGGTTCCGCACAGGATCCTCCCGGAGCATCCGGAGGATTAGAGATGTTTGAGGTGCTCGGGTTTGAGTTCTTCAGGAATGCGTTCATCGCCGGGATGCTTGCGAGCATCGCCTGCGGCATCATAGGCACATACGTAGTGGTGCGGCGGATGGTCGCGATCAGCGGCGGGATATCCCACGCGGCCTTCGGCGGCATAGGACTCGGCTACTACCTCGGTATCGACCCGCTCGCAGGCGCTGCCGGGTTCACCGTCGCAACAGCGCTCGGGATGGGTCTGCTCCAGCTCCGGGCAAAGCAGCAGATGGATACGCTCATAGGCGCGGTCTGGGCGGCCGGTATGGCGCTCGGCATCCTCTTCGTCTACCTGACACCGGGGTTTGCCCCCGACCTCTTCTCCTACCTCTTTGGAAACATCCTCCTCGTGCCCCGGGGGGATATCCTCCTGATGGCGGTCCTCACCGCCGTCATCATCGCCGTGGTGGCCTTCCTCTACCGGGAGCTCCAGGCGGTCACCTTTGACCCGGATTACGCAAAGGTCATGAACCTCCCGGTGGAGGGGCTCTCGCTCCTCCTCCTCGTGCTGATAGCCCTGACTGTTGTGATGCTCATACGGGTGGTCGGTATAATACTTGTTATAGCGCTCCTCACGATCCCGGCAGCGATCAGCCGGATTCATGCCACCCGCATATGGAGCATGATGCTTGGCGCCGCCGCCCTCGGCATCATATTCACCGTGGCCGGGATATGGCTCTCCTACCTTGCGGACGTACCGTCAGGTGCGACGATCATACTCGTGAGCACGCTTGCGTATGCGGGCGCCCTAGGTCTCGAACGCCTCCGGCAGGGCGGGTAGCATCACAAACCGGTGTGCTTATGCGGGCAGACGCAAGAGTTAGGTGAAGATGGATCCGATCATCGAAGAGGGATACGCGAGGCTCCTTGAGACCATCGAGGATCTCCAGGAGAAGAAGGAAGGGACGGCCGGGGAGCTCCGGGAGAGGATCGGGGCGCTCGTCGCGCGGATGGCCGTCGATACGGCGCCTGCCGTGGGAACGATCGGGCTTGAGATACTCCGGCGCGCAAAGAGGGAGGCGTCCGGGGAACTCTATGACCAGGAGTACTACAGGAATAAGATGATCGTACTCGGGAAGGCCGAACCGCTCCCGTTCCGCCCCGACGACCCGACAAAACCCGTCGATACACAGGTATGCGTCCTCGATGAGGAGGGGAAGTTCTACGAGATGATGTACACAACCACCGATATACGGGTCGACTCATACGCAGGCCCCATAACGCCGGAAGAAGCGATCGATATCTACGGTTGCGATCTCGCCTTAATGCTCTACCGGGCGCTGTATGAGTATGCAGATAAAGAGGAGGAGCTCATGGCCGCACTCGCCCGGGCACTTGAGTATATAGCCTCCTGAGGGGGCATTCCCTCTCCGGCTCACTCTCCCTTCAGCATCGCGTTCATCGCTGCCGCCGCCCGTTTTGCCGAGCCCATAGCCTCGATCACTGTCGCGGCGCCGGTGGCTATATCCCCGCCGGCGTAGACGTGGGGGATGGACGTCCTGCCGTTATCGTCGACGACGACGTTCCCCCTCCGGCCGCGCTCAAGCCCCGGGATCAGGGAGACGAGTAGCGGGTTTGGGCCTGTGCCGATCGCCTGGATCACCATATCCACATCGATTATAAACTCGCTCCCCGGGATCGGCTCCGGGGACGGGCGGCCGCTCTCATCGAGGTCGCAGAGCGACATCTCCACGCACTCAAGCCCGATGACGCACTCCTCACCGAGGATCCGGATCGGGTTTGTGCAGGTGACAAACTCGATCCCCTCCTCCCTCGCGTGGGAGACCTCAACCTTTCGTGCCGGCATATCCTCCTCGCGCCGCCGGTAGACCAGGAAGACCTTTGCACCCATACGGCGCGCCACCCGGGCGGAATCCATCGCGACATTCCCGCCGCCGATCACCGCAACGCGTGCCCCGTGCAGGACCGGCGTGTCGAACCCGGGAAACGCATCGGCATGCATAAGGTTCACCCTCGTGAGGAACTCGTTTGCTGAATAGACGCCGTTTCTGTTCTCACCGGGGATACCCATGAACACAGGGAGCCCCGCGCCGGTCGCGAGGAAGACCGCGTCGTAGCCGAGGAGTTCGTCGATGCTGACGCTTCTACCTGCAAGGTGGTTCTTCTTCAGCCTGACACCGAGGGCGAGCACCTGGTCGATCTCCGCCCTGACTACGTCCTCCGGGAGCCGGAACGAGGGGATGCCGTAGGTGAGGACGCCGCCAGCCTCGTGGAGCGACTCAAAGATCGTGACGGCGTGGCCGGCGCGGGCGACCCCGGCCGCGGCCGTCAGCCCCGCCGGCCCGGACCCTACGACAGCCACACGCTTCCCGGTCGGCCGGGCGACCTCCGGGAGTTCTGCACCCTCCTGCCGCTCCCAGTCAGCCACGAACCTCTCGAGCGCACCGATCCTGACCGGGGTCTCCTTGATGCCGAGGACGCAGGCCCCCTCGCACTGCGTCTCCTGCGGACATACCCGCCCGCAGATGGCAGGGAGCATGTTCTGCTCCTTGAGGGTCCGCGCAGCCCCCCTGAAGTCTCCTTCGGCGACCGCGTGGACGAACGCCGGTATATCTATGCAGACGGGACAGCCTTTTACGCAGAGCGGTTTTTTGCACTGGAGGCAGCGCTCCGCCTCGGCGATCGCCTCATCGGGGGTGAGACCGGTATCAACCTCTTCGAAGTCATTGATCCGGACGCTGGCCGGCCGGTCAGCCATGGCTGCCGCCCCCTTCGCCGCACCGGCACTGGTGTTCGGCGTAGCGTTCGAGCGAGATCTTCTCCTGGCCGGTGTAGATCCGCTGCCGCTGCATCAGTTCGACGAAGTCGACCTGGTGGGCGTCGAACTCGGGGCCGTCGACGCAGGCAAACTTCGTCTCTCCGCCGACGGTCACCCGGCAGGATCCACACATACCGGTCCCATCGACCATGATCGGGTTGAGGCTCACGTATGTCTTCACGCCGTAGGGGGCGGTAACGCCGGATGTGACCTTCATCATTATGGCAGGCCCGATGATCCAGACGCAGTCGATCACCCTCTCTCCGAGCAGCCTCTTCAGGACATCGGCCGCAAACCCGTGGGCGCCCCTGCTCCCGTCGTCGGTCGTGACGTAGAGCTCGTCGCATATCCCGCGCATCTCATCCTCCAGCACCAGGAGGTCGGCGCTACGCGCCCCTATGATCCCTATGACGTGGTTGCCTGCGCGCTTGAGCTCCTCTGCTATGAGGGGGGTGCCTGCGATCCCGACACCGCCGCCGACGACGCAGCAGGTTCCGTAACGGGCGATCTCGCTCGGCCTTCCGAGCGGTCCTGCGACGTCCATGATGCTGTCCCCCGCGCGGAGCGTCGCAAGCTCCTGGGTCGTCTTGCCGACGGCCATAAATATCACCCTGACGGCATCTCCCCTGACTGCGGATATCGTGAGTGGTATCCGCTCGCCCCTCTCATGCAGGCGCAGGATGAGAAACTGGCCTGCCCTTGCATGCTGCGCCACCTGCGGCGCACGTATCCAGTATTCGTAAACCCGGTCGGCGAGTTTGATCGCCAATTCCACCCTGTACAACCGTTTCACTCCTGATAATCCTGGTCTATGGTAACATCAGACCTTATCTAACGCTTCCATACACATTATGACTCAAACCTCATTACTTCAGCTATTCTACGCCGGGGCAGATCGAGAGGAGAAGGAAGAAGCCGAATAATTATCCCTGAATCCATCACAGTAGATAAGTATGCAGAGCCAGACGCTCTGGGGTATTGCCCTGACTGCCATAGGCGTGGTGGTCGCGCTTCTCGTGCCTATATTTGGTGTACCGCTCATCGTGCTCGGCGTCGCGTTGATCATCTGGCGGGGGCGCGAGGAAGCCATCGAGGAGATCAGGGAGTGAACTTGATGATACTGACAACGACTTCTGATGTACCGGGCTACGCTGTGGGTGAGATCCTCGGCGTGGTCTTCGGGAACACCGTACGGACGAAACACCTGGGAAAAGACGTCATGGCGGGCTTGAAGAGCCTCGTCGGCGGCGAGCTTGAGGAGTACACCGATATGCTCTCCGATGCCCGGACCGAGTCATACAACCGGATGGCGAACGCCGCGCGCGACCTCGGGGCGGATGCGGTCGTGAACATACGGTTCACGACGTCGCAGACGATGGCGACGGCGGCGGAGCTCCTAGCCTACGGGACGGCGGTAAAACTCGTCCCGAGGAAGTAGGGGGCCCTCACTCCTCCAGTTTCTTCGTCTTCCGGACCCGCACCGCGACACCGCGCCCGGAGCGGAGCATCTCGTCCGCCCCCATCATCGCCCGGCCGGTGGCGAGCGCGAGCGGCCCTTCCACGAAGACCTCATCGCCCTCCCGTATCCGGGGGTCGCAGTCCACGACACCGGGGGCGAGGACATCACCCTGCGGCACGAACGCATCGATCCTGACCCGGTAGCCCTCCGGG
>MTBK01131230.1_pt1 | contig 24566 bp, 21 predicted proteins | sample 1535981 | NCBI WGS metagenome assembly MTBK01 (sample SAMN06109225, study PRJNA356200) | anaerobic digester metagenome | isolation source: biogas reactors fed with pig manure or primary and secondary sludge | place: Spain | collected 2016-06-30
CGACATACAACGCTAGTAGGTAGAGGCCCCTGTAGCTCAGTCCGGGAGAGCGCCAGACTGAAGATCTGGTTGTCCCCGGTTCAAATCCGGGCGGGGGCATATTTTAATCTCTGTTCCAATTCCTGAGGCCATATTTCAGCCTGTTTTTGCCAGCAGCCGACACCCGCCGCAGCTGCCCGTCCCCTCGCGAAACCATCCCCACACGGTAGGGGTTAAAATTTTTCAATTCCAGATCTCGCCGCCCCGGACTACACTGCCGGGGCGGACTAGGGCGCTCGCAGGGATAGCCCGGTCCTCGGCAGTTTGCGCCCGAATCTGACGATGAGATATATTTATATACCTCCTAGTGGAAATGCCCCGAAAGGGATCATGGTTAATATTAACCAGATCTACGCCTGTTTTGTTCTAGTAATACCTCATTAGCCCGATATAAAGGGGCCAATCCATGTGTAAAAATTCATTGAATATCTTAAAAGTTGCATGTGCAGAAATCTAGGGCCATTCCAGTTAGAATGCCTCTATCGGCCAACGGAGCGCGGTTTGCCGGCCTGATAGACGGGCGTAATACTTAAATAGAGTCGAAGAACATACGCTAATTTACAAAAAAACGGGGGAAAACCATGAGGAGCGAAAAAACGTTAGAATTCGTCCAATTTCTCTCAATCGCTGCGGTAGCGGCGATTTTGGGGGTATCCAGGCCGACCGTGTACAAAATCGTCCGCAGGGGCGAGATCCCGGCGATCCGGGTAGGGGATATCGTTAGAATTCCAGAGACGGGGCTAGAGGGGTACCTGCGGTCGCAGGGACTAGATCTAGAAACAATTTACCGGGGAACGGGTTTGCCAGCCACAGCCCGCCCGTCCCCGGCAGCACCAACCCGCACCGACCGGCGAAAACCAGCCGACGCGGGGGCGGTCTAGTTGTTGACCCCGCCAGGCAAAAACTGTTCCGGCGCGCGGGATCAGATCCGGTTGAGTGCTGCCGAACTCAGGGCTCTGCCCGAATTACACCGCCTGGTAGCCCAGATCTACCTGAACAGGGGCACAGGAGAGGTTATTTTAGTCGAATAGACGATAGAACAGAATTGATTAGTAAACGGAGTGATTAAATGACTCGAAACAGAGTACCTGCCCCCCCTCAGGGGCAGGATACCACCACGTTTACCAGGCCCTCCCAGGATCTGGTACCTAATAGTACGCGCGCAACCGTAATAAACGTTTCCCAGACGATTCCGACCGTTCTGGACGTCCGGATCCGGGATCGCTACGCGCGTTACGTCAGCGACCCCCGCGCCGACGGGGGGACACCGGGGATCTGGCGAACCGGTGGATCCGGGACCAGGGAAAAAATTTCCCCTCTCGCGCTGGTGCGAATAGCGGTGGGCAGGGGGGAACACGTTGAGATTTTGGCAATCCACCCGAAAACTGGGGACTACTACCCATTCGAGGGACGAATCGACGACGTTGTTTCCGAATTTCACCGAGCCGGGGCTAGACTCGGAATCCGGACGCCCAGGGCCAGAATTTTCTGGGCGATTTACGAATTCGTCCAGGCCGCCCGGCGGCGGGCAGAGGGGGGATCGAGTTGATTCTCCCTCCGCCGTTCGCCGTTCTCGTTTTAGAGACTGAGGAGGGCTCTATCAGGTTCCACGACGTCCTGGCGGGCCTGGGGCCCGGGCAGGACCGCCCACCGTGGGCAGTTTGGGTTCTGAACGCAGTCCAGCGCACCCGAACCGACGTCCCGGACGACGATACGGTGGCCGCCTGGGGCAGGACGTATTGGTTCCGTCTCGATGGGCCACGAGGGGGCGGGGCAGATCTGCCCCGGAACCCGTGCCCGGGGGTCCGGCTCTATCTGCCGGGGGACGACGCCCCGGTCGCTACCGACCCGCTGAGCGTCAGGGGCGCCCAGTTCATTCTGCCGGCAGTCCTGGCGCGGTTTCTGCGCAGGCTGGAGGAGGGGCTGGGCGAAAACCCCGCAACAGCCCCCGAAACCGAGGGGGGGGAACCTGAACCTGCCGATATTGTCGTGACAGATGCGACAGTGATCGAACCTGAACCTGAACACCCCGTACAGACGTCTACTCCGCCAGTACCCCTGATTGCGGGTGTGACGGTTATCGTCGAATCCCGGCTCGGAGGGGGGTGGTTCACAACGTTCGCGCGGGGTGGGCGGGTTATCGCGAGCGACGAGGCTCGAACCCCTCCGTGGGCGGATCCGCGAGCGCCAGGGCGGTTAACGACCGCACTAAAATCTGCGCTGGATCGAGTGGGGGTTCCCATTGAGCGGCGGGCGATCCGGGAGATCGTCGGGGATTGGATCGCAACGTTGCAGGATCAGGATGGGGCGGATGGGATCATATCAGCGGCGGTGGCCCGGGTGACGCGGAGCACAGACGGGGTCCAGATCGAACTAACACATCCACCGATATTCACCGTCGCCCTCGGTGACGCGGAGATGTCGTTCACGAACGCCGAAATGGCGGGGGATCTACCACGGCGGCTAAACGAGCTCTGGATGGCGGCATTTTACGAGGCTCTCGGCGCAAACAAAAGGGATTGGGTAGAGATCCGCGAATATTGGCTATCAATCGCCGAGAGGGGGGATCCATGGGGTGACCGAACCCCCTACGACGGCGCCACTAGTGCGCTTCAGATCAGAATCTCAGCCGAACCTGTGTTCGACTCACGGGAGGGGCTCACGCGGTCGGGCCTGTTCCGAGACAGTGCTGGCGTCCTTTGGATTAGCAACGCTGTTGTACAGGAGGTTCTCGGAACTGCCGGTGGCGATCTATCGACCGCCGGATTTTCCGCCCACCTCCGGAGGGAGGGGCTCCTCGTTCGGCCATCCACAGTACATCGCGTGGGAGGGATCACGGTCAGAGCGTGGGGGTTTGCCCCGGAGTTTCGGGCAGAGGCAGGCGTTCCCCAGGTGCGGAGGGACACTGTCAGGATCGGAGGGGATGAGGCGTGACACGATCCATGTATTACGCGCGCGGGGATGAAAAACAAAACTTCAGTTCTGATCGCAAAAATTACCGTAACACCGTAACACCCGTAACATTCCAAATCCCTACGTGGATCGCGGGAGGTTTGAATCAGGGGTGGGGTTCCACCAACTCTCCCACGCGCGCGATATTAGGCAGGGAGGGGGGGAAATGGCTGCCGAGGTGATCCGGTGGCTCGGGGGGCCGGGCAGTGGGAAAACCCATCAGTTGGTGGAGTTCGTCCGCTCTGAGATCGCAGACGGCCGATCCCCGCGAGACCTGGCGATCATGTCGTTCTCACGGGCGCAAACGCACGATCTCCGGACCCGGATTGGTGTGCTGGCTCGCCGGGACGACGACTGTGAGATCCGGACCATCCACGGCACGGTCCTCGCTGCGTGCATCCGGACAGGGCTAATCGATATGCGGCAATCCCAGATCATTGCCCCCGGGGAACGCAGGCACGTGCCCCACTACAAAACATTCTGCGACGCTCACGACCTCAAATTTGCCGTTAACGTCAGCACGGATGACATAGACGAGGGGGCGGTGTCGTCCCACGATCTCCCTCCTGGAAACGCTCTCTTCGCAATATCGACGTATTTGAAGGCGACTCTTCGCGAAAACGACGACTGGGAGGAGGCTCAGCGTGAGATGGATATATCGTTCCCGGCATACTGCCACAACGTTACGGGTTTATTGAACGCATGGGACACATACAAGTGCGGGAAGCACCTCCTCGAACACGAGGACTACGTCCACGTCGCTCTCCGTGAGCAGTTGCCCCCGCCTGCCCCTGTCCTCATCGTGGATGAGTACCAGGACACCTCCCCCTCACAACATGCGGTCATACAGCGGTGGATCGAACACCCGGATACAGAGCGGGTTTATCTCGCTGGTGACAGCGACCAGAGTATCTACGGATTTAGAGGTTGTGACCCCTCCCTCCTCCTCTCGTACACGGCCGTTGACCGTGGCTCGGGATCAGGTAACAGTCGCCCGGTCTCCCGGCGCTGTCCTGGTAACGTGCTCCGCCTTGCCGAGACGGTCCTCGGGCATCCGGGTAACGCGACCCCAGTGCCTGATACGGAGGGCCTGATCACCACAGTTTCCCCGAGGGGTATGGACGATCTGGCCCGGCAGATCGAGGACGGCGTTATCCGGGCGGGTAGGACCGGGCACCGGGGGCCCGATGTGTACATACTTTGTCGATACGGTCACTACGTTCAGGATCTCTCTGCGGGTTTGTTCGACGCTGGCATCCCCCACACGAGTGTTCGCGACGGCCGCATCACCCGGTGGCAGTCGATCAGATTGGGGCGGGAACGAGGCCGCTACGAGCGCGGGACAGTTGATCTGTGGGCGTTGACATGTTGTGTCCGGAGAATTGCCGACGTAGGCGGTTTCGCTCCCCTGAACCTGGCGGAGGCCGACGCACTGGTTGCTGCCCTGGTACCAGAGGCAGATCGGAAGGGTGTGCGTGAGGCCATTCGAGCGAAACGCAAGCGGCCGCCCCGGCAACTCGTGGCTGGAGACGTTTTTCAACACGTTGCGTGCGCTGAGGGTGCAGATGTCCTTGGGGATATGAACATCCGCGGCGCCGCCCGGGCTGCGATCGCCGCGTGCCTCCGTCGCGAGGAGCAGCGAGGGTTCGTGATCAGGCCGGACCAAGTGCGGATAGACACGATCCATGCATCGAAGGGGCTTGAAGCTCCTGTTGTGCTCCTGCACAGCGGGTATATCAGGGGGCGCCTGGCTGGTCTACTGGACGCAGCTAAGGCGGCCGAGGAGAGGCGGGTCTACTACGTTGGAATGACTCGAACCAGTGACGTACTACTGTTTCTAGACGCATTCAAGGGGAGCGGGGTAACGTCCCCGATACTTCAGGAGGTTATGTGATGGATGATATCATGGAAGTGGCGTGTAGGTTCTTCGAGGTTCATCTCGCCGACGAGCACCGGCGGTTCCTGGGTGAACGCTATGGGTATACTCAGGAGACAATTTCCCGTGCTCGGTTAGGATACGCCCCTACCAGTGAAACTGCCCTGCTCATGCACCTGATGGATCGTGGATTTTCCGGTGAGGAAATCCGACAATCGGGGCTCTTCACCTCTGGGAACCACATCCGCCCCCTCTGGCGGGGTCGGATCATGTTCCCGTACCTCGTTGGCGATACTACACGATTCTTCATTGGTCGCCAGACCGATGAGACCGTAGACGGCCTTCAGGGGAAATATATCAAGCGGAGAGTTCTACCAGGTGCTCCCCCCGAGCCAATCTATGGGATAGACTCTGTGCGGGCCGGAGAACCCCTCATCATCACCGAGGGGATCGCTGATGCGATCAGCGTCCATCAGGCCGGGCACCCATGCATATCTCCAGTGACAACTGGTTTTAAAAAGGCGAGGATCGATGATGCGGCGGCGACCTGCCGGCGGGCAAGCCGAGTTATCATCATCAACGATAACGAGGACAACGAAGCGGGGCTGAATGGAGCAATCCGGACGGCCCTTGCCCTCGCGAACCATAGTCTAGACCCATACCTCAGCATCATCCCACGGGCGGATGAGGCAGAGAAGACGGATCTCAATGATTATCTCCGATGCGGCGGCGACCTTAAGGCCCTCCTCTCACAGGCCTCGCCCGCGAGCGAACATCCTCGATACCGTGAGCTCCTCCGGGAGATGTGGAAGTCATCTATATCTGTCCTTGCTGCTGAGCAGAGGCGCATTCGCCGGCCGCCTAGGAGTGGGGATGACATAGAGCAGCTGAAGGCGTCCATGCCCTCAATCTCCACCCTTACCGGGATCGCTCCAGGGAAGCGCGGCCCCCACCCAGTCTATGGTAGTACCTCGGGGCAAAACTTCGCCGTCACAGCAAACGGAGATGGATGGTGCTCTTTCCACGGGGGGGACGAGCGCGGGAAGGGAGGAGATATCCTGAAATTGGTCGCTCTGATGCAGGGATATCTGAAAGACGAGCGGGAGCCTCTCCGAGGGGATGCGTTCAAACGAACGGTCGAGTATTGCCGTGACCAGTGGGGCCAGAAGAGGTGATGGGGCCAGGAAACCACCTCTCCCAAGCTCTTCTGATAGATGATCTCTCCCTCCCCACCCTATCTCCTATCCCCTACCCCGAGATCGCCTGCCACAACCTCACCACGAGGACGCTTTTTTCTCGTCGATGCCCGGCGTGGGGTGTGTGATGGCCGGCCGCCCCCCCTCGGCCTACACCAATCTTCTCCCCCCCTGTATGTCACCCCATCTCAGTACTCTCATCTGAGAAGCATGAGTGTGACCTAAAGGGCACCGACCCCACCAAAGGGATAGGTCAGTGGCAACGGACCGATCCCAGGAACGCCACCAGCATCCCGTCCGCCACATCGGTTCCTCCCCGCGTTTCCAAGGCGAATAGAATTGTGCGATCGGTGCGATCACAGTACCACCCTCCTAGATATCCTGCAATATGGATCTCGTCTAGAGAGAGCTCCTCATACACGGCGTCGAACTCAATCGGGATATAAGTGGCCGCGTGACCAGTATTTAGAGTCTGTTTGTACCTCACACCAACAGCAAGACTTGAGAGTGTGGGATCCTTATTCATTTCGTCGACCCAAGATGCCAAGACATCTGAGATATCTGGGTTTTCTGGGCCCGAATACCACCAGGTAACCATGATCGATTCGTGGGCCCCAGAGTCCTGAACCGTCACCATCCCGTCGTCATAGGTATTCCAACCTGTTTCTAAATCATCATCGTAGACCCAGAGCCCTTTCGGGTACGAGAACGAGATCCCATGTTTATCATAGGTGTCTCGTGGGGAATTGGGCCCTGCGTAAGTATACCCCACCCGCGTCAGGTTAAGGCCAAGTAACCATTCCTCACACTCTCATCAAAGCGAGTGTTATTTTTTCGCGCGCCGCCACGCGGCAATTTCGGTAGGTTTATATACTTTCCCGAAAATGGTCATATGTCGTCTGAATTCGACAAAGAAGGCCAAATCTTGCGATTTGAGTTGGAGAGGTTTCTCCCCTACAATCGTATATGTGAACTTGCCCTGATCACCGGGTTTTGCCAACGCCTCAGAAAGATCCACCCAGTCATCTTCCTGCAGGTGTTTCTCTTCTCATCGTGCGTGCATCGCCATGCAACGATAGCAGAGATTCATCGAGTATATCAGGCTCACACCAAGTCAGATGTCACCTACTCAAGTTTTGTTGGACGGTTGAATAAGTCATCCGTTCGCTTCTGTGAGGCAATACTTGACGAATGTATCCGATCTACAGCAAGTGGTCTAGCTCTCGAACTCCGGGAGAAATATGCTCGTTTTATAACGATATTCATCCAGGATTCGACGATCATCCGACTGAATAAGAAACTTGCTGACCGGTTTCCGGCGACCCGCACAACAAGAGTCGCGGCAGGTGTCAAAATCGGCTACCTGTTCAATGTTCTTGCAAACAGTCCCCGTACGGTCTCTATCGTGCCAGAGAGAACAGCCGAGATCAAGACCCTTCGGGTTGGGCCATGGGTCAAAGGTTCTCTTCTCCTGGTGGATCTCGGATTCTACACGTACCGTCTCTTCGTCAGAATTCACGAGAATCGAGGGTTCTTTGTCTCTCGCGTGAAGAAAGGAAGTAAACTGAGGATCGAAGCTGTTCATTCGCCGATGAAAGAAAGCCTGTCTAAAGCCCTCATCGGGCAGGATTTTCTCTCCGTGATCGCCGGACTGGAGATGCAGTCTTTCGATGCAACGGTCTCGTTCCAGTTCAAACGCCGACAATACCGAGGAAAGCAACGGACAGAACGGTATAGGTTCCGGTGCGTTGGTAGGATTCACCCGGAGACCGGGGAATGGCACTGTTACCTGACGAATCTCAACCAGGATGAGTTCAACGTGAACGAGATCGCTGACCTCTATCGATTTCGGTGGGAGATCGAGTCTCTGTTCGATGAAGCGAAGAACGAATGCTCTCTTGGTGATATTGCGGTCACTCGCGAGGAGGCTACAATGACCCTCCTCTATATTGCGCTGATCCGCCAGTTTGTTCTGAAACGAGTATACCTGGTTTTGAGAACGCTCCTGGATGAGGATGCCCGCAATAGACTCGCTCCGAAACGCTATGGGAAGGTGTTCATTGAGCATATGGAGGTGCTGTTACAGAACCTGATTGATGAGTGGAAAATGCTGAAAATAGAGGATTTAGAGGATAAGGGGTGGGGCCACTGGTTTTGGCTACTCAGCACTCAGAGTCCCCAGGCCTATCCGAGAAAGTTAGTCCGGGATACCATCCTGAAGCGTTGAACTGAACGCCAGAGGAGAAGCCGGCAAGGATACGGTTCGTCAGAGATAGCGGGAGCTCTCGAAAAATATTCTGTGAAAACCGCTAGAATCGGCTTTTTTTGAGGAAATCAGGGAGGATAATAGGGGGTCAAACAACATCAACAGGACTGGTGTCAGAAACCGACAGGGAGAACCCGAAAAGTGGGGGTACTGGACCGCTCAATGAAAGATGAAGTGTCACGAGCAAAAGGAAGAGCGATCGGGTCAACATATAAAGTGCTACTTTATGGGGCGGTAGTTATAATTGTGGCGAAAAATTGCCTGTTTTCAAACTTAAGCTGAGCCGGATGAAGTATACCCAGACCAGACAGGTGATGTTGTTGAGGGTGTTGTGAACGTAGGCGGAATCGGTGGTAGAGGCCTGAGAGTCTCTGGAACAATAACATACGCAGGGATAGTATGCTCATCTGGAATCTCCTCCATAGTACCCACTACGGCAAGAAGAGTCAAGACTAGCATCACTATGATCATCTCGGGGTATCTTGGTGTTTCTGGCTTAAGTATCGGATCAATCTTAAGGATATGACGTTTGACCTGCTTTTTGAGCCAGACGAGGAATAGAATTATAACAACCGTGACAACGAGGGAGGCGATACACATACCCACAATAAGACTGATATTGCTACCCTCTAAGGAGTACTGTACCAACAGCCCCACTATGTTCGGGAGAGCCCAAAACGCCACTGCCGCGAGCTCTGCGCCAGACTCCCAGAAACGGAGGATATTTAGGAGGTACGCAAGATACAGACCAAAAAAGCCGAGGATTAATAGGGCCTCTCCGAGGAGGAATAATCCATCTGATATTATGATACCCCCGCCTATGAGCATCAGGATCCCCGCCCCGGCTAGAACCAGTGACCCGAGCGCGACATTTTTGGGAGAGAATTTAGACATTTTCGTTACCCTGTGCCTAGACCCCATCAATGTTCGACAGGTTTCCCGGGGTCATTATCTTCCGAAGCAGCGCGGACTTTGAGTAGGAATTTGGGATGTTTACTGCAGTAATTAGCGTTATTATTGCCGTTGCTGAGGGGAAAATCTGCCGAAAAGAAGAATATCTAGTCATAACATGTTTCACATTTGAGGGTATATCCTAGTTTCTGTATATAATCTTATGTTTTGCCCCGTGCAGCCGCGCATGGTGCATCATGTGAACGCCTTCAGGTGATATCTCCGAATAACGCCGGGATCGGTGAGAATGAACCTCTATAACCGCCTCTCTCCTGCCCCTCTGACAGATGATCTCCTCTCCCCCATCTCGTCCTCTCAGCCCTCCTGAGATCGCCCACCATATCGCCACCACGAGGACGTTTTTTTCTCCCGCCCCTGCCCGGCACGGGCTATCCCCGGCCGGCCGGCTCTACGAGCCCCTTGACCCACAACTCACCTGCACATGCAGGTGACTTCATACGATATCCTGAAAGAAGTACCACGACGAGACATTTGTTTTTGTCGATCTGAATCAGGGGCTTAATGCCCCGCCCCGTCACTGTAGCCATATCCCCCCTATTTACACAACATCTTAAAGATAACGCGCGGCGCGCTTCCCGCGCTCGCCCCCCAAATATATAGGTTATACAAGACAGTGTAAATTATATAAAAATAGATAAAAAACGATAAAATTATATAATATCCTCCCGTCATAATGATCTCCATAGGTCAACATTATAACTTCCTATACCAATTTGTTGGTATGACTCGGACGAGCATCATGCTCAACGGCAACGGAGCAAGACATGGTTAAATGCTATTTCTGTGGAAAATCGTTCAAATCCAAAAAAGCCCTCTTTGCGCACTTGCAATACTGTGCTGAGAGGAAAAAGCAGAAGGACCAGTGGATCCGCTTTTCAGTCAGAGGGGCCCGGTTCACCGGGAGTCTCGGGATCATCTCCAGGAGCCCGAAGACTGTAACATATGTTGAGGATGCCCATGCGAAACTCGTTGCTGGAACGATAACCGCAGAGGGGTTTTTTGGCTATGTCCAGGCCCTCAGTGATGTCGGGCTCCTGGAATTTGTGGTCGAGGCTGACCCCTCAAGCGAGCATCCCCGAGCCCCCGAGGAGGCAGCCGTATGAGTTCCAACTGGTACCAGCAGGTCCGCGAGCCTCGTGAATCGTTCAACCAATGGCAACCCACGATCCGGGAAGTGGTCGATCATATTTTCCTCAGGCGGATCAGGAACAATCAGAACGTTATCGGCGCCGTTTGCGGCGAAACCGGCTCAGGAAAATCCTGGACGGCCTTACGGATCGGGGAGATGGTCGATCCCTCGTTCGGCATCGAAAACGTAGTTTTCTCGGCCCGGGAGTTCCTAGAATCGTTTGAAACGTTTTCCCGGGGCGAGGTCGTTGTCTACGATGAGGGCCAGGAGTGGTCGGCTCGCCGTGCGATGAGCAAACGGAACGTTGAAATGAGCGATATCCTGACAATGCTGCGTTTTACACAGGTCAACGTGCTTTTTACCGTCCCTAACATCAATTTAGTTGATGTTAACCTGAGGCGCCTGATGCACATTTATCTCGATGTTCGCCCTGTAGACCGAGTTAGTGGCCCAAAAAGCCTCCGGAACAAGACAGTAGCTAGTATCTACATGATCCGGCACCGTCGCGACCCCAGCGGTCAAGGCGAGAACCTGGCGCGCCCCTTCCCGGTCGTTCCGATTGTTCGGGGTGGGAAGAGGCAGAATGTCAAAGTCGATTCAGCTCAATTCCTCGCCCCCTCCCCGGACCTGGTTGAGGGTTACGAGGCGAAAAAACGGCAGATTTTCCACGAGCGGCTAGACCGGGCAATCTCGACCCTTGGCGGCCCGTCCGCTCCTCGCCGCCCTGCCCCGGCTGCCGAGGGTTCCCCTAGCCTAGAGGGGTTGATGTAAATGCCGGCAGCTAAGACGCGCGACCCCCTCCTTACCCCCGGCCAGGTCGCCGAGGCCCTCGAGATCCCGCGTAGGGCTGTCGTATCCCTGATCCGGGGGGGGGAGCTCAGGGCGGTCCCGGGGCGCGGGAACCCGGTCCGGATCCGGCGCTCAGACCTACTCAAATACGCCCAGGCACTTGTCGATGCCCGACGGTCGGGGAGGAGGGGCAGAGCCGGCCCCCTGCCAGAACTCCTCTGCCTCAACTCGGCGGGGCGATGCTGGAAACGAACGTTCGACGGATGGCCGTACATCGCCGCTTCCGCCTGGAAAACTCAGGAATCAGCCCAGGCAGAGGCCCATCGTTTGCGTTGTGCCGGCCAACTCGCCCGGGTAACCCAAGAACTCGCCCCCCTTCGGTCATGGCCCCTGCGTCGGCCCCCAAAACCCTCCGAACGGACGTTCTGGGCCGTCTGGGAGTCGGAGGGATGAAATGCGCCTCCCTGACGATCTCGTCCTGAATAACGACGGTATTTTGAAGACGCGTTACTGTTATGGGGGCCCCTACATCGCCGTTTCCGCCTGGAAATCGCAGGTTGCGGCCCGGGCTGAGGCCCGTCGTCTGCGTCGTGCTGGGCTGCTCGCCCGGGTTACCCAGGAGCGCCGCCCCTACCGCTCATATCAGGGCCTGGTTCATCGTCGCCGCTCTAGAACCATATGGGTGGTGTGGCAGTGTGAAAAATCTGTATGTGCAGGTCAGGATGGGGGCTCACGATGACCGTTAGCGCCATTCCATATGCCGCCGTAACCCTCGTTATTGTAGGGCTCGCCCTGGTAGCGTTCGGCGCGGTCGTTGACGAATTGATTGACGTCGACCTGATGGAGAGCACCACGGACAGCCTGCCGTACTCCGAGCATCGAGGCGAGACCATGAGTTTCCTCCTGATGTGCTTTGGGGCGCTCGCGTTCGTGGCGGTATTCTGCGTTGTGATCTTCCTAATCATGAATGGGGCTCAGCGGGGGAGCGGCGGGATCTGATGTCTTCTCGGGGTCTCCTCCTGCTTGCCGGCGGCCTCCTTCTCCTCCTCGCAACCCCGGCCGCCGCCCTGGACGGCTGGGAGTTTGCGGTTCAGGTCGATTATAGCCCCGGTTCGCTCCCGGAGTTCCAGCAGGATATCGTCGTACATCGGGAGGTCGGACGATCATTTGTAGAGACCTTGGAGGACGGCTCAGAGACCTGGCATGTTTTCGTTGGAGATCGATGTCGGACTGATTACGGGGATATCCGGTTTACCGCCGCCGGGACCGAGATCCCATACTATCGCTGGCCCGGCTGGACTGCAAAAACGGCCGAGTTGACCGTCAGGATCCCGCAGTATGGCCCGATCCTGATGTGGTACCAAAACGAGGAGGCCAGCACAACGAGCAATCCTCACGAAACGTTTGTAGTTTTCGAGGATTTCGAGGATCCGGGCTCCTGTGGTTTTGTCGGCGTTGGGACCACCTCGCTCCAGACCGGGGAGCCGGGTTTTGTGGGACTGGGGCTCCAATCCGTAGCATATCGGGGGGGGAGTTGGGGAACAACATACTGGGAGGCCCAGCGGACTATAACGCTCCCAAACAACCCAACGCGCCTTTCAATAATGACCCTGGGGGAATACAACGGGAACTCATACGACGTCTGGGCCGAGGTCTCCATTGGTGATGACGTCGTCATCCCAGACTCGCGCGGCCCGGGCTGGCGCGAGCTCGTTGCCGACAACCTGCTCTCCCCGGGCGCGCACACCCTCCGCCTCAAAAGTCACAGATATTGGCACAACGGTTATACTACCCATTCCTGGGACAATCTCATCATCCGGTTTGATGATCCCGACCCGCCGGCAGCCATTGCGTTTCAGGGATCCCCCCCTCACATTCTTGCCTCCCCGATCTCAGGCCCCGCCCCGCTCCTCGTTTCGCTAACAGATGTTTCGTCAACCACCGTTGCACCTCGATACTGGCAGTTCGGGGACGGGGCGACCTCAGATGATCCCGAGCCAACGCAATATTATGTTTTTTACGAACCCGGAACCTATAACGTCACCCTGTCAGTTAGAAACCCTTCCGGAGCCATTAATCGGGCGACGGCGACGATCCGGGCCGTTGAGGGGGCTCCGGGCCGTTGGGGGGTCTACCATAATATTGTCTCAGCTCCAGTCTCCCGGGAGGTCGGCGCCTACGGGGCAGCTGTTCTCCCCGACGGCGGATTCGTTTGGGTTGAGATGACTCAGCCTGTGTCAGAGCTCGACGATCTCATCTGGACCGCTGAGCCTCAATATTGGCGGGTCGCTCGCGCGGATGCAGACGGCTACGCCGTCTGGTTCTCGGACGAATTCGTCTGGCAGCGGCGTGGAATGGTATTTGATGGCGGGGCACACTCCCTCTCCGCCGAGGAGTGGTACGATCCCAAAATCCTCACCCTCGATTCAGGCAACCTTCTCGTCTATGACTCAGTTCCAACAGCTCTCATCATGAGGAACGGGCCGGTAGATATAACGCCCCCCAGATCATGGCTTCGGGAGGTCGACGCCGGCACTGGAGAGACCATCTGGACCAGCGAGGTCGAGGGGTGGGCCATAACAGGCGTCGTTGAGAAACCCGGCGGCGGATTCTGGGCCGTCGCTTGTAATCAGGAGGGCTGGTATCAGCCGGCATATTCCTCAATGTGGCATTGCCTCCCCTCGGAGGCATCATACATCCTGGAACTTGACGCTGACGGCGCCATAACGACATCGTGGCGAATCCATACCGAACTGTCTAAGCATTATAGCTCGTCTCATCCGTTCGCTCTAGCCCCTGTTTCAGGCTCGGACGGAGAGCATTGGGTCTACGGCTGGAAATCGAAACTCTATCATATCATTACGGGACACCCCTACTATGATAATCTCCTTCGACCCCAGGCCGACCGGATCAATCTGACAACGCAATCCGTTGCTCAGTATTACATCTATGAGGGGGAGGGGTACGATACAGGGATCGGATCGATCCCCCGTCTATTGGCACGCGGCCCTGTCGGGTTTTACGCGACGTATGCCTGGGGCCGCCCGAACAATATCATGAGACTCGCCCCAACCTCGGACGGAGGGGCGCTCCTAACCTATGACCTGTACTATTATCCGACGACCAGATTGACCCAGCTCTCCCCGACCGGGGAGAAATTATGGAGCCAGACATATATCTCCCCGACATCCGGCGAGGAGATCCCGGTGATCGACGTTGTTGAGGTCTCCCCGGGCGTGATCCTTGTTCTCCTTCAGGACGGGGCCATGATCAGGGTCTCCCGGGTCGACTCTGCCGGGGATGTCCAGCAGACGGTCCTTATCGGGGCTCCTGGCGGAGTAACGACCGCACGGCGGATCGTTGCCGCCCCGACCCTGGAGCACCCCTTCGCCTGCATCATAACGGGTTCAACCACGGGTTTCGGGGCCTCGGGAACGGATGCCCTTGTCGTCCGCCTCAATGACCTAGAGGATCTGATCAATCTGGGTTCCGGGGGCCTCGCTCTGGATACGGACGTCGCGTACGCCGCAGAGGACGTTCGAGTTACGGCGACCCTAGACCTCCCCGCATGGGGTAACGTCTCATATTGGATCTCCGTGGTAGGGGATGAGGATGGGACGCTCTACGAAACCCGTGATCTGACAGAGAACGAGATGTCATTCGAGCTCGGGACGCACACCCCGCCCGGGGTGTACATGCTAACGCTTAACGCCTATAGCGAGGAATACAACGTCCTCCAGGCCCTCGCAGTGAGATATCTCGTGCGGCTTGATGTTGGGGAGGTTTTCTGGGACAGGGACATTGCCTATCTAGGAGAGTCCCCGGCGATTGGATACTCCTATATCCCTGATTATGAGCGGTACTCGTACTGGATCGAGATCAGGGATCCCGCTGACTTCAGGGTCGAGCTTCATCGTCTCCCGACCCCCGGGGGGATGGCAGTCTACGTTAACCCGGAGAATATGACGGAGTTCGGCAAATATACGGCAGAGATATTCCCGATCCGGAGGGCCGACGAGACGAGGATCCCGGGGAACATCGCGACCGTCATCCTCTCGGACGATACCTGGCTCTATGGAACTGTCGCAGATCTCCATCATTTCGCAATTCCTGGGGCTACGATCAGCGTCAAACAACCAACGCACCCTGATCCTGAGGTAGCGAGCAAGGTCTTGACGGGGGTCTCGGACATTAACGGCTCATACGAGGTTTTCGGCCTGACCCCCCGGTACCCTGCCGAGGTCCGGATATCTGCCGAGGGATTCTATGAGCATGTCGAGATTATCGCGATCAACATCTCAGGCCGGATCTACTATCCGGCGTTCCTGACGGCCATCCCTCCTCCCCCGCTCCCAGAAATTGTCGGAAAAGCGGTTTACCCCCCTCGGAACAACCCGGCTGTTGGAGTTGAGGTAGTATTGAGAAATGCCTCGACCACGCTCATTGAGGTCGCTGGCGCGGCGGGGCGATTCCACTTCCCCCCACTCCAGCCGGACGTTGAGTATCAGGTCTTTGCCCGAAACGCGACCGGGCACCGGGTCTCTGAGACCCATATCTTCGCCCTCGCTCGGGGGCAGGTTGTCGATCTCCTTCTGGAGGTTGTCGATGACTCCCTGCTCCCCTACGGCGTCGATTTCGTTGCAAAACCCACAACCGGCCCGTCGCCTCTCCGGGTCGAATTCGTCGGCTCAGGGGAAAACGTAACATCCTACCACTGGTACTTCGGAGATCGGGGGTCAGGGAGAGGGCGGGCGGCCTCCCACACCTACGGGCCGGGACTATGGTCACCGACCCTCGTCGCTGAGAACTACTATGGGGTTCGAGAGGTTACCAAAGTGGAGCTGATTTCGGTTTCCGGGGTTGGAGAACCTGCCAAGATCCCCGTCCGGTTCGTCGTCCAGACCTACACCGGCCGGCCTCTTGAGAACGTCACCGTAACCGCCACCCCCCTGGAGAGCACCGGGCCATGGGCCTGGCTGTATGACCTCTTCGGGGTCAGTGGCGATGTTGATATCAACGGCACCGTGCTCTCGGGGTCTACCGATACCGGAGGAGGTATTGTTCTGTCGATGCTCCGGACGGTCAAGTACCGCGTGGCGGTCACCGACCCGGGGAGGGGGATCGACACCGTGATCACGATCTACCCTCAGGAAGACGCGGTGGTGCTGACCGTCTGGTCGCAGGAGCCCCAAGGGCCTTCCAACGACTTCGAGCTCTATGCCGAAGAAGAGGGGGCTGGCAGCACCCGTGTTGGCGTCCGATACGCGACATCAGACCTCACCCGGATTGCCTTCACCGTCACGACCGAGGATGGAGCGGCCATTGCCGAGGAGATCTCTTCCGACCAGTCTGGCGACCTCTTCTACGTCATCTCCGGGAAGCCGGGCGAAGTCTACCTCTACGGCTACGTCGCGGAGCACCAGACAGCGGGCGACCTCCGGCAGGACAGGTATATCCGGTTTGCCGGCGAGGCCCGGCCCTGGGTTGACTTTGCCCCCTGGATCCCGCTCTATGCCTACAAATGGGCGGCAATCGGGATACTGGTCGGGTTTGGCTGGACCTTCGGTCGGGGAGAGATTCGAGGGGCGATGCTCACGATCCCGATTCTGGCGGGGATCTTACAGGTGATCGGATGGCTCCAGGTGCCGTGGCTCATCGTCGGGGTTGCCCTTGTGATCGGAGTTCTTGTTTACATGCGGTTGAGTGAAGATGATTTGAAGATTTGAAGTGGTGGATCTATGGAAAACGACTTAAAAACTGGAATCGTTATCGGGCTCGCGATCTGCGTGCCCGGAATTGTATTCATGCCTCCAATCTCTGTTGGATCTGTTGGAAGCATTGAGGCGGCACTTGTTTGTGCCGCCATCGGTGGCCTCGCCCTTGTAACCTCGGCGCTCAGACGCAACTCCTTTGCGGTCGGGGTTGGGATGACCTCGATCATTGTTCTCGGGGGGTACGCTCTCCTGGCCGGCGTCATTGACGGGCTTGGGGCCCTGGGCGTGGCAATTCTCACGTTAATTGCCCTGATCGCCGTCGTAGTCCGGGTTCTGCCGAACCCGCAGGGAGTAATATCCTGAAAACCCCTTTTTCAAACGAGTTGAAAACATAGGCATTCTTTATCTACTCCCTGGGGAACGTATGATCTATGTGGGGGAGGTGAGTCCCAAAAATGCAGGAAGCAACTGCGATTGTTGGTTTACTGGTCGGTTTTCTGATTGTCTCGATCATCGGGCTCTATGTTGGCGACGCCATGCTGGGCGCGGCGAACATCACTGACGAAGATAGTCCGATGTACGAATCTAAGGAAGCGATCATTAGCACGTTCAGCCAGGCCATCACGCTTGTGCGGATCGTTCTGATCGTCGCGATCGTGGCCGTTATTTTCCGGTACCTCCAGGGTTCTGGGCTTATCCCTGGGTTTGGAGGCGGGAGATACTAAATAGAACAAAAAAGCACCTCAATGGGCGAGCCCCCAACTCGCCCATCTCCATCCCCTATATTCCTCCTCCATGAGGATCTCGGTGTGGTCGGGTTCCCCAACCCCGACCCACCACCCTTTTCGCTACCCCCACGACATCCTGAGGGGATGGAAATCATTATTCTATGTTAGAGGTCGAGCCGGGACGGGACGATCATGGAGTCGCAGAAACGCCCACACAGATGCTGTCTGGGAGACGATCTCCCGCGCGGTGGTGGGGCGCTATCCCATGAAAATAGGCCCCCTTAAATCGGTGTTAAATGGGTGCTAACTAAAAGAGGGGTGTTTCGGGGGTATTAGGCCTAAAGACGCCTACTTCCTCGTTTTCCGTGTTCTGGGCGTTCGTTTTTTCGGACCCGACTTACCTGCATGTGCAGTTTTTTCGTGGTGAGATGTCCCTCTCATCCCGACCGACGGGGGGCCGAAGTCAAGGTACGACCCCTCCCTCGTCCGTGGGGATCCGAATACCATTCCCGCCATCTCCTCGGTGCCGGGGGCCGGCCCAAACTCCCAGTGATCGGCCTCAGCTGTCTTCTTCCGGCGTCGGCGCTCCTCTTCTGGATCCTTCTTCCCCGGCCGCCGCCGCACCGTCGGCCGTGGGGCAGCGGCGATTCGTGGGGGTTTGGAGGTCGGCCGGCGACGGCGGCGCTCCTTAAGGAGCGACTCGGAGTTCTGAATTGTCTCTGTGCTGAGGAGTTGGATCGGGGAGGTCCGGGGGCCGAAATAAAGCATTGCCAGGATCATATCCTCGCGCGATTCGGTATCCTGGGCCACCAGAGATGCCGACGTGGTCTGGGCTCTCGTTATCTGTCCGCGTCCGGACGATGCCCGGGATCGAGTCTGAGGGACCGTAGCGGCTTTCTGGGGGCGGGTCGGGGGGGTTGTTACGAGCCCCGTAAGGGAGATAGTATCTTGCGGCGCTGCAATGACATAGAGGGGGACACGTGCGAGCCCCGGTCGACCACCCCGGAGGCCAGGGGATCTGGTTGGCGGGGTCGCCGCCTGATCCGCCCGGGGGGACGCAACTGTCTGCCGGGGGGACGCTTGGCTCTCCCTGACAATAGATTCAGTCGTCCGAGGTCGGCCGGCCCTTTGGCGCTCCTCAAGGATCCGTTCAATCGTCCATGGTTTTTCGGCGACTTGCCGGGTTTTTTGGACCAATTCGGTCTGATATCCAAATTCGAGCGCACCGAACCGACCCCCTCGTCGCGGGGTCGTCGCGGGCGCGGACGCACTTCTACTGCTTGATGGCCCGGTGCCTCGTCCTCTCGATCCCCTCCCTCGCGCGCCACCAACAGCCGCACCTATCGCAATCGTGCCGGCGAGCTCGCCGCCAGCCCCCCACGGATTCTGACGGAATTCATCCTGGAGACTATGGTACTGCTCTCCAACGAAACTGGAGACCAAACCCGGGAGCTTCCCCGGCTCCTTCCAAACGAGTTGACCCACGCGTTCTGCCGCCGGGAGTAGCCACGCCGCGTCCTCGACGAAAAGCCCGGGGGACCGCGAGAACCCCTCCCCAAACTCGTAAGCCCCGGGGTGGATCTGAAGGATATTCGTTTTTCGCCGATATGGTTCTGTATCTAAAATAAACTGTTGATATAGGCGGTTTATATCTTGGCCGCCCTTATAAATCGGGTAGGTCCAGCCCTTCTCGAAGGGCGCGGCCGGACCGACCGTCCGGGCTAGCTCGGCCTGCGCCTCGTCCCGCCGCCGGGCAGCAAAACTAGCTGCCGATGCGACGTTCTGGGCAACCCCCCCAAGGAATCCCGCAGAGGGGGCCGGCATCATCGGACCTGCCCCTATGGAACCCTGGGCGGCCTGTTGGATACTCTTCTGAGTGGTAGTGAGAGCACCACGGACTGCCACAGAGGGGGCCGGCATCATCGGGCCGGCCCCTATGGAACCCTGAGCGGCAGGGGAACGGGCCTGAACCATCTGCCGGGTGGCGCCGATAAGCTGATCCACAGCGGTACGGGTTCTGGTTGTGTATGGCGACAGTGACGATGACAGGAGGCTACTTGTCGTCCTTTGCGTGGGAGCTTTCGTGACGGCCTGCTGACCGCCCGATAGGGCGGTCATGGTCCTCTGTTGAAGCGCCGCGGCCTGGGCCTGAGCTGTCTGGACGCCAGACGAGACCGCCGACTTGGCCCCGCCGAGCCAACGAGAAAATGCGCTACTAATCCCCATATACGAAGGGAATCATCGGGGGGATCAATAAAGTTTGCCTGCGCTTTTTTAGTCTGTGCTCCGCCCCGAGCGGTTGCTCTTCCACTGCGCATAGCCCCACGCAACCTGAAGATATATCATCATCTGGAGTACCCCCGCAAGCGGTAGAGGGATCCGGAATTGGTTTACCAATGTAGGGAAAATGAACACTATGGCCTCAATGATCTTAAACAAGAGGTTGATGCCGGCCATCCCGAACGTGACCGCGAGGTCGAAGTAACTCATCTGCGAGACCTCGCCCCCGCTCCCGACATCATGGAGGTCAGATATATCTCCAACGGTATACGCGGTTGTCGAGTCGTTCTGCGTCATAAAGTAGGCTGTGTCAAACAGCCCAATCCCGTTAACGAGTCCGATACATGCCTGAATGACTATCAGGATTAAAGTAATGTCCCATGCCCGCATTCAAATCAAGTCCCGGTTTCCCCTTCAGAGTACCGCAGATATAGCATCACGCCCAGCGTCATCGCGCAGAGGGTCAACATGATCGGGGTCTCCAGCCAGCCCATGTAGGTGAACAGTAGCCCGAAGATCGGGACAATCACTACCCCAAACTTAAGTGTCTGGAACCCGAATATCCCCGCAATGCAGATAATAAACCCGATGGCAATCCAGTTGTAAACCCAGAGCGGGATCCAATCAGCAAAGTCTACCATCGGGCGAATACTCTCAAACCGGATAAACTGATCTTTTGTGATTGTCCCGTAGATGCTGTGCTGCGCCTCAAACCCGAAGATGAGAGTTTCTCCGGGCCGGTTCACTATGTTGTAGGTGATGGTGATGTTCGCCTGATTGTTTTGGGTATCGCTGTGGATCTCCGCCCCCGACTCGTTCTTGACATAGAACCTCACGCTTGTGGTGTTGGCAAACCCGTCCCGATAGGTGAGCTGGAGCTGGGTTTGCTCGTCGTCTATTGGGGACGCTACAAGGTCGTAAGTCACGACTTCGCTTAGCTGAGGGGGAGTGGTCGGCCATATGTAGACCGGGATCTCGTCTTCTTTGGGGTAGAGGGTGATTGTAGTATCAATTCCACGGGCAGGATCTGATATATCTATCCGGTATTTGACTGATTCAATCAGGGCAAAGACGACCGCGCCATCCGTTCCGGAGGTACCGTTCAGAACCTGATTCCTAACATCAACTTTCCCGGGCACGCCGAGCAGTTCTTCAAGCCAGGCCCAGGGACCGGTAGACTCTAGCGGGGTTGCGGTGACTCTAACCCCCTCAAACCGTTGTCCCTGGTAGTCCATGACGATGAGCCGGAGCTTGACCGTCGCGAGGGCGGCGCCCCCACCACCAGACGTACCATTGATCGTGATGTAACCCGGCTTTGTGGTTTCGTTGACAGTACCCTCCCCGCTGGCATAGCCAATCAGGGTAACATCATACCTGGCCTCGACCCCATAGGTGTTGTAGGTGTGAGAGATAGTCTCGCCAAACCCCACCCCTCCGTCACCGAAGACCCATTCCCATTTGGTGATGTTGGTCTCGGAGGGGGAGACGGACGCGGTGAAGTTAACGGTCAGGGGGGACTCGCCGATGGCCGGGGTGCCGACAAAGTCTACGACGAAGTCCCCTTCCTCTACCGCGCCTGTAGTGATGACCCCGGGTTTGGAGGTGGTTCTGGATTCACCCCACTTCGTGGTAACCATAAGGGAGACGTCATAGGCGGAATCCGACACTCCGTAGGTGTGGGTAGGGTTCCGTTCGGTCGAATACAGCCCGTCCCCGAAACTCCACTGCCAGAAGACAATCGTATCACTCCATTCCGTGGTATCGGTGAACTGCACGGTCAGGGGAGTGTCGCCGCTAGCCGGGTTTGCAGTGAAGTTGGGGACTACCGGGGTGGTGATCAGCCGGATGGTGTCGATCATGATCTCCGCTCCAATCCCACTCGGAATGAACTCAATCTCCAGGCGGATGGTTCCAGAAAGGTGGGAGATGGGATAGTGGACGTAGATCCACTGGTTGGGATTAGACTGGAGATCCCAATCCCAGTAGTTATAATCAGCAACATCCACCCCGTTGATGTAGATGTTGCCCCGGGAGATGCTGTCATCCGGGTTTTTGTTTAGGCGAATGAAATAATCAATATACTCGGCCTGCACTCCGCTACTCTCGGGTGGGAGCTCGATCTCACGGTAGAGGTAAGACTCAGGACGCTGGTTTGTCCAGGGGTGCCCAATGCCATACGAACTCTCGCCGTGCGAGAACTGGGGAGAGACGGACCAGGTGTATCCCTGTACTTTCCACCACTCGTCCAGGCTGTCGCAGGGATCCTCCCAGTAGATCATGTCGATGGCAGCAGCCGGGAGGGCGATAACACAGAGGGAGAGGAGGAGGAGGAGAGGCCAGCGGCGGGTCAGTCCCATAGTTCGTCCTCCGGTGCGCGGTCGTGGTAGCGGTGCCGGCTGAAGATGTAGATGAACGGCCAGATGAGATACATGATGGCAAGAACCCGGATGACCAGGTAGAACCATTCTGCGTAGAGCATGGTTCCCGGCATATACTGGAGCCCCCATTCGGAGAGCCCGAGGGTGCCGGCAAGCACAATAAACTCGTCTACAATCGGGCCAAGCCCGATGAGCGAGATGACTAACATGACGATACCGCAGATTGAGAGGAGGATCGCCTGCGTGAGCCCGGGGTTATAACTCATGGCTACCCTCCCGCCCTGATAGATGCCGTGTAGACCACATATTATATCCCATTTTGTTTTCCCCCTCCGAACTATAGACGGAAGTGGTTTTGTGCGGATGGATAATATGGGTTGCCTATGGAATACACCAATTTGTCGGGGGGTCGTCGGGGGGCGCTCCCAGAACCCCCCTTTGACGTATCGTATAGACTATCAAAACAGGGGCCGTTGTCGGACTACCCCAACCGAAGGTTGGGGGAGCATGCATGCGGTTCTGTTTTGGTAAAACGTAACCCGATCTACCAGAAAGACCTCTGCAGCACCCTCTGATCCCAGACCTGGCCTCCTCGCCTTGAGCACGTGGTTCACTTTTACCACAAAACAGAAGTACGTTTTTGACCATCTGGGAGGCGTCACATAAGTTAGCAGATTACTGACGCTCAAGAAGTTGCTCGAAAATCGTATTGAATTGCGAGGAGAGGGGAGATTTAGGACGTTATGTCCTAAAAATCCCTAATATGGGACATGATCCTCAAGATCCCTCCGAGCTGCAGGAGATACTGGAGGGGATCTCAAAGGGGCCTAAGTGCCCCCGCCTGCCGCCCCAAGCCCCATCATCTTGAGCCGTTCTAACAGCAGTTGGTCAAAATTTTGAAGGAATTGATCGAAGAGCTGCGGCTGATCCCGCATCGCCTCAAGCATCTGGAATGCGTCCGTCTTCTCGATCTGTTCCTTAAGGCTTGTCGTCCGGGCGATGGCTTCGGGGGATAACGCCTGCCCACAGTTATAGCAGTGCGGAAAGGTCGGGGCATTTGCGGTATGGCAGTTCGGGCAGGGGCGAGCCTTGAGCTCATCAGCAGTGTCCTTCTTCATCACGATCCCGGCCCTCTCCAGGTACTCCGCGTCGATCTCACTCTCGCCCAGTTTAACGTAAGTCTCGAACATATCGGTTTTGAGGTTCCCCCACATGCTCTGTTTGATGACACTCTCCTGATAGTTTTGGGCTACCATATGGGTTATACGGGATGATCTGAGGACATGGGGATGAACGTTCTTTGTGATGCCGGCCGCCTTCCCGGTACGTTGCAATATACGGAGAAAGGCATTATATTCCAGCCTGGCCCCAGTCTGGGCGATAAAGACAAGGTTATCGCCCTTGGGAGACCCAGGGTACTCTACCTTCCAGGTTGCGAGGTAGGAAGCGGAAAGGGTTAACCTTGAGTACCGCCGCTTCCGGGTCTTATTGTCCGTTAAGTAGAGGCGAACTCCGTACTCATCGAAGATGACATCTTTCCACATGAGACGTCCGAGCTCGCCTATCCGGCACCCCGACTCATAGAGCACTCCGATGATTGCCCGGTTCCTGAGATCCTTGGACGCTTCGAGGAGCTGTTCTACCTCCCCCACCGTCAAAAGATCATCCGGGCTTTTCGTGTCTCGATCGACCGGCGGGCTCTGGATCCTCCGGATCTTAGTGGGATTGAGCTCGTTGTACCCCTCTTCGTTCATCCAGTGGAGAAATGGCTTCAAGACCCGGATATAGTCGTGGATAGTGTTCTGCGCAAATGGTTTCCCTTTGATGCTCACACCGTCCTTGAGCCCAGTTACGGCGGCATAGATATCTGCAATCGTGGCCTCGGAGTACGGGACCATGAGGAACTTTCGCCACCCGACGAGATGAGAGACGACCTTGTTGATCCTTGATACCGAGAGATCCTTGGTCACTTTCCGTTCCTCGACGTATTCGAGGATCAACTTTCGGTCGCGATCGGTGATGATCTTGTTCTCGATCCCGGACTCCAGCGATACCTGATATCCGTACCTGATCTGGCCGTTATAGAATGGTTTGTTGGGCTGTGGCATAGTCATCTATGCGCTCTCACCTGTAATAAGGATTTGGAACGTCCCCGGTTCAAATCCGGGCGGGGGCACTTCAGCCTATTTTCCTGATTCCCAATTGAAAAATAAGCCCGAATTGACGAGATCGAAGATCCCTGATCTA
>MTBK01189075.1_pt1 | contig 24513 bp, 19 predicted proteins | sample 1535981 | NCBI WGS metagenome assembly MTBK01 (sample SAMN06109225, study PRJNA356200) | anaerobic digester metagenome | isolation source: biogas reactors fed with pig manure or primary and secondary sludge | place: Spain | collected 2016-06-30
GCATACAACCTCGTGATCCTCCCCCGGACCCGGATCAGGCCGGTCAGTGTAGTGTGAATTATGCCGCCTCCCCGCCGGCGTGAGGTGATCGTGCACCCCTGAGCGCGTAGAGGATTCCGCCGTAGCCGAGGCTGACCGCGATGATCCGGATGATACCTCCGAGCACAGGTATAAAGAAGAGGATCTGCAGGATCACAAACCCGAGGATGAACACCCAGAGCGGTCCGGGCTTCCGCCCGACCCGGGAGGCGATGAGATCCCCGAGGGCGAATGCGACGAAGAGCGGTGAGATCACCAGGGCGACGATGAAGAGCAGTCCCCCGACGAACGCGATAGGGAGGCCGATGATGGTGATGGCGATGATAAATAGGATGATCACCGATACAATGGCCGCGAAGAACCCGACTATCGTGTGAATGATCGGTCTCTGCTCAACCTGCCGGACCACCGCACCGAACGGGCCGGGAAGGAACCGGACGAATATGAGCCCGAGGATCAGGAACCCGATGGCGGCGAAGATCGAGAAGAGGCCTGGCAGCGCCGACTCCTGCACCTCTTCAAACGTCACGTTCCCGGCCGATCCGGTATCGTTGAAGGTGCTTGCCGAGACGGTAAGGTTCCGCAGGACCGATCCCGCATTTGTGACATCTCCTGCACTGATAACTGCATCCCGTTCGATGACGGCATTCCTGCCGATCCTGGCTGTGCTGCCGGTGATGAGGACGTTTGTCGCGTTCCCGTTCACCTCGATCTCGCCGCCTGCAGCAAGTACTTTCCCGCCGACGTCGCCGTTGATGATCAGGGTGCCCCCGGCGGCTATGACGTCGCCCCGGACGGGTGCATTCACCGTTACGCGCCCTCCGGCGACCGTCAGGCTATTGACCGGGGCATTGACGGTCACGGTTCCTCCCGACGCGATCACATCATCGGGGATGGGGGTATCGATCACGGGTTGATCCCCGCTCATAAAGGTGAGCGCCTGCGCACCTGCCGGTATGAGGAACAGACCGAGGGTGATGACTGCCAGATACTTCATAGAGGGGGAGGTACCTCACCCCTGAAATAAAGGTTCGCGTGGTAAAGGAGCAGGCATTCTGTACGTGCTCCCGGTCTTCTACTGCCCTGGTCCTTGAGGGCGGCGGCGGAGTACAGGATCCGGCACCACCTCTCGAAGACCGGGCGGAGGCCACGCAGAGGGAGCACGCGGTAACAGGTTCACCTGCCGTATGCCTATCGGCTCCTATCCTGGGACTTGTTCCTCCACAAACCCCCGATTAAGAGATTTTTCCTGCGCCCGTTCATGAGGGGTGTGCACGGGACCGCAGGAGCAGGGAAACTACAACCCTTATATTTGACCGCGAACAAAACGTAGAGCAGAGGATAACAGACATGGGTGGCGTAAAAGATTCTACATACCTTGATGTCAAGAAGGCTCTTGCCCGACGATTCTCCCCCCAGGATGGGTGGCAGTTTGCATGGTTCCCGACCTACGGTAGCGCGCAGCCTGAGTGTGTGCTCTCCCGCCGGATCGCCGGCAGGACCGAGCGCGTGATCGTGGGCGTGGAGATGGCGCCTGCGGTCCGGATGGATGCCATCGAGGAACTCCAGGGCCAGTGCCAGGCACTCATTGAGGACAATGTCCGCATCGATAATGCCGTTCTGGTCGTACCCACCGGCGCTGACGTCTCCCGGGTTCCCGGTGAGATCGACGTCCTGGAGATGGGCAACTGGCAGGTCGTCGACGGCCGGATCGCCTGGTCGAAGAACATCGAACGCCGGGAGTTCATGAAAGAAGAACTCGGGAAGAGGGGGCTCGCGTAAGGCCCCCCCAAAACCATTCTTACATCCCAAAATCAAACAACGTCGTCCGCGTCGGGTCGACATCGTGCCAGTCCCACCCGAGCGGTTCGATGATCCGCGAGAGCGGTCCTTTTAGTGTCCTTTCAAGCATCGTCTCCCAATCGATGACAAACTCGGGCGGAACCTGATCGGCGTACTCAAAGCAGACCACATCGGTGCGTGGGTACTTCGCGATGACGGTCTTTATGTAGACGCGCTTCGGTTTACTGCCCCGCTTGAAGTCGGTCCCGAGATACTTGTTTGAATACTTCGCCCCCCGGACATGGGCATCTTCGGTCTCATAGCTATCCAGATCCTTCCCGATCCCTCCCGGGATGCCGGCCTCGTCAAGGGAGTACTCCCCGCGGCGGTACCGCCTGATGATATCGCGCAGGTAGGCCTGCACATCCGCAAACGAGTCTCCCCGGAGGATCATCTCGATGACGTCGTGCTGCACCTCCCGGGTGACCTGCGGTGAGTCGCTCCGCCGGATCTCAAACCCGACGACATCGACCTCATCGACGTCTTTTCCCTCCTTCCAGACCAGGTGCCCGGCGTATCGCTTCTTCTTGCCGGCCTGGAAGAATCGCTGGTAGACCTTCTCGAACTTGATCGAGAAGTAGTGTTTATCAGCAGCGAGTTCGCGGAGCGCGAAGTCCCCGTAGCTCGCGTTCAGGCGATCTTCGATATCTTTCGCCTTTATGATGATCTCTTCAAGACTCCCGGGCGGGATCTCGACCATACAGGAGTCGGTGTCACCGTAGAGGACCGTGTAGCCGAGATCGGTGATGAGGTCGCGGGTATGTCGTATGATCGCCCGCCCGACCGATGTGACGGCCGACCCGATCTCGCGGTCGTAGAGCCTGAACCGGGTGTAGCCCGAGACACCGTAGTAAGAGTTCATGATCACCTTCAGGACGTTCTGCTGGAGGTCGTAGAGGGTGTACTCCGGCGACCCGAAGGGATAAGTGTTGCGGAGACGTTTGCGCTCATCCCGCTCCACGAGGAGCTCTGAGAGGATGCTCCTCGTCAACCCGTCCGGCTCCCGGGAGAACCGGATGCCGTTTGGTGCCCGCAGTTCCCCGTCCGGGTTCTTCGTCTCAGGCGATGCGTTGATCGTCATCATCGCCATCGGGTAGAGAGACTTCAGGTCGAGGACCACGACATTCTCCCGGAGACCGGTGGCGGGCTCAAAGACGGTCGCCCCCTCAAACTCGTCTCCGGCGGCAAACCCCTTCGAGGGGAGGATAAACCTGCCCGACGCCTTGCGCAGGACGTAGATATCGATGACGTTTGAGGAGTTCAGCGTCCGGTCGAGCGGGCAGCCGACGTACCGCGCGATCTCCCGGTAAAACTCGATGATGTTGTTCTTTTTATCGATCCCGACACAGAGTTCGACATCGCGGTAGTTGTACTCCACGAGACGTGCCGGGTCGGATCGCCAGAGTGATGTGATCGTCCCGCTGTAACGGATCTTCGTCTCCCCGAGTTCCTCCTCGGCGACCGCATCGAGCCGGTAAGACTCCTTCTGGGCCTGGTGCATCTTCCGGTATGCGCCGAGAAGGTCGAAGATCGACCTCCCCCGGACGGCGTTACGCGCCGTCTGCCCTGGGAGGCGCGCGAGGTCTTCACCGTGGAGCCCGAGCGCTGCCATCCGTCGCAGGATATAGGGGATATCGAAATCGACGAAGTTCCAGCCGGAGAGGATATCGGGGTCGCGCCCCCTGGTGTAGTCGATGAGCCCCCTGAGCATAGCCACCTCATCGGGGAACCGGATGACGCGGTGCTCTCCATGAAGGCTGAACTCCGGTGCATCGCCTGAGATCCCATCCGGAATCCAGAGGAGGGTCGTGTAGTCCTCATCGAAGGAGTCCCAGCAGGTGATGCAGATGATCGGGTCCCGATCCGGTTCCGGGAACCCGTTCTCATCCACGCACTCGATATCCATGATGCAGGTCCGGGCAGGGGCTTTGATATCGACCGGCACAAGGTCGTGGTAGTCAACCGTCAGGGCGCCGGCAGGGAGCTCCATACCTCCGGTGAGGTGGCAGTCGATCATGAACCTGGTGGCAAACGGTATGTCCGCTTCATAGTGCTGGAAGTCGTTGCGGATATCGCGGACATCGCCGGGGCGCCGGGTGTAGAGCCTCCGGAGTGCCTCACCCTGGATGGAGCGGTAGGTCGTATCGGGCTCAAGATCGACGCCCGGCGGGAGGGGTTTTTTATCCACCTGGCCGGCGGGCGCGTAGAAGTAGGGCCGGAACCCGGTCACATTGACCGTGACGGCTCTCCCGGAGGCATCCCGGCCGAATACATGGACGGCCGGAATATCCGGGCCGACGCTGTACTCCACCTGGTGGATCCCGATACGAGTTTTCCCAAAATCGTCAAGGGTTGCCGTGGTGTTTATGTGAAATTCGGGCATCGATTCAGTCATCAAACCTCCTGCAGAGTCCTTTCAGAAACATTCCCGCCTCTGTCATCCTCTCCTCCTCCCAGGTATCAAGGTTCCACTCCTCAATACCGAGGATCCCCTCGCGGCCGATCCGGGCGGGGACACCGATCGAGCAGCCCGAGAGGCCGTACTCACCATCGAGCACGCACGAGCAGGAGAGCACATCGCGCCGGTCTTTGAGGATAGCCTGTATCAACATCACGATGTGGTATGCAGGACCAAAGACCGTGCCGCCCTTGCCACGGATCACCTCCATACTCGCCCCCCGCATCTGTGACAGGATAGTCTCCCGATCATCGATCCCGACATCGGCGCTGGTCTTTGAGAAGAGCGGCACCTGGTGCTCGCCGTGCTCTCCAAGCACCCAGGCAGGCCCTGAAATCCCTGATTCGCGGAGGAGGCAGGCGAAACGGGCGCTATCGAGTTGACCCCCAAAGCCGATGCAACGCTGCCGGTCGATGCCTATCGTCTTCCAGAGGCCGTAGTTGTTTGCGTCCATGGGGTTTGTGATGGTGATGACGACCCCGGCAAACCCCTGCAGGTGTTTGCCGCAACGCTTCACCACCGGTATGTTCGCCTCAAGGAGGTCGGCCCGGGTCTTGATATCCGGCGTCCTCGGGGTGCCTGCCGCAAAGACGAAGATATCAGCGTCCCGCATCGCTGCCGGGTCAGTAGAGACCGTGACATCGATACCCGTATGTTGCAGATCGAGTACCTGGGCACGGAGGATGGGTTCATATGCGTCGTAGAGGATTAACTCATCGGCGAGACCGAGCGCGGCGGAGAGAAACGCCGTCTCGCCCCCCACCTTTCCTACACCTAAGATTGCGAGCGAGGTCATACGTATCGTCCTGTAATAGCGGTAAAAGGTTGTACGATCAATCGGCCCTGCTACACGGTGGATAACGGTCCGACAGGGGAAGGGGGTGTATTGCCGATCTTAGTTCCGGTATCCTGGCTCCGTGGGGCGGAGCTGATCTTCTTTCTTACTTGTACTTGGCGCGAGGGTATAATAATACCTCACTCCCACCTTTTTTCAATGGTTACGCTTTATCCTGGCCCCATCGAGGTCGGCGGCGTCCAGCTGAAGAACCATCTTCTGCTGGCTGCCGGCATCCTCGGAACCACCGGTGCATCACTTGCCCGTATCCTTGCAAACGGCGCCGGCGGCGTGGTCACGAAATCTATCGGCCCGGACCCCAAAGAGGGACACCCCGGCCCCTGCCTGGTCGTCGTCGATGGCGGCATCATAAACGCCATGGGCCTCCCGAACCCCTCTGCCGCGTTTGTGGATGAACTGGCCGCCCTGCAGGATGAACCGGTTGTTGTGAGCATATTCGGGGGGACGCCGGAGGAGTTCCGGGCGGTCGCCAGCTGGTTCGCCGACCGGGCATCCGGGCTTGAACTGAATCTCTCCTGCCCCCACGCCGAGGGTTACGGGGCTTCTATCGGGAGCGACCCTGCCCTTGTGGAGGAGTGTACGAGGGCGGTTGCCGCGCTCGGTGTCCCGACCTGGGTGAAACTCACCCCGAACGTCACCGATATCGCCGGGATCGGGGCGGCGGCGGAACGCGGCGGGGCGGATGCGATCGTCGCAGTTAACACGGTGAAGGCGATGCGGATATCGACGTCGATCCGCCGGCCGGTGCTCGGGAACCGGTTTGGCGGGCTCTCGGGGAAGGCGATATTTCCTATAGCGGTTCGGTGTATCTATGAGCTCTACGAGGCCTGCTCCATCCCGATCGTAGGGTGCGGCGGGGTCTCCACGGCCGATAACGTCATCGAGATGATGATGGCCGGTGCAAGCGCCGTCGAGATAGGGAGCGCGGTCATCGATGATATCGGCATCTTCGCAAGCATCGCAGACGACCTCTACAGCCGCGACGGCATCGATGCGCGTGAGATCGTGGGGTGTGCCCATGGATGAGCAGATGCCAATCGGGGTTACGATACAAAAGATCATCCAGGAGACGCCATCGATCAGGACGTTCGTCTTCGACCGTGAGATCGCCATGCGACCGGGTCAGTTCGTGATGGTCTGGGTGCCGGGCGTCGATGAGATCCCGATGGGTCTCTCTTCCCCGTCATCGATCACCGTCTTTGAGGTGGGAGATGCGACTGCCGCCCTCTTTGCGATGCTTGAAGGCGACCGGATCGGGATCCGGGGTCCGTACGGGAACGGCTTTGCGGTCACCGGGAGGACGCTCGCCATCGCCGGGGGGGTCGGCGCCTCCCCGCTACTGCCGCTCGTGGAGGCCGGGAGGGTCGATACCTTCCTCCTCGGCGCCCGGACGACCTCAGAGCTCCTCTTCACCGACCGGATAGGGGATGCAGCGACATTGATGGTCGCGACCGACGACGGCACCGCCGGTCACCACGGGTTTGTGACCGATCTCATGTCGCGGGTAGACCTCGCTGACTTCAGCCACATCTGCGTCTGCGGCCCCGAGGTCATGATGATGGCGGTGCTCGGCATCCTCGACCGGGAAGGGTGTGCGGAGCGGGGGCAGTTCTCCCTGAACCGCTATATGAAGTGCGGGGTCGGCCTCTGCGGGTCGTGCTGCACCGATCCGCATGGCCTCCGGGTCTGCCGGGACGGCCCGGTCTTCACCGGCGACGTCCTGCTCAACAGTGAGTTCGGGCACTACGCGCGTGACGCGAGCGGCCGGAGGCACAGGGTCTGATAGGGCCGGTGCGCGGTATTTTTGCGCAAAATCCTCCTCACCCAGCGCTGATCGTGCGCTCCTCTCCCACTATTCAGCGGATCGTCAGGCGATGAAGTCCTCCTGTGGCCTGAAGAGGAGGGAGAAGATGTTCTCCAACCACCTGAGCATCTTCGAAAAGATTGAGGTCTCCTCGGCGGGGGGTGGAAGGGTCACCTCAGCCACCGCACTGGCGTTGCCAGCCGCGGGAGTGGTCGCGCTCTCCCGGGGTGCGGTCTCATCTGCCGGGGTTTCCCTGCTCCTGCTGGCGAGCAGAGATTTATCCCGTGTGAAGAGATGGATAGACTGGTCGCCACCCCCGATCACGAGGAATGAACCGTCGGGGGTTACCGCGATCGATTCCACGCGATCATTGAAGGGGATCGTCTGGATCTCGGCCCCTGAGCGGTCGAGAACAAGCACCGACCTGCCCGAAGCGGCAAAGACCTCTCGTGCCTCCTCCGTCAGCGCTGTTGAGAGGACCGGATCTTCGGTCGGATACTTCCAGAGATGTTCACCCGCTCCCGTGGAGAGGTAGACGCACCGGTCATCCGATCCCGCAGCCACGAACCGGCCGTCAGGGGTGAGGGCGATGCCCTTCACGCGCTTCCCGGTCCCGTAACTCCAGGACTCCCCCTCCCTGCTGTTGAGGTAGTAGACTCCCTGGTCATCGCACCCTGCCGCGATGACAAGCCCGTTCCTGGATATGGCGATATCGTAACTACGGGTTCCCATATCGTAATCCCAGAATCTCTCTTTATCAGGGTTGAAGATGTATATCGCGCCGTTGTCACACCCGGTGGCGATGTACATGGCCCTGGAGGGAAGGTCAGATGAGAGATCGGACGAGAGGTCTACGCTACGGTAGACAAACGTCGTCTTCTCAGTCCAGAGCAGATCCCCGGCAATGTCAAAGAGATAGAGCTTATCGGCAGCGACACCGACATGCGACCCTTCAGGCGATATGCCGACGCCGTTTACCCTGGAACCGACTGTAGTTCTCCAGAGCATGTCTCCATCCCGGTCGAGGAGGTAGACCGTCGAGCCCGCACCGGCAACGATCGCGGTGCCGTCCTGCGAGATGGCAACGGAGCTGACGGCGCCATTAGCCCCTACATCCCAGAGAGGGGCATACATCTCTTCCGTAGCTGAGGCGAACCCGCACAGGGCAGGTATCAGAAGGAAGATCAGAAGGAGTGGTGTATATCGACCACGATCCCCGTGCCCGGATTGTGCTGTTCGCACCGCCCTGGAATCAGCGCCTCTCCTCACGCAGAAATTTATTGAAGACATCTCCCCCGATGACATCGGGTCCAGACTACTCAGATGGACTATTTATATATTTTGGACATGCGCAAACGGCCTGCTTCCTCAGATGATATGTAGGGGTCTTCCGGGACCGAGACCGGGTATGACAGGGTCGAGGCTGAGACCTCCAGCCGTCTGGGTCCGGTGGAGCAGCAGATCTCTGCCCGACTCTACAGGGATCCCTGCCCGGAACCGCAGAGATCACCCTGACCATACTCTGTCGAAGGATCTATCGTCTTGAGGTCTTCCAGCTTGTTGATGTTTGTAAATGTCAGCAGATCCGGGTCGATCCTCCTGATCTCCTCAATGCTCACATACCGGGTGTTAATATTCCATATCATCGTGCGGAGCGATAGCGAGTCATGCTCCTCCAGGTAGCTGAGCAGTGCGCTCGTCCGGTATGCCGCGTGGAGTGGTTCGAGCATATCGGCGTTCCAGCAGGGTATGGCAGCGTCGTAGTCCCCGATAGCATCAAAGAGCAGTTTCACTACTGCCGGGCTGATACAGGGCATATCGCAGGCGGCAACAAAGACATGCTCGCCATGCACCGCAAGCGCTCCTGCATGCAGGCCACCGATGGGTCCAATCCCCCTCCGGACATCCGCTATACACAGGATATCCCCGAGATGGCAGAACCGCTCGCACTGTTCGGGATCCCGCGCGACCACCACGATCTCATCCACCACCTCCCTCAGGGTACTGATGAGACGATCGATGAAGGTCTTACCCTGGAGCGTGAAGAAATACTTCTCCCTTCCACCGGCACGCCGTGCATCTCCCCCGACCAGAACAATCGCTGACCGCATACTTCTCCCCTATCCTCAGACTTGCTCTCGAAAACGGATCAGTTCAGTAATACAGGTGTTATAGGGTACATCGATGCCATGTCGCCGCCCGAGGTCGACCACAGCGCCATTCAGAAAATCGATCTCGGTCCTCCGACCCAGGGTGAGATCCTGGAGCATCGACGAGTGGTGGGCGGCCGTCGCCGGGAGCTGAGCGGTCCTGAGATACTCGAGGTATGCGTCCGCTGTCTCCCAGGGGAGGGCGACGCCCTCGGCCTCCACCACCCGGTAGGCCTCCCTGACGATCGCGGTGACGATCGCCCAGGCGTGCGGATCGGTGAGCGCACCATACGGGACACCTGCTATAGCGCCGAGAGGGTTCAGCGCGGAGTTGTAGAGGGTCTTTGACCAGAGATCGCTCCTGATCCCATCTGTCGCTTCAACCCGGATCCCGGCCTCGCCGATGAGGTCTGCGAGGCGTCCGACAGCACCGTCCATGCCGGACGGGAACCGCCCAAGCCTCGTGGGCGCTGCCTCCACTGAGACATGGACTGACGCATCGCCCCGCCACTCAAACCCGGTGATGATCATACCGCCGATGACCCGGTCGGTGAACCTGCCGATAATCTCCTCGTTCCCGATGCCGTTCTGGAGGCTCACCACCTCACACCCCCTGATAGCACCGGCAAACTGCCGGCAGACCGTCTCCGTATCGGTGGACTTTGCGGTTATGATGTAGTAGTCGGCATCCCGCCACGTATCCGGCAGATCCCCGGAACAGCTGAAGTGATATGTGCCCTCCCCCCATATCCCGGTCATCAGGAATCCACGCTCCCGCACCGCATCCGCATGCCGCTTCCTGGCAACGGCATGGACATCCGCGACGCGGGAGAGCTTTGCGGCGACGGTCAGGCCAACCGCCCCCGCCCCCAGGACCACGACCTTCATGCTCATTATTATCGGCAGGGTTACCAGTTAATCTCTCTCATTCTCTGGCGTGCAGGGTCCGGGTGTGCGGCGCTCCATGGCGAGCAGGGCCTCCTTGATCTCGATGTCGGGGGAGAACCCGCCAAGGCCGGTCTTCGCGACGACACGGTGGCAGGGTATCACGATCGGGGTCGGGTTCCTCGCCATGGCCGATCCGACCGCACGTGGCGCGGTCCCGACCTCCCGCGCGACATCACCATAGGTTCTCGTCTCCCCGCAGGGGATCGCCTGCACTGCCCGGTATATCCTTGCAAAAGTCGATTCACCCTCGGTTACGACGCTCTCAAGGGAGGAGAGGTCTGCCGGCAGACCGGCACAGTAACGCTGGATCTCGCGGGGGACGGGACCGACGACCCCCTCCCGCGCGAAACGCACCCGGTAGATGAGGTTTCCATCCCACGTCACGTGGACGTGCCAGAGCCCGAACCGGCACGACCCCATCACGATCGCCATCTTCCGGTCTCCTTCCTGAATGTATCGATGGTACAGGTCGCCATCTCTTCCTGTATCCATGGCGGCAGCCCGGCGCGGACCCGGGGTTCCAGGAACCGCCGCTCTCCAAGGACGAGCACACCCCGGTCCTCCGGCGCCCGGAGCACCCGCCCGAGTGCCTGCATGGCACGGTTGACCGCCGGGAGGGTGTAGCTGATGAACTCGCCCTCAGCCCCGAACTTCATCCGGAAGTAGTCGATCACCATCCGGCGGACGCGGTTGAAGGGCGCGAGCGGGAGACCGATGACGAGTGCTCCTGCAAGCATCTCGCCCCGGTAATCCAGACCTTCACTCCATTTGCCCCCACAGACCGCAAAGAGGACGCCCGACCGGCCCGAGCCCGGGAGGGCCATGAACTCCTTGAGCATGGCAGCGGCGGTCGTGGCCTCTTTCGGTTCGATGTAGATCTGCTTCTTCCTGATCCGGGGAGCGCATTGCTCCGCAAACGTGTTGACGAGGTCGTATGAGGGGAAGTATATGGCGAGGTTCCCGGGGAGCGCGGCAAACGTGCTGATGTAGTCAACGGTCCGTGCAAGGTTCTGTGCATCCCGGCGCATCGAGTAGGCGGTCGTGATGTCGTCGGCGCAGAAGATGCGGCGGTTCTCGGGGGGGAAAGAGTTCGGAAGCGACAGTGCAGAGACCGGGAGGTCGCCGAAGTAGTAACGCCGGTAGCTCTCGATGGGAGAGAGCGTGCCGGATATGAGGACAGAGCAGGCGTGCGCCTGAGCGATATCCTGGAGCTTGGTGCCCGGGTCGATGTTCCTGACCTCGAGCGCCACCGACCCATCATCCTCCTTCCGGTAGACCGTCAGGTAGGCAGGATCGGCTGCCGACCGGAATATCCGGTAGAAGAACTCGGTCAGCCGCTCGATCGCGCTCTCCCGGAACTCGCCTGCCTGCATGTTCTTCTCGCGGATCCCTTCGCTGATCTTGAGGAGATCATCTACAACCGCCTCCATGTTCTGATAGAGTGTGCCCGCGAGGATCATCCGCTGGAATATCGCGGGATCGAACCAGTCCTCGATCTCGTGCGAGGCCTTGAGCGCCTCCATGAACCGGGTGATCTGCGGCAAGATCTGGGTTATGGCATCCGCCTGGTGCTCCGACCGCCTTCGACCGGCGAGTTCATGCTCAGCCTGCATGATATCCCGCTCATCGATCGTCACGCTCTCGATGCTCTGGACGACATCGCCACAGTTATGCGCCTCATCGATGAGCAACAGGGCATCACTTCCCTCGATACCGAGCGAGAGGTAGAGTTGCTCCCTGATAGCGTCGTTGAAGAGGTGGTAGAAGTTCACGAGGACCACATCAGCATCCCGGGCGGCATGCATCATCGTATCGTAGGGGCAGATGTTGCCACAGAACCCGGCGAGCTGGTCAGGCCAGATGAGTTCGGTGCCCACCCGTTCAGCACGGACACGCAGGGCAGCCGATGGGATCATCTTCAGCCCTGCATCTTCAGGTTCCACGAACGATTTACCGTGGATGAAGTAGGGACAGATGAGCGGGTGGTCCGGGTCCATCTTCCGGATCTGCTGCTTGATGTGGCGGTCGTTCGCCGGGATGAGCGCTCCTTTTTGCGCCCGCTCCCGCATAAGCGCCGTTGAAAAGGCCTTGACCCCTTCGCATCGCCGGTAGATGTCACCCTCCCCGCCGAGCGGACACATGCTGGACTTGCCGATGAGATAGGCAAACTTCAGGCCGCCCCGCTTCTTCCGGATGAGCTCGAGCTCGCGCATGAACGTGGAGAGCTGGCTTATGGTGCGGACGGCGACGAGCACCTTTCGCCCCCGGCTCTCTGCGAGGAGCGCTGAGACCACACTCGATTTGCCGCTCCCGGTCGGCGCATCGATCATGGCGATACCACCGTCGCGTGCGACAGATGCAGCCACCTCAAGCATCTCCCGCTGGTGAGGCCGGTATTCCCGGTAGGGGAACCAGTCGTCAAGGGACTCCATTGATGTACATATCGCCGGCAGACCTCAATGTTGTTTGGGTCTCCATGGCAGATCGGAACGCGAGGTCCATCAAACCCATGCTCCATGTGGTCTGATAACATGCGCCCTGCCCCCGCAGCCCGGATATCTCCTCTCACCTTGCGGAGACCTGCCCCGGCAAGTCCGGGGGTATCAGGCCTGCGGCAACATACAATCGATCGTGTCGCACTGCCGGTAAATTCCCGGCGAGGAAGCTCTCCCGGAACCAGCGGAGGTGTAGGAGAAAGGATATTAATGAGCAGGATTTCCGGAAATAGTAGAGTTCCGACCGTATAACATCTACCTCGCGGATCGATCCTGGCCGCGCATGTATTTCCGGCGATTTTGCCGCCCTCCCCCACCCTAAAAGAGATATTGGCGGAGAAGGGGGGGATCTGCGCGCCTGCTCTATACTGTCCTTCCCGGCTTTCCCAAAAAATCGCCCCCATTCCGCGTGGTCTTAAAATCCCTGGCGAGAACATCGTTTATCGATTCCAGGTGTTTAACGGCAGAAATTAACTCAGGTCAAATATAAGCGCTCCAAACGAGGTTATATTCTCTTCACAGAACGATCAATTCGAAACATATTAATAGCAATCCTAAATTACTCATTAATTGGACCTATACAATCAGATTACTCGAAGGTATAGGTAGGACGTTTAGAGAGGTGTATGAAAAATGGTGTTCCATCCTCCAGTTGCTATAGTAGCAAAAGCGGGTGATGCCGGGAAGTACAAGACCGGACTGCCAGTCTGGAACATGCTTGTGCGTGGCTTCATGTCAGGAGCTTACATCGCTATGGGCGGTGCGCTTGCGACGGTCTGTTCGACCGGTGTCATGGCGACCGATGTTGCGATGAGATCTGGCTTTGCAAGTGCCGGTATGGCCCAGTTCATGCTGGGTGCTGTCTTCCCTGTGGGGCTTATCATCACGGTTATGACCGGTGCAGAACTCTTCACCGGCGACGCGATGCTCGCCCCCATGGCTGCGTTCATCCACAAGGTCAGCTGGGCCAGTGTGCTCAATCTCTGGGTCTGGGTGTATATCGGTAACCTGATCGGATCGATCGTCTTTGCGTATATCATGGCATACGGGCCGTGTGTTACCTTCGATGCCGCCGGAACCGCAACACTCACTGCGTTTGGTATAAGAGCGATAGGTATCGCTACAGCAAAGACAAGTTATGCAGGAGGTATGGCCATATGGTCGGTATTCCTGAAGGGTATTGGCTGTAACTGGCTCGTCAACCTCGCAATCTTGCTCGGTATATGTGCTGATGACGCGATAGGAAAGATCGTCGGCATCTGGTTCCCGATCTTCGCTTTCGTCGCCACCGGATTTGAGCACAGTGTTGCGAATATGTACTTTATCCCAACGGGTATCTTCTGTACAGGCCTCGACCCATCGAAGGCAGTCGACTCGGTCAACTGGGTAACCATGTGGACCGCCAACCTGATTCCGGTTACGCTCGGAAACATAGTCGGTGCTCTGCTCTTCGTCGGTGTCATCTACTGGGTAGCGTTCAGAAAGGAAATTGCCGCCCTGAAGTAAACCTGATAAACGATGCAGATCGGAGATATTAAAGTGAGGGTGACGCCAGTTGCACTGGCGGTCTTCCTCTTTTTTATGGTTCTGATCGGTGTGTACGTCTACCTCACTGGAGATGTGCGCTCGCTGATCTGGGCGGTCCCATCGGCCGTTATGCTGATCATCATACCGGGAGCGCTCAACTACATGAGCCAGAAGCAGTATGCATCGCTCGTGCCGGAGTATGAAGCGATAGCGCGAACCATGCGCATCCGTGCGATCAATCTGAGTCTGCTCGGCCAGCCTGTACGTGTGAAGGGGGTCGTCGAGCGGGTCTACTTCCAGTTCCTCAACCGGCCACAGTACCTCGTCGCCGACCGGACAGGTGAGATATCGGTCAAGATGTTCACCTCACCGGCGGAGGATGTGAAGAAAGGGGATGTGGTTGAGGTGCTCGGAACTATCGTCAAACGCTACATCATGACCGGGGATGCGGTTATCAACTGCGTCTCAATCCGGAAAGTAGAGAACAAACAGTGATCCTGACGCCATCTGGCGCCAGAAGATTTTCAGTGAAGAGACGGTTGATCCGGGATATAAGATCCTGTCACCATCTCTATTAGAACGATGTATCAAGCCCTTCTTCTATCGACTTTACGGCCGGCCGCTCGCTTAGATCCTGAATATACTCCTCAAAGAGATGGATCCGGGTGCTCACAGGAAACGGGATCCCGAGTGTGCTGATGACCGCTTCGCCCGCTTCAAGCGTCTGTATCTCGGTGTCCAGGCGCGAGAGATCCTGTTTTGCGCTGCTCGCTATGATATCGCGGTCGCCTCGGTCTGAGAGCCCCATCACGACGAATGTATTTATCTGCGCAAGGATCCGGGCATCGATGTTCTTCGGCTGCTGGGTGACGACGCAGAGCCCCACGCCAAACTTCCTCCCCTCCATAGCAGCCTCCCGGAACGTCCGGGTGCTCCCAAGCCCCGACCCGAGCACCCTCTGGGCCTCCTCGATCGTGATAAGCACCTGCTTCTGCTCCTCTGTGCTCCGGGCATCTTCTCCCTGGTGATTCTTCATGATCATGCGAGTTATGATCGAGAGGACGAAGAGTTCGCTCTGCTCGCTCATACCCGGTATATCGATCAAAACGACCTTGTTCTCATGGAGCGCCCTGATGATATCAGAGACCGATGACCCCTTTTCGCGGAGGAATCCCCTGTTCCGGTTGAGCATGCCTAGAATTCGCCGCTGCATCACCGAGAGCGTGCTCGCCGTGAAATTCCTCAGGTTCCTGGCGATCTCAGGGTGCCTGCCGGTATACGTCGCGGCATCAAAGGTTGTAAAATCAGTATCCTGGAAGAACTCGATCACGGCGGATCCGGGTGTGCTCTCAAGCATCTCCACGACCTCACGCTGGGGCTGGGAGTGCTCGTAGAGCAGGAGGAGGTCGGGCGCCCTGAAGTCATCATAGTCCAGGTAGAGCTGATCGAGCAGGTATTTCTTCCTGAAACGGTCCGATCGCGTGGTGAAGATCGAAAGCCCGTCCCGCCCGGCCTGGTAGTGGAGGAGCCCCTGGGTGGGCGCGCCGCTCGATGACCGTCCTCCTGCCACGTACTCCCCGTGCGGGTCCACGATGAGGAGCCCGAACTCCCGCGCCCGCATGCAGGAAGCACAGAAGACCTTCATGAAGTTGCTCTTCCCCATGCCGGTCGTGGCAAAGACGCCCATATGCTGCCGCATCACCATCGCATGGAGCGCCACCTTCACGTCCCTGAGGACGCCCTGGCCGGTCTTCATGACGCCGACCTCGATCTCACCCATCACCTGTTGCAGGAACGAAAAGTCCTCGACCTCCGGCTGTTCCACACGTGAGAACTTTGCAGGGATCGTCCGGGGTTTCCGGAAGAGACCGTCCTCCCCCACGAACCCGAGCGGGATCGCCTCGACGAGGATGAAGACATCCTCCCCGATCCCGTAGAAGTGCCCGGTGTGCGGGCGGGTGTCCCACCGGGGGTCCGAGAAGTTACATCCGTGGATGAGATCGCTCACCTTCGCAAAGAACGTCAACCCTTTGACGGTATCGGTGATCTTGAGCACGTCCCCGAGGTAGAGCTCTGCGTCGTGGGGGACGGCGAACCGGTAGCTGAGCACCCGGTCCCCGATCAGGCGGTACTTCGAGGCGTCGCCTCTATCAATATCGATCAAATTCATCATGGTAGTCACCAAAGATGCCGGTGTAGTCGGCGAGGTTCATGCCGAGTTTATCCATGCCCCGGATGATCCCCTGCCGGATCTGCTCGACCGCATCGGCCCCGATCTTCGTCGTGAGGTGAGCGTCGAGGAGGGGGTAGGGGTAGCCCGTGACCCTGCCGTCGTCGGCATAGCAGGCGAGCGCTGAAAAGACCCGCTCGACCGTATCCGGATTGTAGTACTTCGGGATCTCTACCTTGAACGCCCTCTGCGCCCGGGGGTGCAGTCGCGCGACGTACTGTCCGCCCCGCAGTTTCCAGCGGTGCGTCTCCTCGCGGTCGATCAGGCCTTCGGCGGCGGAGACACAGAGGTACCAGGGTTCAGGGATAGCGAGGTCGCGGGCAAGCCCTTCTGCCGCCGGGACGATCGGGTGTCCGGAGCCCCACGTGAGCGATGTCCGTTTCGTCACAGCGGCGATGAGGATCCCCCGGAGGTTACAGAGGTTTAAGAGGCTCTCGATGACCTCATCGTGGCTTGCGTGGCGGACCTGGAGTGTGCCGTCGAGCACGAGGAGATCCCCGGTATTGAGCTCTCCGGCCATCTCCGTAGCGGCCCAGTACTCAAGGGTATCCCGCACGACGGCGGAGTTCCGGATCGGGTCGTCGTGGTCGAGGTGCACCTTCGGGGGATAGCGAAAGCAGTCGCGGAAGAGTGTATCGAAGTCCTCGTTCCCGGTCCCGGGGTTGACGGTGACGATCTCAAGCGGCGTCGTCCTGTGACAGGTGCGCACCCCACCGGCATACGCGCTGACCGATGCGCGAGCGGCGGCGACGGCAAAACTGCCGGCATCGAGTATGATCGCGTTGCTCCCATCCACAGCGCAGACCGCACCGTCAAACGAGGAGGAGCAGGGCCGGTAGGATCCCGCATCAAACCCGCTGCACGCAGAGAACCGTTCAACGATATCCTCCGGGGCGCATTCCCGGATCCTTCCCGCGATCCGCTGGATCGCGTCCTGGTAGAGGGTTTTCTGATCCATCACTCAAACTCCCTGACCGTGCTCGCCCGGTCAGCCCCCATCTCGACCAGGAGCGTCGTCGAGAACTCATCCTGGACCTCGGTGATATGGGATATGAGGAGTATCTGGGGGAAATGAGCCTCCTGTGTCCTGAGCGCCCGGAGGAGGTTGCTCCGCCTCTCCTCGTCCTGGCTCCCGAATATCTCGTCGAATATGAGGAACGTCGAGTCGTGCACCTCGTTCACGCCGGCAAGAAACCGGGAGAGGGCTATCCTGAGGGCTATAGCGATATCATCCTGCTCCCCACCGCTGAACCGGTCTGCCGGGTAATCGTCGCCCATATCGTGGACGAGGACGGTGAAGTCATCGTCGAGCATCACCGTCCCGTACCGCCCGTCGGTGATCTCGGCGAGCACCCTCCCCGCCTCCTCCTCGATCCTGTCCCTGACCACCTGCAGGAGGTAGTCGGTGTACTCTTTGATGAGCGAACGGGTCAACTTCAGGCGCCCGATCTCCTCGTGGAGGCCTTTCCGTTCTCGGGAGAGGTCTTCAGCCCGGGAGAGGCGTGCGGTCTCCCCATCGATATCTGCCTTCAGGCTGGCTATCGCGGCTGCGGCCGCATACCTTCTCTCCCGTGCCTTCGTGAGAGCCTGCTCGGTGCCGGCGAGACTCTCCTCCACCGCCGCGATCGCCTGCCCATCAAAACCGAGATCGGCTATAGCTGCCCTCGTGGTGTGGAGCGTGGCTTCCTGGCCGGCGAGGAGTTCCTGTTTTGTCTCAAGCGCCTTTCGCATCCTCGGAACCTCTTCGAGGCGGACGCGGAGTTCGAGCGTCTTTCTGTGCGCATCTTTGGCACGGCTGCACTCATCGGTGATGTGTGAGAACCGGGCGGGGTCAAACGCGAGACCGGTAAGGTCATCTTCGATCTCCTGTAACCTCATCCGGAGCCCTTCGAGCTTCTCAAGGATCGCCTTCTCCTCCTCTTCGAGTGCCGGCCGGCGTGCGAGGCGGGTCCGGGCCTCGGTGTGTGCATGGTAGGACGCCTCAAGTGCCTGTGCTTCGGTCTCAAGGCTCCTGAGAACCTGAGGGTCAAACCCGAGTCGGGCGATCTCTTCCTCAATCTCCTCCTTCCGGGCGAGGTGATCCTCGACCTCGGCGATGAGGTGCTGCCGCTCCTCCCTGAGAGCCGGGAGCCGGCTGCACTCGCCCCTGAGTGTATCGGCCTTCGTACGTTTCTCCTCAAGGTCGCGGAGCCGCTCCCGGAGGGCGTCGTGCGCCGCCGGGTCATACCCCTCAAGGCCGAGCGCCCGTATCGCGGCGCTCTGCTCCCCGGCCTCTCTCTCCCACCGCTGCACGGCCCCGGCGCTCTGGTCATAGCGGGATGTGTGGAGTGCGTGCTGCTCCTTTGTGCTCTGGAGGGTGGTGCGCTGTTGCATGAGATCCTGCAATCCGGCGACAACCTCCTGGTGCGCGGTGGTCGCCCTCGTGTGTTCATCTTCGAGGTCTGCAAGAGATTCTTGCATCGATGCGATATCCGCTGCAAGGTTGTTGAGGAGGTCTTCGTAGTGCTCCCCGAGATCCTGGTGACACATCGGGCAGGATCCTTCAGGGCCCGCCTCAAGTATCCCGGCCCGGTGTTCAGTCGATTCCCGGATCTCCTCGCTGACCGCCTGCCGACGCGCGGTGCAGGCGCTGATCTGTGATCTCAGGTCATCCTTTCTGTTCCCGGCCGCCTCGATCGCCTCCTCGATGGCATCCATCCCGGCGATCTGCCGGGCAAGCCCGGCGATGGTGTTCTGGAGCCGGTTCATCTCGTCCGATGCGGCGCGAGCCTCCCGCAGGCACCGCTCCTCCTCCCTGGCATACCCGGCCGCCTGGGTGAAAACCTCGTCGTGGGTGCGGAGGGGGTCGTACTCACCGATCTCTGCCTCAAGTTCTTCAAGGCGCCGGGCCTTCTCCTCGATCTCCCCGGTATCGTCCCGGTTCTCCAGGACACGCTGCTCTGTCAGAGCGAATCGCTCGCCCATGCGGGCGAGTTCCTCGCGGAGGGGGTCGTATTCTGTCTGGAGGTCTTTCAGTGCTGTGATGCGGTCACGGAGTGCCTGCCATTCCCCGACATCCCGGGCAAGTCCGGCGATCGTCTCCTCGTCGTGCGCAAGTGCGGCGAGTTCTGTTGCGACTTTCGTGCGGTGCCCGTCATACTCCTGCGCCTGCTCCCGTGCAGTCGCAGCAGCAAGCGCCAGATGATCGGCCCGGACCTTCGCATCGGTCATCACGGCGACCTCCGTCTTCAGGGTCTCGTAGCTGCCGGCGATGGGGGCGAGGGCTTCGAGGTCGTCCTGGAGTCTCATGCGCTCTGCGATCTCCGCTTCTCCCTCCCGGCACTCGGTGCCGAGTTGCGCGACCTCAGCGGTCAGCACCTCCTCCTCCTTTGCGAGGCGCAAGTAGCTGTCACGCACCACGAGCAGGCGATCGCGCTCCTCCCTGGCCCGCTCAAGCGTCTCCTCAGCGTTTTTCTCCGCGATCACGCTCTTTTTCGCCTCTTCCTCTGCGCCGGCGAGTGAGGACCGGAGTTCCCGGATGCGGGTGCGGACCGCGTCCGCGTCCAGCTCCCGGAGCCTCCCCGATATCTCCTGGTAGCTCCCCTCCCTGGCATCGATGATCTCCTTCAGTGTCTCCATGCTGTCTTTCTTGAGGTAATCGATGCCCAGAACCTGCATGAACCAGTCCTTCCGGGATCCGGCCCTGCTCTCGATCAGGGTGAGGAGATCTTTTTGCCCGGCGTATATGGTGTTTCGGAAGTCACCCGGCCCCATGCCAACGATCCGCTGTATCTCCTGGGCCACCTTCTGGACGCTGCTTGCGAGGAGCTTCTGGTTCAGGTAGAGGTTCGCCTCATGGAGTGTGGAGGAGGGACGGCGCTTGAATTTCCGGACGACGGTGTACTCGTTGCCGCCGGCGAGGAACTCCAGGCGGATCTCGCAGACGTCCTGCGGGCCTGCAAACGAGCTGACGATGTAGCTCCCATCAACCCCCGTTCCCTGGAGCCCGTAGAGGGCGAATAGAATTGCAGAGACGATGCTACTCTTCCCGGTCCCGTTGTTCCCGACGATCCCGGTGATGCCGTCCTGAAAGATGACCTCCTGGTCCCGGAACCGCTTGAAGTTGCGCATCGTAAGTTTATTCAGAAGCATTCTCTCCCTCCCTGTGGCGCTCGATGACCGAGCGGAGGATCCGGCTTCCGGTCTTCTTCACGTACTCCTCATCACCCGGGGCGAGGTGTTCCTTCTCCACGAAACGCTCAAACTCGGCGATGTAGTCCAGGCCGGCGAGAGTGTCCTCCCGGAATACCTGTGCGGTATCATCGACCGTTATCACCCGGAGTTTGAGGTCGAGCATCCGGCTCCGGGCACCGAGGAGTGCCTTCTGGTCGAGCGCTCTCCGGGTCTCGCGGCGTATGCCGTCGAGCGTGATCTGGCAGATCGCCTGGAAGGTCGTCTTCCCGGCATCATCGACCGCCATGAGGATCTCATCCACGACCTCCCGGGCAGAGAGGCCGTCGCAGTTGATCCTCCCGAGATCGATCATGGGGGTATGCGGGAGGTCGATCCCCTCGACCGTCCCGGTCGCGAGATCCACGGCAAGGCCGCCTTTGGTGTCCCCGATCTCCCCATAGTTGCAGAACTCAAGCGATCCGCTGTACCAGGCGTTATCGGCGACCTGCACCTGGTCGTGGAAGTGGCCGAGCGCTATGTAGTCGAACCGGTCCGACAGAACGGTCGCATCCAGCTCGTGCTCGGCGACGGTGTGCAGTCGCCTGTCTTTTAAGTTGCTCGCAAGACCGTGGGTGACGAGCACGTTTGTGCCGGGCGAAAACTCGATCCCATCGAACGCCGCCCGGTAACCCTCGGGCCTGAGCATATTCGGTATCAGGTGAAAGACCGTATCATCGAGTTCAACCCGCCGGTAGCGGTTGTGGTGGGCGACGTAGAGGTCGCCTTCGCGGTAGCCCCCCCGCTCAAGAACCTCGAACGGCGATGCCGTGTAGCGGGTCTTTGCCATGCTGTGGTTGCCCGCGACCATGATCGCCGGGATGCCGGCATCCTGCAGGCGGCAGAGGGCGTCGAGCGCTGTTGTGTAGGCGCGGGTCTTCGGCTTGACCTGGTGGAAGAGGTCGCCGGCATGGACGAGCGCATCCGGGCGCATCCCGATGATCTGATCGATTGCAGCGAGGAAGTTGTCGTAGATGAGCTGCTCGCGCAGGTTCATACCGGTCTCCGGATCGACCCGGTTGAATGCGGATAGTCCGAGGTGTGTATCTGCTATGTGAATGATCTTCATCTGTATCAGGCATGAGACCCCGGTTGGAAGACTACCGGGGAGGTATGCGGCCTGCCGGCTCCGGCACACCACGCTGTTCTCCAGACGGTTCTCCTCCTTTGCGGTCCGGGCTACCCGCCCCGCCGGCGGGGGGCATGCTCCTTCAAAGGAGTCGTCAGGCCCTGAGCCCGTGCGATCCTGCTTCTTTCCTCTTGATGAGGGTTTTACGTGGGCCCGGGATCAGCATCGGAGGGGCGGATCCACAGGATTGGCCCTGCCCGACCGCCTACAGGGCCCGGCACCGATCTGCGCGGGAGGGCTAGCGGCTACTGCCACCACATTATAATGAGGTTGGAGATCCAAGTATATGAGTGACATGGACGAAACCCTTGGCAGTAATCCTGGAAGCGAGTATGAGATGCTTGCGCTCCAGATTCAAGATCTGAAGGCGCAGATCCTGGATTATAAACTAAAGAACGAGTTGCTTGAGAAGGAACTCCTGCAACTGAGAAAAGAGAACGGTCAGTTAAAACGGATGCCGCTGTTTGTCGCCGCCGTGATCGATGTGCTGGATAACGGCGAGGTGTATCTCAGGCAGCAGGGCAATAACCAGGAGTACGTCACCACAGTCAACGCTAAACTTCACCGTATCCTCAAGCCCGGGATGAAGGTAGCGGTGAATAATACACTCTCAATAGTCAAGACGATCGGCACCATATACGACTCAAGGGTCAGGGTCATGGAACTCGATGAACAGCCGGATGTCACGTTCGAGCAGGTCGGCGGCCTGAGAGAGGAGATCGAGGAGGTCAGGGAAGCTGTCGAGTACCCGCTCACGAAGCCCGAGGTCTACGAGCGCGTGGGTGTGGAGCCGCCGAAAGGCATCCTCCTCTACGGTCCTCCGGGAACCGGGAAGACCCTGATCGCAAAGGCGGTCGCTCACCAGTCCCACGCGAAGTTCATCAGGATGTCAGGGAGCGAGCTCGTCCATAAGTACATCGGAGAGGGGGCGCAGCTCGTGCGCGAACTCTTCGTTCTCGCCCGGGAACGCGCTCCGGCGATCGTCTTTATCGATGAGATCGACGCTATCGGGAGCATGCGCACCAATGACGGAACCTCCGGCAGCGCCGAGGTTCAGCGGACGCTTATGCAGCTCCTCGCTGAGATGGACGGGTTTGGGAACCGGGGCAACGTCAGGATCATGGCGGCAACGAACCGCATCGATATGCTGGATCCGGCCCTCCTCCGTCCGGGCCGGTTCGACCGGATCATCAGGATCCCTCTTCCCGACAACGGGGCACGCCTCGAGATCCTGAAGATCCATACAGCGAAGATGACCCTCGCCGGCGATGTCGATCTCGCCGGGATCGTGGAGCGCACCGGCGAGACCACAGGTGCAGAGCTGCAGGCGATCTGCCGCGAGGCCGGCATGATGGCCGTCCGGCGCGATGCTGAGTCTGTTGAGCAGGAAGATTTCCTTGCGGCGATCAAGAAGGTGAAGCGCGACGTAACGGCACCTGATACCCGCATGTACATCTGATGGGGACCGCCCCGGCTCCCATAACCTTTTTGACAGTATCCGGAGTAGTATAACCAGATCAGGAGAGGAGAGAGATATGCAGCCAGAATGCTCCAGTATCACTGACCTTATGCTCCTTATGGCATCGAGCATTGAGGATGTGGCGCGTGCCATCGACCAGGAAGACGCTGCCCGGCTCCTGGACAGGATCCTGGCTGCACGCCGGATCTACGTGGCCGGCGCAGGGCGCTCGGGCCTGGTCGCACGGGCGTTTGCCCAGCGCCTGATGCACCTCGGGTTTGAGAGCTACGTCATCGGCGAGACCATCACGCCTGCGTTCGGGCCGGAAGATGTATTTGTCGCTTTTTCAGGCTCAGGAGAGACCAGGTCGGTCGTGGACGCCTGTGAGACCGCACGGGATATCGGGGGGGCGATCTGCCTCATCACATCGACACCCGATTCACCCATCGGGCGGATGGCAGACTGTATCATCGAGATAGGGACGTATCACCTCACGAGCACGGACATACCGAGCGACTTTGAGATCCGTCAGCTCACGGGACAGTACCGGTCGGTCTCCCAGTCCTTCGCCCCCCTCGGGACGCTCTTTGAGACCGCAGCGCTGGTCTTTTCTGACGCGATCATATCCGCCCTGATGGAATTGCGACATTGCACCATCGAAGAGCTCCGGGATCGCCTGGCGAATGTTCAGTAGCACGGAGGCCGGTGTTCTGAACGGAGGGGGCAAACTCCCCCCGACAGAAAAACTTCGGGATAACACCCCCGGGTATTTTCTGTAATAGAGAAGATCGTCACCGGGACGATTCGCCCAAAATCCCCTGCTGAGAGGCCATATGGCATTTTAGGCTATATATGGCCATATTCATAGTACTTTGTTTTTTGCGGTCTGGACGCAGGGAACCCGATACACAGACGTCCGAACCCTGATGAGCTATCAAACCTTGAGGGTCAGTCACTTCCCGGGAGGTAAATGATAAACTATTTACATTTTGTATAGTAGATCAGATCTACTATACATACTGTTGAACGACTTCTCAAGATACCCGATAGAAGCCCGAGGTGATTTCGTGAAACGACCGAAGATGCTGCTGACCGCTATTCTGGTGATTGTGGCGATATTGCTGCCTGCGACGGTGGCGGCGACCGATGGGACCACCGAACTTCGCATCGCGAGGTATGCCAGCGATAACAGGACCATCCTGAATGAGACGACCGTCGACTACATCTGGATGAAGGAGAATCTCCCCATCTACGGGGACGGGAGGACGCACTACTACCACGAGGGGCCGGTACTCGAGGAGTACTGGGAAGGCGCCCACCCTGGCGAGGAGTACGATCCCTGGGATCCGGCTGAGGACGTGCAGGGG
>MTBK01100861.1_pt1 | contig 24474 bp, 25 predicted proteins | sample 1535981 | NCBI WGS metagenome assembly MTBK01 (sample SAMN06109225, study PRJNA356200) | anaerobic digester metagenome | isolation source: biogas reactors fed with pig manure or primary and secondary sludge | place: Spain | collected 2016-06-30
GGGGTGGAGACCGTGCGCCAGACCGTGCGCTTCTGCGATTACCTCGGACTGAAGGCGCTCACCCTGTTTGCTTTCTCCACGGAAAACTGGAGCCGCCCCGCCGCTGAGATCGACTTCCTGATGGGCTTGCCGGAGCAGTACCTGCAGACAGAGCTGCCCGAGCTGGTCAAAAACAATGTCCGGGTAAATCTCCTCGGCGATCCCGAAAGGCTGCCGGCGCAGGTTCAAAAAACGATCGATGAAGGGTTGTCCGCAACGAAAAAAAACAGCGGCATGGCTCTTAACTTTGCTCTAAACTACGGCGCCCGGGCGGAGATTATCCGGGCGGCGCAGGCGCTCGCCGGGGATCTTCAGCGAGGAAAAATCGACCTCCCCATTGACGAAAAACTATTTGACTCCTACCTTGATACGGCGGGTCTGCCCGATCCGGACCTGCTCATCCGGACCGGCGGCGAATATCGGATCAGCAATTTTCTCCTCTGGCAGGTCGCCTACAGCGAGCTCTGGTTCACCCCGGTCTACTGGCCCGATTTTAACAGGCAACACCTGCTCCGGGCCATCGCCGATTTTCAGCAGCGGGAGCGCCGTTACGGCAGGATCTCCCCAAAATGAGGTGAGTGCTTGTGCTTCATCTGCGGATTTTATCAGCCATCGTCGGTATTCCCCTGATTTTGGGGTTGGTCTACCTGGGCGATTTTTACTACGCCTTCTTCGTTCTCCTGCTGGTCAACCTGGGGATGTATGAGTATACCGCCATGCTCAAAAGCAGGGGCTACCATCTGCCTGACTTTGTCGGCTACGCCGGAGTAAGCCTGTTTATCGCCGCGATCTGTTGGGCGCCGTTTGTGCAGCAGGAGCCGATCTATCCGGTGGTCATCACCGTCATTATCGCCCTTTCACTCCTGGTTCTGATCTTTTTTGAAAAGACAGACTTCATAGAATCAGCACTGATTTTCTGGGGCATAATCTATCTTGGCGGATTGTGCGGCTGTCTGATCCTGCTGCGCCGGCTGCCGGAGGGGATGATCTTCACCTATCTCCTTTTTGCCGGAATCTGGTTGAATGACACCCTGGCCTATTTTATCGGGAGCAAATGGGGCCGGCGGCGCCTGGCACCCTCGATCAGTCCGCGGAAATCGCTGGAGGGATCCCTCGCCGGAATCATCGGTACCGTTCTCCTGATTTTCCTGGCGGTTTCAACTCTGGCCGAGCGCATCGGCCTCTCCCCCTGGGAGGGGCTCCTGCTGGGGCTGGTTATCGCTGTCTTCGGCCAGCTGGGGGATCTGGTTGAATCGGCGATGAAACGAAAATTTGAGATCAAGGACGCGGGGAAATTGATCCCCGGACACGGCGGGGTTCTCGACCGCTTTGACAGCCTCCTCTTCGCCGCGCCCGTAGTCTACTACTTTGTGCAGCTGTTAGCACAGCCTTAAAGTGCGGCTGTCCGGATGGGAAGAATGATCATGAAAAGAGTGGCCCTGCTCGGCTCAACAGGCTCCATCGGAAGGCAGACCCTCGAGGTTATCGAAAACCTGGGAAGCGGTTACCGCGTTGTTGCCCTCACCGCCAAAAGCAACCGCGAGCTGCTGGAAAAGCAGGTGCGCCGTTTCAATCCCGAGCTGGCCGTCTTGAGCGACGAGGGGGCGGCGGCGGCGCTCAAGCGAAGCCTCTCCGGAAGCGGGTGTCGCGTCGAGGGCGGCGCCAAGGGTCAGATCACGGCAGCCCGGTGGCCCGGCGCCGATCTGACGGTTGTCGCTCTGGTCGGTTTCAGCGGGTTTTACCCCACCCTGGCGGCCCTTGAAGCGGGGAAGGTCGTCGCTCTGGCCAACAAGGAGGCTCTCGTCGTCGGCGGAGAGCTCCTCGCCCGGAGAGGGCTGCTCGATCCCGAGCAGCTGCTTCCCCTGGACAGCGAACACTCCGCCATCCGGCAGTGCCTCGGCGGCGCTTCCCCCGGCGGAATCGAACGGATCTGGCTGACTGCATCCGGGGGGCCTTTCCTGGACTGGGATGAACAGCGCCTGGCCCGGGCCTCGCCCGCCGAAGCGCTGGCCCATCCGAACTGGCGAATGGGGCCGAAGATAACGATCGATTCGGCGACCCTGATGAACAAAGGTTTCGAGCTCATCGAGGCGCATTGGCTTTTCGGGGTGCCCCTCGAGAAGATCACGGTGGTGATCCACCCGCAGAGCATCGTCCACTCGGCGGTTGAATTTGTCGACGGCTCGCTCATCGCCCAGCTCGGCCCGCCGGATATGCGGCTGCCGATCCAGTATGCCCTGAGCTATCCGGAAAGGCGGACGAATCCCTGGCCCCGCTTCAGCCTGTTTGATGCGGCGCTCACCTTTGGCGAGCCGGACGAGGCCAGATTTCCCTGTCTGGAGCTGGCCCGCCGGGCGCTGCGGGCGGGGGGGACCGCTCCGGCCTGTCTTAATGCCGCCAACGAGGTGGCGGTGGAAAACTTTTTAAAGGGTGCTCTCGCCTTTACCGGGATCCCGCGGCTGCTCACAGGGATCCTGAAGGAGCATCAGGTGATCCCCCGGCCGGAACCGCCTCAGCTGGAGGAGGCCGACCGCTGGGCCCGCCGGCGGGCCGCAGCGCTGCTCAATGAGCAAACAGATGGGAGTGGGCACTGTTGAAAACATTAATCGCCTCAATATTTGTCTTCGGTCTTCTCATATTTTTTCACGAGCTGGGCCATTTTCTCGCCGCCAGGGCGTGCGGGATCGCGGTGTTGGAGCTGGCGATCGGCTTCGGTCCCAAAATATTCGGCTGGCGCAGAGATAATACCGATTACTCGTTGCGCTTGCTCCCTCTGGGGGGATTTTGCCGGATGCTCGGCGAAAGCCCCGACGAAACGGGGCAACCGGGAAACTTCAACGAGCAGCCGCCGGGACGAAGGGCTCTGGTCCTGTCGGCAGGCCCGCTGATGAACCTGCTGCTGGCTCTGCTGATCTTCTTTATCATCTTTTTCTTCTTCATCGGCGTCCAGCAGCTCAGCAGCACCGCCATCGGCGAGGTGCTCCCGGAGACGCCGGCAGCGGCTGCGGGGCTGCAGGGCGGAGACAAAATTATTGCCATTGACGGAGAGTCCGTCGAGGGCTGGCTCGACGTGGTTGACGCTATCGGAAAGCGGCCCGGTACCGAGATCAGCATGCTGGTCAAACGGAGCGGCGAGCTCAAGGATTTTACCCTCACCGCCGCCGCCGACGAACAGGGCAGCGGCAAGATTGGGATCAGTCCGCAGCTGCAAAAGTACAAATTTGGCGGGGCCTGGAGGACCAGTTTTGAACGTTTTGGAATGATCATCGCCTCCATTCTGCAGGTCTTCACCGGCCGGGTGCCCCTCGATATTGCCGGACCCGTGGGGATCGTGATCATCATCGGCGAGGAGGCCAAGACCGGTTTTGTGAATCTGCTCTGGTTGACGGGGCTCATCAGCATCAGTCTGGGGCTGATCAATCTGCTGCCCATCCCCGCCCTCGACGGAGGCAGGCTCCTCTTTTTGCTCATTGAAGTGCTCCGCGGACGGCCTCTCGATCCGGAAAAAGAAGGGCTGATCCATTTCATCGGCTTTGCCCTGCTGCTGCTGCTGATCCTGGTGGTGACGTACAACGATCTGATCCGCTGGAGTATCTTGCCGGGCCGCTAAAGCGGTCGGAGGGAGACGACTTGACGATGCCTACTTTTAACCGCCGCCCTGCCCTTGCGGTCAAGGTTGGCGGAGTAACCATCGGCGGCGGCGCGCCGGTGGTGCTCCAATCGATGACCACCGCCCGGACGTCCCATTTCGACGCCGCCAGGCAGCAGATTGAAGCGCTGGCGGACGCCGGAGGTGAACTCGTGCGGGTGGCCGTTCCCGATCGCGAGAGCGCTTTGGCCCTGGGTGAACTGGTCAGGCACAGCCCCGTTCCCCTCATCGCCGATATTCATTACGATATCGGACTGGCTCACCTTTCACTGGAGCAGGGGGCGGCCAAGGTGCGGATCAACCCGGGCAATATCGGCGGAACCGCTGCGCTGAGCGAGCTGTGCCGACACGCCGCCGACAGCGGAGCGGCCTTGCGCATCGGGGTCAACGCCGGCTCCCTGGAGCGGCGGCTGCTCCAAAAGCACGGCGGCGCCACCGCTGCGGCGCTGGTGGAATCGGCGCTGGGCTATCTGGAGGTTGTGGAGAAGACCGGCTTTTCACAGACCGTGCTCTCGCTGAAGGCCTCCGATGTGGCTGTTACCATCGAGGCCTACCGGCTAATCGCCGGGGAGACAGCGTCTCCTCTGCATCTGGGGGTTACCGCAGCCGGTCCCCTGGAGGCGGGAACAATCAAGGGAGCTGTCGGTATCGGCACTCTCCTTGCCGAAGGGATCGGCGATACCATTCGGGTTTCGCTGACGGCCGATCCCCTCAACGAGATCCGCATCGGCCGGCAGATCCTCGAGGTGCTGCACCTGCGTCCGCGAAGCGGGCCCGAGGTGATCTCCTGCCCCACCTGCGGGCGCTGTGGGATCGACCTGCTCCCTTTGGTCGATCAGGTCTCCGCTCTGCTCAAGCGCTATCCGCAGCCGCTCAAGGTGGCGGTGATGGGCTGCGCAGTGAACGGGCCCGGCGAGGCCCGGGATGCCGATATCGGGATCACTGCCGGCAAAAAACAGGGGCTGCTCTTCAAGCGCGGCCGGGTCGTCCGCACGGTTCCGCCGGAACAGCTTCTGGAAGCGCTGCAAGAGGAGTTGGCCAAGTTATTTGACGAAGAGAAGTGCCCGCCGGGCAGCGGTGATCACAGGAGGTAAAGAGATGGATATAGCGGCAATTATTCCAGCATATAACGAAGCAAAGACCATCGGCTCGGTGTTGACGGTGCTGACCGGGTGCCACCGCATCGATGAAATTATAGTCGTCAGCGACGGCTCAACGGATAATACGGCAGAAATTGCCCGTCAATTTGCCGGGGTGGCGGTGGTCGAGCTGCCGGAAAACAGGGGCAAGGGCGCCGCGATGAAAGCGGGGATGGAGCATACGGATGCTGAAATTGTCCTTTTCCTGGACGCCGATCTCATCGGCCTCACGGAAGCTCATATCGACAACCTTCTCGAACCGGTTCTGCAGGATCGGGTCATGATGACCCTGGGCCTTTTTGAAAAGGGCCGGGTGGCCACCGATCTTGCCCAGAAGGTTGCTCCCCATCTGACGGGCCAGCGGGCCCTGCAGCGCGATCTTTTCAGCGGCCTTTCCGATCTCGACCTGACTCGCTTCGGCGCCGAGGTGGCCCTGCACCGCTATGTGGAGGAACATCAGATCCCCGTGGCTCTGGTGAGCCTTACGGATCTTTCCCACCTGATGAAAGAAGAGAAGCTCGGGCTCTGGAAAGGCCTGGCGGCGAGGGGAAAAATGTACTGGGAGATCATCAAATATGCCGCCAATATCGATCTGAACTTGAAGTAGGATTCGCCGTTAAACCGGCCCTCTACCGGCACGGGTTTTCGCGTTTCCTTTTCCTTGCATTACCGGCCTGCTTGTGGTATTCTTAGGGGCGGCAAGATCAGCAGGGAGGCGTTCTTTGAGTAAGGGTGGGTTTTCCCACTCTTTCCTGTTAATTGAGCTAATTTTTGAAGGGAGCCTGAAGATGTCCCGGGATAAACTGAAGCAGAAATTGCACAGTCTGATCGAACCCGTAGTCAGGGAACACGGCCTGGAGCTGGTTCAGCTGGACTACAGTTCCGGAGGCAAAGCCCACCTCGGTATCTTTATCGATAAACCCGGTGGGGTCACCATCGCCGACTGCGAGACGATCAGCCGCTCCGTCTCCGACGTGCTCGATGCGTACGACCCTATTCCCCAGAGCTACCTTCTGGAGGTCTCTTCGCCGGGGCTGGAGCGTCCGCTCACCGGAGAAAGAGATTTTCAGCGTTTTCAGGGTGAAATGGTGAAACTATATACCGCCGAACCGGTGGCGGGAAGGCGGAGTTTTCAGGGCCGGTTGGACGGCTGCGAAGAGGGTTTGGTTGGGCTGACCCTTGAGCACGATGAGGAAATCCGGATACCGCTGGCTCTCATCACCAAGGCCCATCTGTGGTTTCAACCGTAAATCGTCGTCTTTGGAAAGGAGGTCGGGCTCAATTTCAGTAGATGGTAAAGAGCTTATCGCTGCGTTGAAGGCTATTGAAAAGAGTAAGGGGATCGCTCTGGAAATCCTCTTTGAAGCGCTGGAGGTGGCGCTGATTTCAGCGTACAAAAGAAACTTCCAGGCACCGGGCAATGTCCGGGTCACCGTGGACCGGGAAACGGGAGAGATCAAGGTCTATTCCCAGCTGAAGGTGGTCCAGGAGGTGGAGCAGCCCCAACAGGAGATCGAGCTTTATGAAGCGCGGGTCTACGATCCCCGCTGTCAGGCGGGCGATCTCATCGAAAAAGAGGTGGCCCGGCAGGAATTTGGCCGAATCGCCGCCCAGACAGCGAAGCAGGTGATCATCCAGCGGATCAGGGAGGCGGAGCGGGAGCTCATCTACAATGATTTCCTGGAGCGCGTCGATGATATCATCACCGGAACGGTGCGCCGCTTTGAATTCCGCCACGCCATTGTCGATCTGGGGCGGGCCGAAGGGATTCTCCCCCGGGAAGAGCAGCTGCCCCGGGAACGCTACCGGATGAATGAACGGATCAAGGCGATCATCATGGAGGTGCGGAAGAGCAGCAAGGGGCCGCAGATTATCCTCTCGCGAAACCACACCGTCTTTTTGAAGCGCCTCTTCGAGCTGGAGGTTCCGGAAATTTACGATGGCATTGTCGAGATCAAAGCAGCGGCCCGGGATCCCGGTTTTCGGGCCAAGCTGGCGGTCCATTCAATAAATGAAGATGTCGACCCCGTCGGCGCCTGCGTCGGGCCCCGGGGAAACCGGGTTCAGTCGATCAGCAGTGAGCTGCGGGGTGAGCGGATCGATGTGATCCGCTGGAGCGAAGATACAGAGCAGTTCCTGGCCAATGCCCTCAGCCCGGCCAGGGTCGTTTCCGTGGAGATCAGTGAACGTTCCGCACTCATTATCGTACCCGATGATCAGCTTTCCCTGGCCATCGGCAAAGAGGGGCAGAACGCCCGGCTGGCGGCGAAGATTACCGGCTACAAGATCGATATCTACAGCGAAACACAGATCGCCCAGAAAAGGCTGTCCTCGCTGGGCCTGGGCGCTGATCCCGACGAGGAGCCGGAGGGAGAAGAGGAGACGTTAACCGCCGAGACAGCGGAAACCGCAGAAGAGGAAAGCGCACCCGCCGAGACAGCGGAAACCGCAGAAGAGGAAAGCGCACCCGCCGAGACAGCGGAGACTGCAGAAGAGGAAAGCACACCCGTCGAAATAGCGGAAACCGCGGAAGAGGAAAGCACACCCGCCGAGACGGCGGAAACCGCGGAAGAGGAAACAGAAGAGACCGGAGATGCGGACGAGGGCTCCGCGGAAAGTCCGGCTGAATAGATCATCGAGAGCGGGGTACAGAGATGACCAGAAAGCGAAAAATCCCCCTGCGCATCTGTGTCGGCTGCCGGACGAAGAAGCCGAAGCGAGAGCTGATTCGCCTCGTGCGGACACCCGAGGGCGAGCTGCGCCTCGATCCCGGCGGCAAAATCTCCGGCCGGGGCGCCTATATCTGCCGGCAGCAATCCTGTTTGGAGGAGGCCCTCAAGGGGAGAAGGTTGGAAAAAAATTTAAGGCATCCTCTATCCGAAGAGATCATTGCCGAGATTACGGCGCTGCTGCAATCAGAATAATGATGGCGTTATGGCAACGGATTTTACAGGGAGGGCTTTTAATGGAGGTGTGTTGAATGGCTAAAGTGAGAGTTTATGAACTGGCCAAAGAGCTGGGTACAACCAGTAAAAAATTAATTGAAGCGCTGGACGGTATGGGGATTAAGGTGAAAAACCATATGAGCACCCTGGACCGAGAAGAGGCCGGGCGCGTTATGGATATCCTGACCGGCCGGGCGGAGGGCGAAGAGAAAAAGAAAGAGGCGGCGCCCCCTCCGGAGGAAGACAAAAAAGACGCCGCCGTGACGGAGAAAAAGAAAAGCCGCCTCAAAGCCGCGGAAAAAGCGGCGGCGATGCGCAAACCGCCGCGGAAACCGGAAAAGAAGCCGGTGATCAAGAAGAAACGGCGCAAAGTCAAGGTTGAGGGACGCGTCACCGTCGGCGAGGTGGCGGTGATCTTCAAGGTCACCCCGGCGGAGCTGATCACCACGCTGCTCGATCTGGGCGTCGTGGCCAATATCAATCAGGCCCTCGACGACGAGGCCATCGAGCTGGCCGCCGATTCCTTCGATCTGGAAGTTGAATTTGTCGCCGATCCCATCGAGCAGGAGCTCTTTGGCGAGGAGAAGATCAGCAGCGAAGGCTTAAGCGAGCGCCACCCCGTGGTGACGGTGCTCGGCCATGTGGACCACGGCAAGACTTCACTGCTCGACGCCATCCGCCAAGCCAATGTCACCGCCGGCGAAGCCGGGGGGATCACCCAGCATATCGGCGCCTACACCGTGGATGTTTCCGGAAAAAATATCGTCTTTTTGGACACGCCCGGCCATGAGGCGTTCACCGCCATGCGGGCCCGCGGGGCGCAGGTTACCGATATCGCCATCCTGGTTGTCGCCGCCGACGACGGGGTCAAGCCGCAGACAGTCGAAGCGATCAACCACGTCAGAGCGGCGGAGGTGCCCATCATCGTCGCCATCAACAAGACCGATAAGGCCAATGCCAACCCCGAGCGGGTCAAGCAGCAGCTTTCCGAGCACGGGCTGGTCCCCGAAGAGTGGGGCGGCGATACCATCGCCGTGCAGGTCAGCGCCAAGCAGCGGGAAGGGCTCCAGGAGCTGCTGGAGATGGTGCTCCTGGTAGCCGAGATGAGCGAGCTGCAGGCCGATCCCGGCCGCACCGCCCGGGGCACGGTTATCGAAGCCCATCTGGACCGGGGGCGGGGGCCCGTGGCCACAGTCCTGATCCAGGACGGCACCCTCAAGGTGGGCAACACCCTCATCTGCGGCACCACCACCGGCAAGGTCAGAGCGATGCTGAATCAAAAAGGGAAACGGCTCACTACCGCCGGTCCGGCTACCCCGGTGGAGCTTCTCGGGCTGAACGAAGTCCCCCTCGCCGGGGACCGCTTCCAGGCCGTCGCCGACGACCGCCTCGCCCGGCAGGTTGCCGAAAGGCGCTCGCAGAAGATCAAAGCCGCCGCCCAGAGCTCCCAGCGGGTGACCCTGGACGACCTCTTCAAGCAGATCCAGGAGGGCGAGGTCCGCGAGCTCAATCTGGTGCTCAAAGGCGATGTCCAGGGCTCCGTGGAGGCGCTGGAGGAAGCTATTCTCAAGCTCAGCCTGAAAGAGGTTAAGGTTAAAATAATCCATGCCGCCGTCGGCGCCATCAGCGAGTCCGATGTGATGCTGGCCTCGGCGTCCAACGCCATCGTCATCGGGTTCAACGTCCGTCCCGACAGCAACGCCCGCCGCCTGGCAGAGCAGGATCGGGTTGATCTGCGCCTTTACCGGGTGATCTACGAAGCGCTCGAAGATATCGAGCTGGCGGTGCAGGGACTGCTCAAACCGGTCTACCGGGAGGAGATCCAGGGGCAGGTGGAGATCCGGCAGGTCTTCAGCGCCTCGCGTCTGGGCAAGATCGCCGGATGCTATGTCACCGAGGGGCTCATCACCCGCAACTCTCTGGTTCGCCTCATCCGCGACGGAATCGTGCTGCACGAAGGCAAACTGGCCTCCTTGAAACGGTTCAAGGACGACGTCCGCGAGGTGAACAGCGGCTATGAATGCGGTATCCTGATTGAAGGGTACAACGATATTGCCGAAGGCGATCTCATTGAAGCATATGTGATGAAACAGATTAACTGATCTCCCATAGAGGTACTTTGGAGGCATAACGATGTCACTGAACAGATCCCGGCGCGTTGCCGGTGAGATGAAAAAAGTGGTCGGCAGACTGATCAGCCAAGAGATCAAGGATCCCCGCATCGCTTCCCTGACCAGCGTCACCGGCGTGGAGCTTACGCGGGACCTGCGCTACGCGACCATCCATGTGAGCATCTACGGCGATGAAGCTGAAAAAAAGCAGACCATGCAGACGCTGCAGCGGGCCTCCGGGTTCATTCGCAGCGAGATCGGCAAGAGCATCCGGCTGCGCTACACCCCGGAGATCACTTTTGCCGAAGACCGCTCCATGGAATACGGCGAGCATATCGACCGCGTCTTGAAATCTTTGGACGAGGATAACCGGGGGGAATGATGGAAGAACAACAGAATAAAACAATTGCGCTTATACACCGGCAGCAATCCTTTAATCTGGTTGCCCATATCCAGCCCGACGGCGACAGCATCGGCTCACTTTTGGCGATGGGGGAGGCCCTGGCGGGACTGGGGAAAACAGTCCGCCTGTTCACTGCGGACAAGGTTCCCCGGAAGTACACCTTTTTGAAGGGCAGTGACCAGATCGTGACCGCGCCGGAGCGCTGGCTCGAAGACGGCGCGGCGGTGGTGCTCGACTGCAGCGACCTGGAACGAACCGGCATCTTCAAAGAGGCGATCCTGCGCTCCGCGGTGATCATCAATATCGATCACCACCGCACCAACCGCCATTTCGGGACGGCCAATTTGGTCGATGCGGCAGCGGCGGCGACAGGGGAGATCATCTTCTACCTGCTAAAAGCGATGGAGCTGCCCCTGACCGTATCGATGGCGGAGGCGCTCTACGTGGCCCTCTCCACCGACACGGGCTCCTTTAAATTTGAGAATACCACCGCCGCCACCCACCGCGCCGCTGCGGAGCTGCTGGAGCAGTTCGACCTAAACCCCGGCACCCTTTCGGAGCAGGTTTTCGATCTGCGGCCGCTGCCGTTCTACCTGCTGCTGACAAAAGTCCTCGGCACCCTCGAGCTCCACGGCGATAAAAAGATCGCCACCCTCACGGCGAGCCGGGAGATGCTCGAACAGAGCGGGGCGCTGCGGGAGGATCTCGACGGCATGATCAACTTTGCGCGCAATATTGAAGGGGTCGAGATCGGGATTATGTTCTTTATCGAAAGCCCCGCCGAGGTCAAGGTCGGTTTTCGTTCCAGAACAGTTGACGCCAGCGCCCTCGCCGAAGTGTTGGGCGGGGGCGGCCACGCCCGGGCCGCCGGCTGCCGGATGAGGGAGCCCTATGTCCGGGCCAGGGAGAAGGTGCTCCGGGAAGCGCTGCGGGCGCTCGGCGCCCTCGAGCCCAGCGCGGCTCTGTCGGCAAAAGATGAACCGTAGAGCGGAGCCGCTTGACGGCATCGTCAATCTGGACAAGCCCGCCGGGATCACTTCGCACGATGCCGTTGCGGCAATGCGGCGCCTGGTTCCCGGGACCAAGGTGGGACACGGCGGCACCCTCGATCCGGCGGCCTCCGGGGTGCTGCCCCTCTGTCTGGGCAGAGCCACCCGCATCGCCGAGTATCTCTTCGATCTGCGCAAGGGTTACCGGGCCGCCGTCACCCTGGGGACAACCACCGATACCGGCGACGCCGCGGGGACGATCATTTCGCAAAAAGAGCCGCCTTTGCTGGAGCGAAAGAACATCGAACAGCTGTTCCGCTCGCTGACGGGAACGCAGGAGCAGGAGGTGCCCGCTTACGCCGCCGTGAAGCACCGCGGACGCCCGCTCTACGAATACGCCCGCCGCGGCGAAAAGGTGCCGAAGAAGAAGCGGACCGTGGAGATTTACCGCTTCGAGCTGATCGCCTTTGATCCCGCCGCCCCGGCGCAGATTCTCTGCGAGGTGGAATGCTCCCGGGGGACCTATATCCGCTCCCTGGCCGTGGAGCTGGGCGCACGCCTCGGCTGTGGCGCCCATCTGCAGGCGCTGGAAAGGCTCTTTGTCGGAGAGCTTTCCCTCGGCGAGGCTTTCTCTCTGGAGCAGCTCTCCGCAGCCGCCGCCGCAGGCACCCTCCCCGGGATGCTGCTCCCGCTGGACCGGGCCCTGCTGCACCTCGAGGCTCTCACCGTTACCGGGAGCACCGTGGAAAAGCTGCGCGCCGGACGTGCGGTGCCCTGGGAAAGATCCGCCGCTGTGGAAGCGCTTGTGGCGGCGGCCCTGCCGGTTCGAATCTACGATCCGCAAAACCGGTTCCGGGCCCTGGCCCGCTTTACCGGGAGCGGCGCGGATATTCTACTAAAAACAGACAAATTTTTATCGCCTTGAGGAGGATACCGGATGAAGATCATTGACGGCCTGGACAGCGGAGCGCTTGAACAACCGCTCTATCTGGCCCTCGGCAATTTTGACGGGGTGCACCGCGGCCACCAGGCGGTAATTCACACTGCAGTCAGCCGGGCCCGCCGCAGCGGCGGTTCCGCCGCCGCCCTGCTGTTCGATCCCCACCCTTCAGTTTTCCTGAAGCCGCAGGAGCATTTTTGTCTCCTTACGGGGATCGCCGAGCGCGCCGCGCTCATGGCGGAGCTGGGCCTTGACGCCATCTTTGTGCTCCCCTTCAGCGCGGCGACAGCCTCGCTGACCCCCGAGGAGTTTGTGCGCCAGATTCTTTTGGAGCAGCTGCAGGTGAGCGGCGTCTCCATCGGAGTCGATTACTCCTTTGGCCGCGGCGGCGCCGGCAAAGGGGAGCTGCTGCAGGAGTTCGGTGAGCAGATGGGCTTCACCGTGGTGCTCTCCCCCCTGGAGAGGGAATCGGGAGGCGTCATCAGCAGCTCTGCGATCAAAACGCTGCTCGCCGACGGGGCGGTCAAGGAGGCCGCTCTCTTTCTAAACTACTATTTCTTCCGCAAGGGTGCGGTCATCTCCGGGCGGGGCCGGGGCAAGAAGATGCTCTATCCCACGGCGAATCTGCGGCCGAGCCCCGATCTGGCCTGGCCCGGCCGCGGCGTCTATCTCACCGCCGTCGGGGGCCTGGGCGAAAAGATCCGCTTCGGGCTGACCAACGTGGGGATCAAGCCGACCTTCGGCGACGACGCTCTCACCGTGGAGACCTATATCCTCGATTTCAGCGACGAGCTCTACGGCCGCGAGATCACCCTGTACTTCTTGGATCGCCTCCGGGATACGCTCACGTTTTCTTCCCCGGCAGAGCTGCGGGCGCAGATCGATGAAGATATCGTGCGGGGGCGGGAGCTGATCCGCTCCGCTTACGGCGCGATCGATACATTTATCGAGCCGGTGCGTTTTATCCGGCGCCTGGAGGAGCTGTTTTACATTTGCGATTAACTGTGCTAAAATTTTAATGTCCGCAGGCCCGGTTTGGGGTTCTCCCGGCCCTTCACTTGGCCCGGCGGTAATGACAAAAAGAAAAGGGAGGCAGTAGAGATGTTGTCTCAGGATAAGAAACAGGAGATCATCGGTCACTATCGGATTCACGAGACCGACACCGGTTCGCCGGAGGTACAGATTGCCCTGCTCACCGAACGGATCAATACCCTGACCGAGCATCTGAAGGAGCACAAAAAAGACTTCAATTCTCAGCGGGGTTTGCTCAAGATGGTGGGCCGGAGACGCGGAATGCTCAACTATCTGCGTAAAAACTATCCGCAGCGTTACCAGGAAGTTATCGGCAGACTGGGACTGCGGAAATAGGAAAGAGCCTGAAAGGAGGCTTTTAACAGCTTGGAAACATTTTCATTGGAACTGGAAGGCCGCACCCTGAAGCTGGAGACAGGGCGAATGGCCCGGCAGGCCGGCGGTTCGGTTTTAATCAGTTATGGCGAGACGGTGCTTCTGGTGAGTGCGACGATGTCGAATGAACCCCGCGAAGGGGTTGATTTTTTTCCGATGACAGTCGATTACGAGGAGCGGCTCTATGCAGTGGGCCGGATCCCCGGCGGTTTTATCAAACGCGAGGGAAGGCCCACGGAAAAGGCAACCCTCACCGCCCGCCTCACCGACCGGACCCTGCGCCCGCTTTTCCCGAAGGGGATGCGCAACTCGGTCCATATTGTCGCCACCGTGCTCTCCATTGATCAGGACTGCCCCCCGGAGATCCTCTCCATAATCGGGGCTTCGGCGGCGCTCTCGATCTCGCCGATTCCCTTCAGCGGACCTGTCGGCGCCGTCTCCGTCGGATTTCTTGACGGAGAGCCGCTGATCAATCCGGATCTGGAAAATTCTCAGCAGAGCAAACTGCATCTGACCGTGGCCGGCACCAGGGAATCCATCAATATGGTTGAAGCCGGCGCCGAGGAGATCGGCAAGGAGGATCTCCTGGCCTCTCTCAGCAGAGGTCACGAGGTCATCAGGGAGATCGTCGCTCTGCAGGAGGAGATGGTCGCCCGGGTGGGGCTGCCCAAAGCGGAGGTGCACCGTCCGGAGCCCCTTCCCGAGCTGACGGCCAAACTCGAGCCGTTCTTCCGCCAGCGCATCGATCAGGCCATGCGCACCGTGGAAAAACTGGAGCGCGAAGAGAACCTGGCCGCCGTCAAGGAAGAGGCGCTGGAGCAATACCTCGAAGAGTATCCCGATCACGAAGAGCAGATCAAGGAGATCTTTGGAGAAGCGCTGAAGAAAAGCATGCGCACGATGATCCTGAAAGAATCCGTGCGCACCGACGGGCGCGGACCGGCGGAGATCCGCCCGATCAGCTGTGCTGTTTCACTGCTGCCACGGACGCACGGTTCAGGCCTGTTCACCCGGGGACAAACCCAGGTGCTCAATGTCTGCACCCTCGGTGCGCCCAGGGATGTGCAGATCCTGGACGGGCTGGGGATCGAGGAGTCGAAGCGGTTCATACACCATTACAACTTCCCTCCGTACAGCGTCGGTGAGGCCGGCTTTATCCGCGGCCCCGGACGGCGCGAGATCGGGCACGGCGCCCTTGCGGAGAGGGCTCTGGGGATCGTTGTTCCCGACGAAGAGGAATTCCCCTACACCATTCGCCTGGTCTCCGAGGTGCTCGAATCGAACGGTTCCAGCTCCATGGCCAGCATCTGTGCCGGCTCCCTGGCGATGATGGATGCGGGAATCCCTGTGGAGAAGGCCGTTGCCGGCATCGCCATGGGGCTGATCAAGGAAGATGATGAGACCGCGATCCTCTCCGATATCCAGGGGATCGAGGATTTTCTCGGCGATATGGACTTCAAGGTCGCCGGAACGGAGCAGGGGATCACCTCCCTGCAGATGGATATCAAGACCAGCGGTATCTCCATGGAGATACTCTCCCGCGCTCTCGATCAGGCTATGGAGGGCTACCGCTATATCCTGGGAGTTATGAGCGAAACCATCGCCGAACCGCGGCCCGAGCTGTCACCGTATGCGCCGCGGATGATCACCATGCAGATCGATGTCGACAAGATTCGCGACGTCATCGGCCCGGGAGGCCGGGTGATCAACAAGATTACCGCCGATACAGGGGTGGAGATCAACGTCGAAGCCGACGGCAAGATCTACATTCTGGCGGTGGATCTCGAAGCGGGGAACAAAGCGCAGGAGATTATCGAGGAGCTCATCGCCGATGTCGAGCCGGGACGGGTCTACATGGGCAAGGTAACCCGGGTCGAGCGCTACGGCGCCTTCATCGAGGTGCTTCCGGGGAAAGAGGGGCTGCTCCACATTTCACGGATGGATCACTGTCACGTGGAGCGAACGGAAGATGTGGTCAACTTGGGTGACGAGATCGAGGTGAAGGTGCTCGATATCGACGATAAGGGACGGATCAATCTTTCACGCAAGGCGATCCTGCCCCGACCGGCCAATCTGCCGCCCCGCGATCGCGATCGCGATCGGGACAGGGACCGGCGGCCGGGTTCCGGACAGCGTTCCGGTTCCGGACAGCGTCCCCGAAGAAAATAGCGGACCCCTGCCGGCGCAGCCGCGCCGGCGGATCAGGCCGCCTGGTGGTGCTTTAAAAAGAAAACCCTAGCTGCTAGGGTTTTTTTCATGGGCGCATAAGCAAAATCGCCGGCGCATAGACTCTAGAAAATTAACCAAAGCGGTGAAAGTGGGAATATAGCAGTGCTCAGATCCTGGCGCCTCTCTGAAAAAGTGGCTCTCGGCCTGCTCATTCTTCTGGGAGCGGCTCTGGCGACCAGCGCCCTGCAGCAGCTCCGCGCCGCCGCGCCGGAAGCGATCTACTTTGTGCCGGACCGCCCTTTTCAGATAGCGCTCACTTTCGAAACCCGCTGGAGCAGCGAGGGGCTGAGCGAGCTGCTGCAGATCCTGGAGGCGGGGGAGGTAGCCGCCACATTTTTCCTCACGGGCGACTGGCTCAAAGAACATCCCCAGGAGGCGGCGGCGATCTTGAAGCAGGGTCACGAGATCGGCAACCATACCCTCAGCGACACCGTCCTGCTCTATCTCTCCCCCGAGGAGATCACCGCCGAGCTGGAGGGTTTCAGCGAAGCGGCCCGGGAAATCCTCGAATATCGGCCCCGCCTGTTCCGGCCGCCGCGGGGCCTGTACAACGGTGTTGTTTTGGAGGCCGCCAGGCAGCAGCGCTGCCGAACGGTGCTCTGGTCCGTCGAATCATACGATACCCATGCCCGCAACCCCGGCGAGGTGAGCGCGCGGATCGCCAGCCGGCTGCACCACGGGGCCATTGTCCTGTTCCGGGTGGGGGCGCCGGTCCTGGAAGAAGCGCTGCCGGAGATTCTGGCCCATCTGCAGGAGCAGGGCTATCAGGCGGTGACCGTATCGGAGCTGCTGAAGGGCGCACCGGAAAACTGAAGATGGTGAAGATGGCTTGAACCGCAACAGATCCGCTGAGAGGAGGCGAGGCTATCTCTGCAGCAGAGAGTAAGAAGCGATGGTGGAAATGGGCCGCCCTGTTCCTGCTTCTGGCCGCCGCCGCGGCGGTGCTTCTCTTTCAATTTGAAGAGCCGCTGCGGCGCCGTTATCAGGGGGTGAAGGCCGGGGTGACCCTGCGGGGCCGCTCCATGGAATATCTTTTGCCCGGCGAGGTGTCCACAGTCGTCGGGGAGCTGGCGCAGCATGAAGGGCGCGAAGCGGTCAGCGCGCAGATCGATCTGGCTAAGGACCGGATCATTCCCGAGGTGAACGGGCTCGCCGTGGATCGGGAGAGCACCGTCGATCTGGTGATGAGCGCACGCCCCGGGGAGCAGCTCAACCCTGTCTACAGCGAGCTCTACCCGCCGATCTGCTGGGAGCAGTATCCGGCGATGGTGGCGGAGCAGGGCAATCCGCGGAAACCCTGTGTCGCCCTGATGATCAATGTGGCCTGGGGGGAGGAGGAGCTCCCGGAGATGTTGCGGGTGCTCAAGGAGGAGCAGGCCGGCGCCACCTTCTTCCTCGTCGGACGGTGGGCGGAACAGAACGGGGCTCTTGTTGAGGCCATCGCCGCCGGAGGGTTTGAGCTGGGCAACCACGGCTACTCCGACAGCGAAACTTTTCCGGAGCTGGATGCCTGGAACAGCGTCCGCTCTCTCCGGCAAACCAATGAGATCATCTTTGATGCGGCAGGCAGCTACCCGCGCTACTTTACGCCGCACAAGGGCGAGTTCAGCCCCCTGACCCTGGAGATCGTCTCCCGGCAGGGGATGCGCACCGTGCTTTGGACCCTCGATACCGTCGACTGGCAGAAACCGGGAGTGAAGCAGATGGAGGAGCGGATCATGGGACGGCTGGAGCCGGGTCGGATCATCTTGATGCATCCCACCGCCGATACGGTGCAGCTGCTGCGGGAGATCCTGCCGCAGATCAGGGAGAAAGGGCTCGCCGTTGTCAGCGTCGACGAGCTGCTCGATCCGGGCTGGTGGAGATGAGGGCGCTGCCGGCGGTGCCCTCGCCACTGGCGCTGCTCCTCGGCCTTATCGGCACCCTGCTGATCCCGGCCCTCTGCTGCGGACTGCTCCGCCTGCCGCAGCAGCAGGTCCGCCGCGGCGTCAATCTGGACGGAACCCTCCTGGAAGGGCTCTCCCGCAGCGATGTGGAAGCGCACCTCCACAAGCTTGCCGGGGAGCTGGAGCAGCTGCCGCGCAGCGCTTTCATCGATCCGCGCAGCGGCGCTATCGTCCCGGAGATGCCCGGAAGACAGCTCGATATCTCCCTGACGGCGGCCCTGTTGCTGGAGGCCCGGGCCAACAGCAGGGTTCTGCCGGTGCTGGTCACACTCGATCCGGAGATCACCGCCTCTCATTTTGACGCCGCCTACGAGGAGATCGGCAGCTTCCGCACCTGGATCGGCGGGGGCGGCAACCGTGCCGCCAATATTGTCCTCGCCACGACCGCGCTGAACAATTATCTGCTGCTGCCCGGAGAGATCTTCTCCTTCAACACAGCCACCGGCCCGCGCACCGCCGAGAGAGGCTACCGGCCGGCGCCGGTCATCGTCGGCCACAGCGTCGTTCCGGGGCTGGGCGGGGGGATCTGCCAGGTCTCAACCACCCTTTACAACAGCGTTCTGCGCGCCGGGCTGGAAGTGGTGGAGCGGTATCCGCACAGCCAGCCCATCGGCTACGTCCCCCCGGGGATGGATGCCACCGTTGCCGAAAGCCTCGATTTCCGCTTTCGCAACAGCAGCGACCGCCTGATCATGATCCGCGCCTCCAACTGGGGCGGCAGCATCGATGTGCAGCTGTGGCAGGATTAGGCGCTCCCGCCGCCGTATTTAAAGAAGGCGGGGCGGCTACTCCCCGCAAAACAGGAAAAGGATGCTGATGAGATGACCAAAAATACGGTGGAGCTGCCGGTGGAGCAGCTGCCGCATGCGGCCGGGGTGCCCCTGCCGGCTTATATGAGCGCCGGCGCTGCCGGGATGGACCTGCGGGCGGCGGTGGAGGAAGAGATGAGATTGAAGCCGGGGGAGGTGCAGCTGATTCCGACAGGGCTGAGGGTGGCGGTGCCGGCGGGATATGAGCTGCAGATCCGCCCCCGCAGCGGGCTGGCCGCCCGTCACGGGATCGGCCTGCTCAATTCGCCGGGGACGATCGATGCCGATTACCGCGGGGAGATCCAGGTGATCCTGATCAATCATGGGGCTGCTGATTTTACAATCCGGCGGGGCGACCGCATCGCCCAGATGATGCTCTGTCCCCTCCCCCGGATCAGATTGCTTCCGGGGGGACCGCTGCCGCAGACGCAGCGGGGAGGGGGCGGCATGGGTCATACCGGAATCCGCTGACAAGGGAGCGAAACTGATGCTTTTGAGTGAACTGGCCCGCAAGGAGCTGGTTGACCTGAACGGGGGTGATTTCTGGGGCCCCGCCGGAAAAGCCGACCTGCTCATCGACGAAAGCAGCGGCGAGATCAAAGCGCTGCTCCTCACCGGGAAAAGCGGCCTTTTCGGTTTTGGCTACCGCGACGAGATCGCCATCCCCTGGTCCGCCGTTGTCAAGATCGGCGGCGACACCATCATCATCGAGATCGAGAAAAGCTGACCTTCTTTCGCCGGAGGGATAAAACGTGCCTCCCTGGAGATAATACCTCCTGAAGTGCAATTGCGCTCAAGGAGGCGGGACGATGAGTAAAGTTGTCGTGGGTGTGTTTTACGATCGCCATCAGGCCGAGGGGGCCCTGGAGAGCCTGAAAGGCCTCGGTTTCGAGAAGGATATCTCCCTGGTGGCCCCTGATGAAGAGGATAGCGATGCTCTTCTGGGAGATCAGGATCTCAGCGAAGGGACCATGGCCGGAGGCGCCCTGGGGGGGATCGCCGGGCTCCTGGCGGGAGTCGGCGCCCTTCTCATTCCGGGAGTGGGACCGATTATCGCTGCCGGGCCCATCGCCGCAACCCTGACCGGGGTGATCACCGGAGGGATCGCCGGCGGGCTCATCGATTTGGGGCTGCCCGAAGAGCGGGGAGAATATTTTGAGGAGCAGGTCCGGCAGGGCGGCATCGTTCTGAGCATGAAGGCCTCGGCGGAGCAGGTTGAAGAGACCGCCTCGATCCTGCGCCAGCACGGCGCTTCCGACGTCGAGGTTCACGAGGCGGGCTAAGCAGTCGCCTAAAAAGCGAGGCACGGAGAAGAACCCGGGTTTATCCCCGGGTTCTTTTTAACTCTTGCGCTCCCCCGGACATATATTAAAGTATCAGTCCAGGAGGCGTTCTCGATGCCCGAAATCAGAAATAAAATCATTCTATGCGGCGGCGACCGGCGGGAGCAAGAGCTCTACCACAGCTGGAACAAGAAGGGTGCCTTGATCAGGGCGGCCGGTTTTGAGCAGATCCCGGAGATGGCGGAGGCGGGAGAAAGCGATTTCCGGGAAGCGGCGGTGCTCATCGCCCCCCCCTCGGGAATCAGGGAGAAAGGCGTGATCCGGGCGCCCTTTGCCGGGCACAGGCTGACGATCGATTACTGCCTGCAGAAAGCCCCGCCCGGGGTCATTCTCCTCGCCGGTGCTGTTGCCGCCCCGCTCCGGGAATATCTGGCCCGGAGAACGAAGCTCGTCGTCACCGGCGCCGATGAAGAGCTGGCCCTGCTCAATGCCGTCCCCACCGCCGAAGGCGCTGTCCAGAGAGCGATGGAGCTCTCTCCGGTGACCATACACGGCAGCAGCATACTCATCTTCGGCCTGGGACGTTGCGGCCGGGCGCTGGCCCGGGCTCTCCGGGGTCTGGGTGCCCGGGTGACCGCGGTGGTTCGCCGAAGGGAGAGCGCCGCGGAAGCCTTCTCCATGGGGCTGGCTTCCGTCAATCTGGCCGGGGCGGGGGAGGCGGCGGCCCGATCCGATTTCATCTTCAACACCGCGCCGGCGCCTCTCCTGAACGCAGACCTGTTGGCACAGGTCAACCGTGAAGCGGTTATCCTGGATCTCGCCGCCGCTCCCGGGGGGACCGATTTTTCCGCCGCCGAAGCCCTCGGGCTGAAGGCGGTGCTTCTCCCCGGCCTGCCCGGCGAGGTCGCCCCCAAAACCTCCGGACTGATCCTGGAGCGGGTCTACCGGCGTCTCCTTAAGGAGGCCGGCGGACCCGAGATCATCTAAGAAAGGAAGAGCAAGCGATGTCTCTATTAAAAGGCAAGCGCATCGGGGTGGCCCTGACAGGTTCGCATTGCACCGTCGGGGAAATCTTGCCGCAATTCGAAAGGATGGCTCAGGCCGGCGCAGTGCTATTCCCTATTCTCTCACCGTCGGTTCAGCAAACCGATACCCGTTTTGGAACCGCCGCCGCAGCCCGGAAAGAGATCGAAAGGATCACCGGGCGAAAGCCGTGGCTGGAGATAGTCGACGTCGAGCCCATCGGACCGCAGCAGCTGCTCGATCTGCTGCTCATCGCCCCCTGCAGCGGCAACAGCCTGGCGAAGCTGGCCCGCGGCATCACCGACAGCGCCGTGCTGATGGCGGCAAAAGCGCAGCTGCGCAACAGGCGGCCCCTGCTGCTGTCCATCTCCACCAACGATGCTCTCGGCCTAAACGCCGCCAATCTGGCTGTGCTTCTGAATACAAAGCATATCTATATGGTTCCCTTCGGTCAGGATAGTCCCGACGGCAAACCCAACTCCATGGTCGCCCGTCCGGATCTGATCATTCCCGCCGCAGAGGCGGCCCTAGAAGGAAGACAGCTGCAACCGATTCTGGTAAGCCCTCTCGAAAATTCCCGTTGATCGGCGAAATTTAAAAAGCTGCCCGGATATGTTATACTGTGAGGAGGTGTTCCCTGTTGTCAGCAATGCTGGGAACAGTGCTAACAGCGATGGTAACCCCCTTCGGCGAGGACGGGGGGATTAGATACGAGGCCGCCGCAGAGCTGGCCCGCCATCTGGTGGCGCACGGCTCCACCGGCCTGGTGGTCTCCGGGACCACGGGAGAATCACCGGCCCTCACTGCGGCGGAAAAACTGGCCCTTTTCCGCACCGTCACCGGGGCGGTGCAGGGGCAAGCGGCGGTCATTGCCGGCACCGGAAGCAACTGCACCGCCGCCGCAGTGGAGCTGACCGCGGCGGCGGAAGCGGCGGGGGTGGACGGGATCCTGCTGGTGGCCCCATATTACAACCGGCCGACCCCGGAGGGGCTCTACCGTCATTTCCGGGCGACGGCGGAGGCGACGGCCCTGCCGGTGATGCTCTATAATGTCCCCGGACGCACCGGGGTCAATCTGGACGTGGAGACGGTGCTTCGTTTAGCGGAGATCGATAATATAATTGCCCTGAAAGAGGCCGGCGGCGATCTGGTGCAGGCGGCGGAAATCTGCGCACAGGCGCCGCCGGGATTCAGCCTCTATTCAGGCGACGATGCCCTCACCCTGCCGCTGCTCAGTATCGGAGCAGCGGGAGTCGTCAGCGTGGCTTCACATCTCGCCGGGCCGCAGATCGCCCGGATGATCGAGGAGTACCGGCAGGGAAGGCCGGATGAAGCAGCCCGGCTGCACCGGTTCCTGCTGCCTCTGTTTAAGGGGCTCTTCACCACGGTGAACCCCATCCCGGTGAAGGCTGCGCTGAATCTGCTCGGGATCGACGCCGGGCCTCCCCGCCTGCCCCTTCTGCCCCTGGAGGGAGAGGCGCTGGCGGCACTGAAGCATCTGTTGCAGCAGTACGGGCGGCAACTTTTAGCGATCAATTAATCTGAGAAGGAGTAATTATGAATTGAAGAAAGAAAAAAGCAATCTGCGCATAATCCCCCTGGGGGGTGTCGGGGAGATCGGCAAGAATATGTTTCTTTTCGAATATGAAGACAACGCCATTCTCCTCGACGCCGGGCTCATGTTCCCTGAAGAAGAGATGCACGGTATCGATATCGTGCTTCCCGATACCACTTACCTGCACGAATGCAGGGAGAAGCTGCGGGCAATAATCCTGACCCATGGACACGAAGACCATATCGGTGCCCTGCCTTATATTATCGATGATTTCGACATCCCGGTTTACGGGACCCGTCTCACTCTGGGGCTGCTCAAAGCCAAGCTGGAAGAGCATCCCGCTCTTTCTCCCGTAAAGATGCTGGAGATCAAAGCGGGACAGCAGCTGAACCTCTGTGAAAATTTTCGCCTTGAATTTTTTAGGACAAACCACAGCATCCCCGATACGGTGGGCGTGGCCCTGCACACGCCTGTGGGGACAGTAGTCTACACCGGAGATTTCAAATTTGACCACACCCCCGTCGACGGCAAGATCACCGACTTCTTCAAGCTCGCCGAGCTGGGGCGCCGCGGTGTTCTTCTCGCCCTCATCGACTCGACCAACGCCGACAGGCCCGGATCGACGGCCTCGGAAAGCGATGTCGGCGAGACCATCGACGAGATCTTCCGCCTTTCACAGCGCCGGATCATCTTCGCCACCTTTGCTTCAAACATCCATCGGATCCAGCAGGTCGTCACAGCGGCGCACCGCCACGGCCGCAAGATCTGTATCACCGGCCGCAGCCTCGAAAATTCTGTGCGCATCGCCTCGGAGCTGGGCTATCTGAGAATCCCGAAATCGACCCTGGTGGAGCTGGATCAGATCAGACGGATTCCCCTGGAAAAGCTGGCCATCCTCACCACCGGCAGCCAGGGCGAGCCCATGTCCGCCCTGACCCGCATCGCCAACTCCGAGCACCGGCAGGTGGAGATCATCCCCGGCGATAATGTGATCATCGCGGCAAACCCCATCCCGGGCAATGAAAAACTTGTCGCCCGGACGGTGGACAAACTATTCCGCCTCGGCGCCGAAGTGATCCATCAATCCGTTTCCGGGGTGCATGTCTCCGGCCATGCCAGCGCCGAAGAGATCAAGATGATGCTGAACTTTTTGCAGCCCCGCTATCTGGTTCCAGTGCACGGCGAGTATCGCCATATGGTCGCCTGCGCCAAGATCGCCCAGAAGCTGGGCCTGGCAGATGAGAATATCTTTTTAATCGACCCCGGCACTGTCCTTGAATTCAGCGCCGACCGCGGCGCCATCGCCGGCTCGGTGACCGCCGGCAAGGTCATGGTCGACGGGCTGGGAATCGGCGATGTCGGCAACGTGGTCCTGCGGGATCGCCGCATTCTCGCCGAAGAGGGCATCGTCATCATTTTGCTGGCCGTAGATCCCGAAGCGGGAAAGCTGCTCTCCGGTCCGGAGATCATCACCCGGGGATTTGTCTATGTCCGGGAATCGGAAGAGCTGCTGGAGGAGGCGAAAGACGCCGTCACCAACCGCCTGGCCTACCTGGACTCGAAACAGCTGCGGGACTGGAACGCGCTCAAATCGAATATCAGGGACGAAGCGGCAACCTTCTTCTACGAACAGACCGGCCGCCGCCCCATGATCATGCCCGTCATCATCGACGTCCCCCCCAAATAATCCCCCGGACCGCCTGGGCCACGGGTGGGCCACGGGGACGGATCTCCTGGCCCATTTTCGAGTGAGCCACAGGGACGGAGTGGGCCACGGGGACGGATCTCCTGGCCCATTTTAGGATGCACCACAGGTGGGCCACGGGGACGGATCTCCCGGCTCATTTTCGGGATGCACCGCAGGGACGACCTCCGCGGTGCATTTTCGCATGCACCGCGGGGACGAATCTAGCGACGCCATTTCCCGCTACCCGCTGGGCCACGGGGACGGATCTCCCGGCTCATTTGCGGGATGCACCGCGGGGACGAATCTAGCGACACCATTTC
>MTBK01168665.1_pt1 | contig 24376 bp, 20 predicted proteins | sample 1535981 | NCBI WGS metagenome assembly MTBK01 (sample SAMN06109225, study PRJNA356200) | anaerobic digester metagenome | isolation source: biogas reactors fed with pig manure or primary and secondary sludge | place: Spain | collected 2016-06-30
TGGGACGCTGCCGTTAAAGAGGCCACTAGGCTTCTCAAATATGGCGCTTGTCATAAATGGAATCAATCAGAAGCAAAGCATAAAATAAGCTTGATATTACCTAAAAAAGCTCAAGAATTTTGTCAAGAACTGTTTATTACGGCATCTGGAGATGCCGTTTTTTCGAAGATCGAAGGATTCGACGATCCGATTCTGTACAGATTCAGTAAGGGCGCGGAAGCATATGTCGAGACTGTGTTGTTTGAATCAGATCGCCCACTTCATTACACTGAGATAGTCGAAAAAATAATCGCAAAGGGCCGCGAGATAGAACCAAGAAGAGCACATAATGTTGCACATGATATTGGATGTCTTTACGGAAGGGGCACTTATGGTCTCATGAAGCATTATCCTTTAAACGAAGAAGAAACCCAAGAGATAATTACAGAGATTGAAGAAATTATTGAATCGGGTCCAAATGGGCGACAGTGGCATTGCTCAGAACTCTATGAAATTCTCTGTGCGCGTGGTTTGGATATGGATGGCAGATTAACCCAATACGTTATTAATATTAGCCTAAAATACTCGAAAAAGTTGGTAAATCTAAAACGGCTTGTTTGGATGGCTGACAAAAAAGCGATAAATATTATACATAGCAATAGAATTGAAATAAATCAGGCGATAGAATCATTGTTAAGAATTGAAGGTAAACCACTAGATGGTTCTGAAATTTGTAAACGCATCATGGAGAAACGTGGAGTGAGCAGTGTTTTTCAGATTCATAACGATGGAAATGTCATAAAAATCGGGAAAAATCGTTGGGGCCTTTTAGATCGAGACACTCCATACACTGCAGAACAACAGAAAAAAATAATAGATATGCTTGAAGAAACCTTGCAAAGAACGCAACACGGGATACATAAGACCGAGATAATTACAATACTTAGGGAAATACCAAATATCGATTCATCTGTAACAACTGATCCTGCTATGTATATATCATTAGCCTTAAGAACCGGCCGAATGAAATATGTTTCTGGTAATTATTTGTGCATGAGTGATTGGAGCAATGCACGAAGACCGACAATAGAAGAAGCGATACAAATTGCTTTAGAGGAGTCTATGCCGGGGGGCCGTTCATTTAAAGACCTCCAAAGGAGAGTTCATGAAATTTTGAAATTTCATGTTGCAAGTGATAATATATACACACGGTTATATGCCATCGGTGCGCGTGTCAACGGTAATACCTCATGCTGGCAAATTACGACAGCCGAAGACCAATGCGATTTTAAATAGAGAGACTAAGTCAGTAACGAAGAAAGCCTTGCTCTACCACCTTGCTAGCGGTTTTGAGGATTGGATATTGAAAGATCTTTGGAGAAGCGTGAAATATGACCATTACCAATCACAAGGCATACGCACAGCTTCTTAATTCCATTAAAGAAAGAATCCGAAAGGCTCAGTAGAGCTATAGTCAAATGTTGTGTATGAGGCATTAGGCGGCGATCCTTTTTTGTTCGATGCCGTTGACAAACTTAACTCCTTTAACGACTTCAGCCAAACGTTCAGGGCAATGTAAACGAATCCATTTCTTTTGAGCGCATTGACATAATTTAAAAGCCATCATGATTACCGTGTTGGCGGAAAAACAGCCTCTCACTTTATTTGTTCGCAAACGAACAGTCGCAAAGGTCGATTCAATCGGATTCGTCGTCCGAATATGCCGCCAGTGTTCAGCAGGAAAATCATAAAAGGTCAACAAAGAATCTCTATCCTTTTCCAGACACTGGGTTGCTTTGGGATATTTTGCTTCATAAGTGTTCACAAAGTCGTCAAAATAGCGGTTTGCTTCATCCTTATCGGCCGCCTGCCATATTTGATGCAATTGGGCTTTCGCTTTGGATTGAAGGCTCTTGGGCAAATTATTCAGGACATTGGCTGTTTTGTGTACCCAGCACCTCTGCCAGCGGGTATTATCATAAACTTTGCTCAATGCGCTCCAGAAACCCAGAGCGCCATCGCCAATAGCGAGTTGGGGAGCAGTGGTTAAACCTCTGGATTTTAAATCTAAAAGCAGTTGCCGCCAGGAAAGCTCGCTCTCCCGGAATCCGCCCTCGATGGCTAACAGCTCCTTTACGCCATCAGCAGTGGCACCCATAATAACCAGAAGGCACTGTTTATCATCCATGCGAACATTGCAGTAAATCCCGTCAACCCAAAAGTAAACATAACATTTCCCGGCAAGACTCCGCTTCTTCCATTGCTGAAACTCATCTTGCCATACAGTTTTAAGGCGACTGATTGTGGCAGGGGATAATCCCGGAGCATCTTTGCCGACTAAGGCTGCTAAAGCATCGCTGAAATCGCCGGTGGAAACTCCTTTTAAATACAACCAGGGAATCAATTGCTCCAGACTCCTTGTCTTCCGCAAATATGGCGGCAATATCGCTGAACTGAATGTTATCCTCTCTGAGTCTTGATAAAATCTGTCCCGCGTCCGAGGCACTTTCACACAAACCGCTCCGATACCTGTTTGAATCTGCCTTTCCGGCATATATCCATTGCGGACTATCCGTCGGTAGCCGGATTTGTCTCTTAAATCTTTATATTGACTTAAGAATAGTTCTATCTCTGCTTCTAGTGCCTGAGCTATCAAGCTTCTTGCTCCCTGTCGTAAAATCTCCGTTAGCGGATCTTCTTCATTTTCTGCTGGATTATTTATCCTTACTAAACTATCTTTCTTCATGGTGCGTGTATCCTTTCCTTTTTTATTTGGCCGGACGACTGTCGCGAAACAACCATCCGGTGGATACACCACCTATATTCCTAAACACAACTTTTTATTATATCTCGGCTCAGTATGATGCGCTCAAGGCCGTCAATAAAGAGATCATTGCTCTTTATGCAGACATCAGTCGGATGATCGTCGAGCGTCAGGACAAAGAAGGACAAACGGAAGTGGTTCATGCGGTAGATATATAAGGACAATTTTATGGCGTTTCATGTGATTCCCGTCCATAAGCTCAGCGCTAAAGCCTTAAAAGGGGTTATCGAGGAATTTATTTCCCGTGACGGAACGGATTACGGCGCGGTCGAGGCTTCTCTGGAAACCAGTTTTCAGCAGGTAAAAAACCGGCTGAAAGATGGATCGGCCGTTCTTGTTTTTGATGACGAGACGGAAACCACCGGCATATTCCCGGCGGATGATCCTGTTTTGAAAAAGCTGGATGCGCCATAGCCCTGGTGATGAGGATATAGGAAACTATGGAATCGTTTTTATCGGCACGGAAAGGGTCCGTTGGCCTCACCGGCTGACTGTCACCCCCACGCGGTTGCAGTAACGGAAAATCGGGCAGACGCTGCACAGGGGAGAAACGGGTTTGCAAATTTTCCGGCCGAAGAACACCAGCAGGGTGTTGTAGATGATCCAGTATTTGCGGGGAAGCTTGCCCCGCAGGGCCATTTCCGTTTCGTCGGGTGTTTTCGTTTTCACGTAGCCCAGACGGTTGGAAATCCGGTGAACGTGCGTGTCCACGCAGATGCCTTCTTTCCCGTATGCCAGCGTGATCACCAGATTGGCCGTTTTCCGTCCGACGCCCTTGATGCTCAACAGGTCGTCCAGGTTGTCCGGCACTTTCGAACCGAACCGTTCGATCAGCTCACGGCAGACATGATGAATCGTTTTGGCCTTGTTGCGATAAAATCCCACCGGATAAATGGCTTTGGCAATTCTGGAGAGCGGAACTTTCAGCATTGTTTCGGGCGTCACGGCAAGCGCCAGAAGACGGTCGGTGGCCTCGGCCGTGACTTCGTCTTTGGTGCGCAGGCTCAAGAGCGTGGACATCAGGATGACAAACGGATCGCGCTCGCTTTCGGCCAGGTGAGAAACGATGGGCATTTCCCCCAGATCGAGCTCCTTTTTCAGAATTCTGACGATTGGATGGATGTTTTCGTCTTTCATGTTTTGCGTCTGCTTTCCTTTTGAAATTTATTGTCGGGACCTCCCCCTTCCGGCGCCGGTTCATGACCGGTTCGGGGCTTCCCGGTATTATGACGAGACCCGTTGAAAAGCAAGTTTTTATCCACAAATTCTCCGGGCGTAGTGATCGGAGTATGGAGAATTATTAGTAAAGGATCGTTTTGTCAGTCGTGTTTTTTCTTGACAGCGCTTTCTTATTCCTATAATGCCCTCTTTGCACCTTGGTGCGCGCAAGATGGAGTTTGGCACTTCAGGGGCCTGGGGTTTCAGAGATCATCCCCGATAATCAAGCAAATTCAATCCATCCGGCGGTATGCTACGCACAGCACCGAATTCGCGGGTTAAGAATATTCATGCAGAAAACAAAAAAACATCCAATCCGTCAGACGGATGAGATCGGCCGCCGAAAAAAGAGAATGGGGCAGGTGATCGTGATTGAAGATCGCTGCAAGGGATGCAGTTTTTGCATCGCCAACTGTCCCCGGCAGGTTCTGCGCCTTTCCTCTGCTTTCAATAAAAAAGGGTATCATCCACCGGAAGTGGTGGACATCACCCGCTGTGTCAACTGCCATTTCTGTGAGATTCTTTGTCCGGAATTTGCGATTTACAGTGTGGAATGTGACGATTTCGGTGAGTGAATCGTATAAAGGAGAGTGGCTTTGACTGCTAAAGAAGTAAGAACAGGAATGCATTTCATGAACGGCGACGAGGCCTGCTGCGAAGGCGCGCTGGCCGCGGGCTGCCGCTTTTTTGCCGGTTACCCGATTACGCCGGCGACGGAAATTGCCGAAGCCATGTCGCGGCGGCTGCCTCAACTGGGCGGAATCTACATCCAGATGGAGGATGAAATCGCTTCCATGGCGGCCATTCTGGGCGCGAGCTGGGGCGGCGTTAAATCTATGACCAGCACGTCCGGACCGGGATTTTCCCTGATGATGGAGAATATCGGGCTCGGGATCTGCACGGAAACCCCCTGCGTGGTCTGCAACGTTCAGCGGGCGGGGCCAAGCACGGGGCTTCCCACCCTCATTGCCCAGGGGGACATGATGCAGGCGCGCTGGGGCTCGCACGGGCACTATGAAATCATCGCCCTTTCCCCGTCCAGCCCGCAGGAAATGTTCGATTTTACCATCCGGGCCTTCAACTTGAGCGAATATTACCGCCTTCCCGTGCTGATGATGGCCGACGAAGTTGTCGGTCACATGAACGAGCGGGTGGTTATCCCGCACGAAGATGAAATTGAAATCATCAACCGCCGCAAACCGTCCGTTTCCCCTGAAGAATATCTGCCATATAAGGCGGATGACGACTGGATTACGCCCATGGCCAACTGCGGCGACGGCTACCGGATTCATGTGACGGGTCTCACCCATGACGAACGCGGCTACCCGGCCATGAACGCCGAGGCGCAGGAGCGCATGGTCGCCCGTCTGGTCAATAAAATTCGAAAAAACCGCGATAAAATTATCGCCACCAAAAACCTCTACATGGACGATGCCGAGGTGGTTGTTGTTTCCTACGGCATCAGCGCCCGCTCCGCCATGAAAGCTGTGCGCGACGCCCGCGCTGAAGGCATCCGGGCGGGGTTGATCAAGCTCGAAACCGTATGGCCTTTCCCGGAAGAGCTCTTCCGGGCGGTGGCGGGAAGCGCCAAAGCGTTCATCATGGCGGAAATAAACGGCGGCCAGATGGTGCTGGAGCTTGAACGGAGCATCCGCGGCGCCTGCCCTGTAAAGCTTGTTTCCAATTTCGGCGGGGCGATCATCCATCCCCGCACGATTCTGGACGCCATTTCCAAAGCAGCAAAGGGGAAATTATGACAACAGCAAAAGCCGTAAAACACCGTCCGCCTCATCCGATGGATGCTTTGTTGAGGACGGAACGCATTCCGCATATCTGGTGCCCGGGCTGCGGCATCGGCACGGTCTTCAACGCCCTGCTGACGGCCATCAAAGACAGCGGTTATGACCCCAATGCCGTCGCGATGGTTTCCGGGATCGGCTGCACCGGGCGCATGGCCGGGTATATCAAGCTGGATTCTTTCCACACCACGCACGGCCGGGCGCTTCCGTTTGCCACCGGCCTCAAACTGGCCAAACCGGACACTAAAATTATTGTGGTCTCCGGTGACGGAGACCTGTTTGCCATCGGCGGCAATCATTTCATTCACGCCGCGCGCCGCAACATGGACATGACCGTCGTCTGCGTCAATAATTTCAATTACGGCATGACGGGCGGACAGCAGGCGCCAAGCACGCCGCTGGGCGCCAAGACCACCACTACGGTCAACGGTTCGCCGGAAGATCCTTTCAATTTCTGCGATTTGGCCGCCTCATGCGGGGCCGCCTATGTGGCAAGATGGACCGCCCAGCAGGTTCGCTCCATACGGAGCTCAATCAGCGAAGCCATGGAGAAGCGCGGCTTCGGCTTTGTCGAAGTTATCGCCCCTTGTCCCTCGGCCTTTGGCCGGCGCAATCGTATGGGCAACGCTCTGGAAATGCTGAAATTTTATCGGGGCCGCTCGGTAATCCGTAGCGACATTGATACTCGTGAAGCCATCGTGGACATTGATCGTGAAATCGTTGTGGGGAAATTTGTCGATATCGAACGGCCCACTTTCATGGATCATTACGAAAAATTCAACCGGCCGCATATGCCGCCGTGGCGCACGATGCATCCCGATCATCAGAAAGGGCGGTGAAGACCTTGCCGGGCAAAAGAGAAAGACACATTCTGATCAGCGGTTTTGGCGGACAGGGCATCGTCATGGCCGGGGATATTCTGGGAAAAGCCGCAACGCTTTACGATCACAAACACGCTACGATGACGCAGAACTACGGGCCGGAAGCCCGGGGCGGCGCCTGTTCCAGCCAGGTGATCATCAGCAGTGAGGAAATTCTGTTCCCCAGTGTGGAGGAGCCGGAAATTCTGGTCTGCATGAGCCAGGAAGCCTATACGAAAAACATCAAGTCCCTGCGCCCGGAAGGGACGCTCATCTGGGACACGGACCTGGTGCACACGCGCAAAACCGACACTGCTTTCAAAACGTTCAACATCCCGGCCACGCGCTTTGCGGAGGAGCTGGGAACCAAGATGATGGCCAACATCGTCATGCTGGGTTTTCTCTCCGCGGTGGAGCCGCTGGTCCATGCGGAAGCGCTCAAAAAAGCGACTCTGGAATCCGTCCCCGCCGCGACAAGGGACAACAATCTTCGCGCCTTTAACAAAGGCAGGGAATACGGTCATTCCATCCTGAAAGGACTGGTCAAGCCTGAACCGGGCAAGCATCAGGACTAAGCGCGAAGGGGCGCTGCTTGCACAAAACAAAACTCTCTGCCAGGCGTTTTTCAAAGAGACGGCAAAAGGAATCTCCTGGAAATGGCCGGCAAGGAACCCCTTGTCCCAAACGGAAAATTTATCGTAGATATCCTGGGGCGTCAGTGCGGACAACCGGCTCCGGACACGGGCCGCCTGAGAATGGGCAAGAAGGTTCAGCAGCGATTGCTTGAACTGGGAAAAGATCGCCGCCGGATGAGGGCTTTGTCGATCCCCCGCTTTCCATCGGAAGCAACGATAACCGAATAACCGGCCGTTGTTAAAATCTTTTGCAGCAAGCTCAAAATATCCGGGTCGTCATCAATACAAAAGATCGTTACATTGTTCATTTCTTTCGGGACTATTTTACCTCCTTGGAGAACGTAGAACCTGATAGGGTGATTCATCGTCAAGAAATAAAAATTTCTCCTTGACAATTCAGCCGTCGCTGGAGTATTTGAAAAACGTTGGTTGACCGTCCAATCAAAACATGGGTCGTTAATCCAATCCTTGCAAAACGTCGGATCGTCAACTGCCCGGCGCCTGGTTGAATTTTTTAATGGAACCATTATGAGAACCTTGAAAGCAATTCATAAAATACGATTCGTTGGAGGATAACCATGGATTTCTGGCTAAACGACGAACAGAAAATGCTTCGCTACAACATCCGAGAATTCGCCGAACAGGAAATCGCGCCGGTCGCAATGGAGTTGGATGAAAAAGAAGAATTTTCCTGTGACCTGACCCGGAAAATGGCCAAACTTGGTCTTTTCGGTATTTATGTGCCGAATGAATACGGCGGAGCAGGAATGGATTATCTTTCCTACATTGTCGCCGTTGAGGAAATCTGCAGGGTGGACGGTTCACACGGAGCAACAGTTGCCGCCGGAAATTCTCTGGGCATCGGACCGATTTATTATTACGGCAGCAAAAAGCAGAAAGATCAATGGCTGCCGCGTCTCTGCGCCGGTGAAATATTGGCGTCTTTCGGACTCACCGAACCCAATGCCGGCTCGGATGCCGGCGCAAGCAAGACCAACGCACGGCTGGAGGACGGACAATGGGTGGTGAACGGCAGTAAAATCTTCATCACCAACTCCACCAGTAAAATGGCCGGCATCTGCACGGTCCAGGCCATAACCGGAACGAAGGGTGTGAAGGTTGGTCCATATGGCAGTGTTGAAACCAAGGAAGTATCATGCATCCTCGTTCCGAACGGAACACCTGGTTTCACGACGAAGAAAATGACCAAGAAAATGATGTGGCGCTCCTCCGATACCGGCGAACTGTATTTCGACGACTGCCGGGTGCCGGAGGAAAATCTGCTGGGAAAGCGCGGCGAAGGATTTCACCAAATGCTCCAGACACTGGACAACGGCCGCCTGGCTATTGCCGCCATGGGGCTGGGCGGTGCGCAGGGCGCCTATGAACTGGCCATGAAATACGCCAGAGAAAGGAAACAATTCGGGAAACCGATTTCTACCTTCCAGGTCAACGCTTTCAAGCTGGCCGACATGGCCACGGAAATCGAAGCTGCGCGCAATTTATTATACAAGGCCTGCTACCTGAAAGATCAGGGCAAGCCTTTCGGTAAAGAAGCGGCCATGGCCAAGCTTTATTGCTCCGAGGTCATGGGCCGCGTGACCAATGAAGCGCTGCAGATTCACGGCGGCTACGGCCTGATGAAGGAATACAACATTGAACGGTTTTTCAGGGACTACAAACTCCTGACCATCGGCGAAGGAACCTCTGAAGTGCAGCGCATCGTCATTTCACGAAGAATCGGCTGCTACGAAACGGATTAAGAGCGGATCTCCGGATTCCAGAAAGCGCAACGTTTATTTTTTTGGGGAGGAAGAATTATGGCGGAAGAAACCAGGCGAATGACCAGAACGGAACGGCTGGCAAAAGAGCGGGAAACCAATCTGAAATTCTGGGAGGAACAGGACGCTCTTTTGGCGCAGCACCGGCAGGAAGCCTACCACATCGGCGGGGAAGGCCAGCTCGCGAGGCTGGCCAGACAGGGCAAAAAGCCGATGCGCGACCTGATTCAAATGCTGGTTGATCCCGGCACGGAATTTTTTGAGGTGGGGCTGGACGCAGGCTATCAGATCGGCGAGAAAAAACTGTACGGCGGCGCCATTTATGAAGAGGAAAAACGCGGGCACATCCCGGGCGGCGGTGTCGTCACGGGAATCGGCGTCATTCACGGAAAAGACTGCATGATTTTCGCAAACGAAAACCGCTTTGCCGCCGGTACCTATTTTCCGATCACCCTGAAGAAGCATATGCGCGCACAGGCCATCGCCGAGCAGTGCGGCCTCCCCTGCATTTACATCGCCGACTCGGGCGGCATCAACCTGCCGCTGCAGCTGGGCTGCTTTGCCGATGACGGTCATTTCGGAACCATGTTTTACAACATGTGCCGCATGTCGGCCAAAGGTATCAAACAGTACACGCTTTCGACCGGCGGCAACACCGCCGGCGGCGCTTACATGGTGTATCTGGCCACGGAATCGATCATGATCGAAAAGCTGGCGTTTGCCTTTCTCGCCGGACCGCCCATGGTCAAGTCCGCCATCGGCGAAACCGTTTCCCAGGAAGACTTGGGCGGAGCGTATGTGCACACTCAGCATTCCGGAGGGTGCGATCATTTCGTGCAGTCCCAGGAGGAAGGCATCCGGAAGCTGCGCGCCATGATGGAATTTGAACCACCCCAGAAACTCTACGCCGACCGCCGGGAATCCCGGGAACCCAAATTTGATTACAGGGAAATGATGCGCTGCAGCCCCGCGGACACGTATCATCTGATCAACGTCAAGGACACGATCAAATGCCTGGCGGACGACAGCTATTTCCACGAATACAAATCGACGTACGGCCCGGGCCGCGGCAGTTCGATCATCTGCGGCAAGATGTGGCTCAAGGGAATCCCCATCGGCGTGATTGCCTCCAACGCCAACGGCGTCATTTATATTGAAGCGGCCCGCAAGGCGACGGAATGGATGATCCGCTGCGGCAATTCCAAGCTTCCCGTTCTGTTTCTGCAGGGATCGCCCGGCTACATGGTCGGCAAGGCCGAAGAATGGGGAGGCATCGGCAAATACGGCTCCGACATGGTCCGGGCCTGCTCCTGCCTGGAAGCGCCGAAAATCACATACGTCATCGGACCGGATCACGGCGCGGCCAACTACGGCATGTGCGGCCGGGCTTTCAAACCGCGCTTTGCCTTCACCAACATGCGGGGAAGAACGTCGGTGATGTCCGGCAACACGGCGGGCTTCATTCTGGAGACCGTGCGCCGCAAGAATATTGAGGCCAAAGGCGGCGCCGTCAATGAGGAGGACATGGAAAAATTCCGCCAGATGATGCGGGAACGCTACAACAGCGAAGGACACCCTTTTTATACCGGTTCGCTGATGTTTCATGACGGCGTGATCGCGTTTTCCGAAGCGCGCGACAAACTGGCCCGCGCTTTTGAAATCGCACTGCGTGCGCCGGTCCGGGAATCCGACTGGGGCGACCTGAAATTCTAACCGGTTCACATGAAGGAGGCCGAACGATGGCAGAAGTTTTATTGCGGGAACAAAAAGGCGAAGGGATAACGCTTCTGACGTTAAACCGCCCGGAAGCCATGAACTGTTTCAACTTTGATTTGCTGGGCGCGCTGGGCGACGCAGTCCGGGAATCCAATTTTGACCTCGGTCTGCGGTGTCTGATCATCACGGGGGCGCCTGCCGATAACCCCAAAAAAGCCTCTTTCTCCACCGGCGCTGACCTCATTGAACGCCGGACGATGCCGCCGGATCAGGTCCGCCGCTTCATTTTTACGATCCGGAATCTCTTCACGTCCGTGGAGCAACTGCGCGTTCCGGTCATCGCGGCCATCAACGGCTTTGCCTTCGGCGGAGGGACGGAGCTGGCGCTCGCCTGCGATCTGCGCATCGCCGCAAGCAACGTGGTAATGGGGCTTACGGAAACCTCGCTCGCGATTATTCCGGGAGCGGGCGGAACGCAGCGGCTGCCGCGCATTGTCGGCCTGTCCAAAGCCAAGGAGCTGATCTACACCGCACGCCGCATCAACGCCCAGACCGCACTGGATATCGGGCTGGTCAACCGTGTCGTGGAGCCGGAAAAACTGATCGATGCCGCCTGCGAACTGGCCCGGGAAATCGCCGCGAACGGGCCGATTGCCGTCGCGCAGGCCAAATTCGCCATCAATTGCGGGATGGATGCGCCTCTTTCGGTCGCCTTGCCGCTGGAATCGAAAGCGTATGAAATCACCATCCCGACCAAGGACCGGTTGGAGGCACTGGCCGCATTTGCCGAAAAAAGGAAACCGGATTTCAAAGGTGAGTAAGCCGCAAAGAATCGACAAAAGGAGAATTGTGTATGACCGAGTATGATTATTGGAAAATTTTTCCCCGGATGCCGAAGAAAGTAACCATTGGAGACATCACCATTCGAGACGGTTTCCAGCATTGTGAAAAGTTCATCTCCACGCAGGCGAAAATATACTACGGACAGGAAATGATTCTTGCCGGCTGCCGGGAGCTGGAAGTCACCAACCTGGGAAACCCCCGGGCCATGCCTCAGTTTAAGGACGCGGACGAAGTCATGAAGGCCATGCGCAACGACGACTTCCGGAAACGATGCGGCAGAGCCGGGATCGATGTGGACAAAGACGTCACGCTCACCTGCGTGACCATCCGGGAAGCCGCCGTGGACCGGGCTATTGAAATGCGGAAAAACGGCTACGGACCCGACCGGATCCTGATGATGGTTTCGACCGACCCGGAACATCATTTCGCCAACTCCGGAACCACGCTGAGCCAGTACTGGCGGGAAGCGGAACGCTGCATTCAAAAGGCGCGCGACGCGGGCATCAAAATGTGCGGCACAGTCAGCACGATCTGGGGTTCTCCGATCAGCGGTGCCACCAAACTGGAAGACGCGGTGGAATTCACGAGGCGGTGGTTCCAGATCGGGGCGCATGACATCGAACATGCCGATCATGACGGCTCCGCCAACGCGGCCGATGCTTACCGGTACTTTTCCATGGTTTTAGACGCCCTGCCCAATCCGGAGGCGCATCTGTGCCACCTCCATGAAACCAAGCGGATCGCCTCTTCCACCATTCTCGCGGCCCTGCAGGCCGGCATCTGCCGCTTCGAGGCCACGCTGGGGGGCTTAGGCGGCCAGCCGGCCAATTTCATGGATGACTGCCCGATCAAGGGCACCGGGGAATATTACTACGATCCGCATTATGTCGGTTTGATCTGTATGGAGGATCTGGTCGTGCAGATCGACGAACTGGGCATCCGGCACGGATACGACGTCGACCGCATCCTGCTGCTGGGCAGGAAAATGGAAAAGACCATCGGCGCCAGACTGCGCTCCGAGGCCATCATCAACGGCCGCACCGTCAAGGAAGGACACATGGAGCACGCGCGCCCCGGCTTAAAGAAGCTGATTGAAAAAGAAAAGGAAAAACCGGGCCAGCAGTTTCCGGCGGAATGGAGCGCGGAAGCGATCCTTCCCGAAAAGTGGGGACCGGCGGATCCCATCTGGCAAAAGTAAGCCCCTCACCAGAATAAGGAGGCTCACCCACAACCTTGCGACGAGCCTCCTTTTTTGTTAGCTTTCGCTGTCCATCAAAAATTGCATGGAAGCGCGCTATGAAAGAAGTAAAAATCATTGAAGTCGCCCCGCGCGACGGCCTCCAGAACCTTCAGGCATTTGTCCCGACGGACAAAAAAATCGCTCTGATCAAGAAGCTGGCCCATGCAGGCGCGCCGGAAATCCAGATCGGTTCTTTTGTCGCGCCGCAGGCGATTTCGCAGTTTAGGGATGTTCGGGAGGTAGCCCGGTCCGTTCACCGTTTGCGGGGCGTTGTGCCGTCGGCGCTGGTCCCCAACCGGCGCGGCGCGGAGGCGGCCCTGGCCTGCGGCATTTCCAGGCTGATTTTCTTCTTTTCCGTGAGTTCAAAACATAACTACGCCAACGTAAAACAATCACCGCCGGATTCTCTGAAGGAGCTGCGGCTCATCTGCCGGTCGCTTCCAGCAGATGCGGCGGAATCCCTCCGGGTGGATCTGGCCACGGCCTTCGGCTGTCCGTTTTCCGGCAACGTCACGACGGCCGCCGTTTTACGGGCCGTGGAAAAAGTCGCAACTCTGGGCGTCCGGAAAATCACGCTTTGCGATACCGTGGGATTCGGCAATCCCCGGACGGTGGAAGAAAAATTCAGCGAGTGCTTCCGGTTGTTCCCCGAAATCCAATTCGGTGCCCACTTTCACAACACGCGGGGTCTGGCGCCGGCCAATGCCCTGCGCGCCTATGATATCGGAGTGCGATCCTTCGATTCGTCCGCCGGGGGGCTGGGAGGATGCCCCTACGCACCCGGGTCTTCCGGCAATATCGCCACGGAAGATATGGTATTCATGTTTGAATCTATGGGCATAAAAACAGGAATGGATCTGAAAAAACTACTGAAAGTCTGCGACTGGCTGCAAAAAATCCTGCCGCAGGCGAAACTTTCCGGCGCCCTTTTCGCTGCCGGTCTGCCGGACAGAATCAGGTGAAAGAGCCGCGCCCGACAATCATCGCTAAAAAGAAAATGCTCTTTTGAACACATATCATTTCAGCGACCGGCGGGAAGCCGGCACAAAATCGCAAGGAGGATATACAAAATGTATGACGGGTATTTTACAGAAGAACATAACATCTTCCGGGCAACCGTCAGGAAGTTCGTCGAAAAAGAAATCAAGCCGCATATCGAACACTGGGATGAAGAAGGCGAGTTTCCGATTGAGCTGTACAAGAAATTCGCGGACCAGGGGTTGATGGGCCTGACTTACCCCGTGGAATACGGCGGGACACCCTGCGATATTTTCATGTATGTCATTTACACCGAGGAGATGGTTCGGGGAACTGGCTCCGTTGGTCTCGTTTCCGGCTTGGGCAGCAACGCCATCGCCATGCCACCGGTTTTAAAACTGGGGACGGAAGAGCAGAAGCAGAAGTTTCTGGTTCCCGTCCTGGCGGGTGAGAAAATCGCCGCTCTGGGCATTACGGAACCCAACGCGGGATCTGATGTTGCAAACATCAAGACACGGGCTGTTCGTGATGGAGATCATTACATTGTCAACGGTTCAAAAACTTTCATTACAAGCGGCTGCCGGGCAAACTTCATTACAACAGCCGTGCGCACGGGAGAACCCGGCTACAAAGGCATCAGTCTCCTCATGATCGACTCTTCGACGCCGGGTTTTTCCGTGTCGAAGAAGATCAAAAAAATGGGCTGGTGGTGTTCCGACACGGCGGAGTTGAGTTTTGTAGATTACCGTGTCCCCGCGGAAAACATCATTGGAGGCGAAGGGATGGGCTTCGCCGGAATCATGGTGAACTTCCAGAGAGAGCGCCTGGCCCTTGCCGTCATGGCAGCCTCAACGGCGGAATTGGCCCTCAATGAATCCATCAAGTATGCAAAGGAACGGGAAGCCTTCGGCAAACCCATCTCCGGCTTCCAGGTAACAAGACACAAACTCGTTGACATGGCAACAAAGGTGAGAGTGGCCAAGGAGTTTAACTACCGTGTTGCCGCAAAGATGGAATCAGACCAAGACGTGACGCTTGATGTGTCCATGGCCAAGAATTTCGCCTGTGAGGTCTGCGATAAAGTCGTCTATGACGCCGTCCAGATCCACGGGGGTTACGGTTACGCCAGGGAATACGCTGTAGAACGGCTTTATCGCGACGCCCGCATTCTGAGCATTGGCGGCGGCACCACGGAAATCATGAAAGAAATCATCAGCAAGCTACTCGGATTGTAACGGATGAACGTCCTGGTTGTTTCCGATATTCAAAAGGAATCCCTTTGGGATGCGCTATCCCAAAGGGATTCCTTTGTTCTTTCAGCCTTCGGTCTCGCGCCCCCTGACCAAGGGGTCAGCCTTTTTTAATTATATCCTTCTTCATACGCCAGCATGTCCAGATGCAGCGTGGCGATATCTTCCACATCCAGATTCACGCCCTCGGACGACTTCGGCAGCTCGATAATTTTAATGTAACGGCGGCACTTGTTGCAGACATCCACCCGGTGGCTTTCCTCGCCCTCCACGGCAAAATACGCCAGCGAATGCTGCTCTTCATTCCCGCAAAAGGGGCATTTGATCCGGCGGAAGTGCCATTTATGACCGCACTGGTGGCAAAAAAGGTACCGCCGACCGTCTTCGCTTTCCCGGATTTCGCCGATTTTCGGCTCCTTGCCGCAAATCGGACAATAGCCTTCCGCCCAGCCCGACTTTTCAATCAGAGCGCCATATTTTTCGGCGATCACTTCCAGTTCCGGACGGAGACTTTCTTCAATGAACAAATCGATCAGGTCAATCTGTTCATCATGCTCGCCCGATGCCCTGGCTTCCCGATCCCTGTTGTCTTCGTCTTCGGGGGCGGGATTAAAAGATTCCCGGATGATCGCCTCCCAGTCGAAGCGCTCATTTTTAATCACATCCAGAAACCGGTGCGCATCGGCAGGCATTCTCTTTTGGGCAATGGAAATCAGCGAGTAAAAATATTCCTTCGGGCGGGTCAAATCATACTTGTTCCCCGCAAGATCAATCAGCGGAAGGCCGCCCGTCATTTTTCCGGGGATCAACTTGTCGTTCACTGAAAAAATAGGCTTCTCCATATCCTGGCGGTATTCTTCCCGCAGAATCAGGATATCCGCAAGAATATCAAGAAGGTCCGTGTAGTGCGGATTGGTGGTTTTGTATTGTTCAATCGTTTGTAAAGATTCGCGCAAGGTTGAACCCATAACAGTCCTCCATATTCATCTTGTTCCAGCTTAATCATTTCCGGCGGCGTTTCAACCAAAACGACAGCAGTGCTTTTATGCAAAAGCGGCCTCACCTTATCCGCTTTATACGGCATCTTCAAGCAATATTTATACGCCTGTGGATTTGTCAAATATCAAAAGAAAATAAAGGTGATGATGATGAACAAAACCACCAGAATCGGGATGGAATATTTGAACATGTACCCGAAAAAGCTGGGCATTCTGACGCCTGCTTCTTCCGCGATAGATTTTACCATGAAGTTGGGGGCATTGCCGATATAAGTGTTGGCGCCCATGAAAACCGCTCCGGCGGAGATGGCGGCCAAATAGGGGATTTTTTCAACGATCAGTCCGGCAACCGCCTGAGACTCCGGCAGGCCCGGATAGAACTTACCCAGCGCGCTGTTAAAAAAGGTCAGATAAGTCGGGGCGTTATCCAGAAAACTGGACAACAGGCCCGTCGCCCAGAAATAGTCGGCCGGCGTGTTGACCGACCGGATCAGCCAGGCCAGCGCTCCCTGCTCACCGGCTTTCAGAATCGCCAGCGCCGGGATGATCGTGACGAAGATGCCGGCAAAGAGATAAGCAACTTCCAGGATGGGCGCCCAACTGAATTCATTTTCTTTGCGCAGATCCTTCCCGGTAAGCCAAAGTGACAATATTCCCATGGCAATCAGGATTACGTCCTTGATCAAATTTTCTACTGTCTGGTGAATGCCGAAGATGCTGATCTCGCCCAGCTTGACGGACCCGCTGAACAGAACCGCCCCGATCACACCGGCAAGAAAAATGAAATTGCGCTTACCTTTGATGCCGAGCGGCTCCGGTGTACCTTCCGGTGCGGCGGTCTTGCTTTCTTTCCTGAAATAATAAGAATCCAGAAGAAAATACAAAACCAGAAGAATAACGCTGGTAAACGCAGTTTCCGGCAGGATGTTCAGCGTCCAGAAGAACGGAACGCCGTGCAGGAACCCCAAAAACAGGGGTGGATCCCCCAGCGGCGTCAGCGAGCCGCCGATATTGCTGACCAGGAAGATGAAAAATACAATCGTGTGAACTTTATACACCCGCCAGGCGTTCGATCTCAGAATGGGCCGGATCAGCAACATGGATGCGCCGGTTGTGCCGATGACCGACGCCAGAACCGTTCCGATCAGCAGAATCACGGCATTGACGGCGGGGGTTCCTTTCAGCGTGCCTTTGACATAAATGCCGCCGGAAACCGTGAACAGGGCCCACAGAAGAATGATGAAGGGAATGTAATCGACAACGATGATGTGCCCGATTTCATACAGAGCGGTTTCGCGAAAAAAATAAATGAACGGCGCGGCGAAAAAGATTGCCCAGAAAGCGGAAACCTTGGGAAAATGGCGATGCCAGAAACGGGGTAAAATGAGAGGAACAAGCGCAATCGAAAGCAGGATGCCCGCAAAAGGCAGCATGGACCACAAAGGCAGAACGGCGCCGATATCGGCGGCGGGCCCGGCGGCAAAACACCGATCCGGGGAAAAAATCAGCGCCGCGCAAACTGCAAGCAGAATCCATCCGTTAGGTTTCAAATTGTCCGCGCACCCTCTTTAAGAATTTTGGACATAAATCGTCTGCGTCGGATGGGCAAATTTGATGCCCTCCTCGGCAAAGCGCCGGAAAATTTCCAGATTGATCTGCTCCTGAATGTCCATATAGATGCCGAAATCCGGTTTGGCTACAAAATACACTACTTCAAAATTCAGGGCGGAATTTCCGTATTCCTTGAAATGAACGCGGTCCAGACGCGCGTTCATTGTTTTACTGACAATGTCGCCGACCATTTTTTTGATGAGCGTCAGCTTTTCCAGCGGCGTGGAATAGACTACGCCGAATCCGAAAACAATGCGCCGCTCCTGCATACGCTTGTAATTGCGGACGCGGCTTTTCAGTAAATCGTTGTTGGAGAAGACCAGTTGTTCTCCGCTCAGGCTTCGGATGCGCGTTGTCTTCAGACCGATATGCTCGACGGTGCCGGACAGGGAATCCACGACAATAAAATCGCCGATGACAAAAGGCTTGTCCAGAACAATGGACAGAGAAGCCAGCAAATCGCCCAGAATGTTCTGAACCGCCAGCGCCACGGCGATGCCGCCGATGCCGAGGCCCGCCACCAGACCGGTGATATTGACGCCCAGATTGTCCAGGATCAACAACAGGGCAATGACCCATAAAATCATCCGGACGATGAAACCCAGCAGGCCCAGGGTTGTGGCGCTCCCCGCATCCTGGTCTCTCCTTTTTTCGATCGCCCGGTTCAGGGCAAAGGAAACGCCGGCGCTCGCCCACAGCCCAAACTGGATGATCAGAATCAGGCCGACAATTTTTTGCCACACCGCCTCGACAGACGGTTTGATGGTGATCACCTGGGACGCCGCATACGCGGAAGCCACCAGCAGGATCAGAAACTTGGTCTGCCTGAGCATGCCGACCAGAAGGTCGTCAATCCGGTTGTCCGAGGCCGCCGCAAGTTTGGAGAGCCTGGCGATGGCGATGCGCTGCAGAATTTTCAGCGCGACAAAGACGCCCGCCAGAACGCAGACACCGATGATCCAGTTCTGCAGCGTATTGCCCAGATAGACTTTTTCCAAAAGCCCCATCCACTCCATCAATTTCATCGCGCCTCCTTTCCCGTCCGGAGCGTCTCTATTCCCGAATGCGCTTTTTCAGCTCCCGAATCAGGTGGTTGAGCCAATTCCCTGCGTCGGCCACGACAGCGACGTCGGCCGTCTTCATCATGGTCGCATGGGGATTTTTGTTGATCGCCACGATAAAATCCGCTTCCCCCAGGCCGGCTGTATGCTGAATCGCGCCGCTGATGCCGAAAGAAAAGAGAATTTTGGGCTTGATATGTTTGCCCGCCTGGCCGACCAGGACGTCATGTCCGGCCCATCCGGAAAACACCACGGGGCGGGTCGCGCCGACGTCGCCGCCCAGCAGCCGGGCCAGCTCGTCGAGTTTTTTGAAATTTTTCTTGTTGCCCATGCCGCGTCCGCCGCAAACCATCACGGTCGCGTTTTCGATCGTATGTTCTTTTTGCGCGGCGCGTTCATATTCCACCAGGCGCACGCGGGGCTCGGGCAGATTGGCGGGCAGAGGCAGGCGCTCGACCACGGCGGTTCTCGCGTTATCGTGCGGAATTTCCCGGAAAGTCCCGGGCCGTACCGTGGCCATCTGCGGCCGGTGCCGCTCCGTAACAATTTCCGCCAGCATGTTCCCGCCGAACGACGGCGCCGTCTGCACCAGCAAACCGTCCGGGGTGATGTCCAGGGCGACGCAATCCGCTGAAAGACCGGTTTTCAGCCGTTTGGCCAGGCGCGGCGCGAATTCCCGGCCGAAATCCGTAGCGCCGATCAGAATAACGTCCGGGTCCCTTTCCCGGACCAGCGTTTCCATCAGCGCCAGATAATGCTCTGTGCTGTAACTGGTGAGCGACGGATGGTCGATGGCCAGAATCCGGTCCGCGCCGTGCGACGTGTATTCCCAAATCCACTCTTCCAGATCGTGGCCGACGACCACCGCGCAGACTTCCGCGGAAATCTCGCGCGCCAGATCCATCGCCCGCGCAATCAATTGCAGCGTCACACGGTTCTGATAGTAGTTGCGGTAATCGCCGAACACCCAGATGCTTTTCTGTTTTTTCATGGCTGCACGCTTCAGGTCTGTGCCTGCTTTTTCGACTCGATGGATTTTCCGATCACCGCGCTGATTTTGCGCTGATATTTGTCAAGAAATTCGGCCGCCGTGTTGGCCGCCGCTCCGGTGATCACGACGTTCTGCTTCTGTGCATCGCGGACAAAAACCCTGCGCACCCGGGTGCGCGATCCGCACGCTTCCATCTGTGCGGCCGAAATGCCGAGGTCCTCCGCGTTCAGGACGGAAATCTCCGTTTCGGCAAAAGCATCGTTTAAGCCGGCAAAGGACGCATAGCGCGGCTCGTAGCGTTCCATGGAAACCGTGATCAGAGCCGGACATTCCATTTCCAGCGTTTCACGGAAATTATCCACCAGACGGCGCACCCGCAGCGTTCGCCCGGAAAACTCCAGATGCTCGGCATAGGCCGCCGAGGGGACCTGCAACTCTTCCGCCAATTGCGGGCCCACCTGCGCCGTTTCGCTGTCGGACGTGTAGGCGCCGCACAAAACCAGATCGCAACCGGGAATTTCCTTGCGGATCGCCCGGGCCAGCACATCCGAAGTGGCGTACGTGTCGGAACCGGCCAGCGCGGCATCGCAGATCAAAACAGCACGGTCGGCGCCCATGGCCAGCGCTTCGCGCAGCACCTCTTCGGACGCCGGCGGTCCCATCGTGATCGCCGTGATGGACGCGCCGTATTTCTCCCGAATCTGCAGCGCCGCTTCCAGCGCGTGTTTGCAGGCGGGATTCATCATGCCCGCTGCCAGGCCGCGCCTCAACGTGCCGGTTTTTTCATCCCAGGGCAGTTCGGTGACCATCGGCACCTGTTTCAGACATACAACAACTTTCAGCATCGTTTCTCACAAAATAGGCTGGGACAGAATCGCGCGGGCGATGACCATCCGCTGGATTTCGCTGGTGCCCTCGTAAATCTCCGTCACCCTCGCATCCCGAAAATACCGCTCCACGTCATATTCCTTGCTGTAACCGTAGCCGCCGTGAATCTGAACGGCCAGTGACGAAACCCGGGAAGCGACGCTGCTGCAGTACAGCTTTGCCATGGACGCTTCACAGCCGAAAGGCATTCCCGCGTCCTTGAGATCGCAGGCGCGGTAAAGCAGAAGACGCGCGGCCATAATTTCCGTGGCCATGTCGGCAATATAATTTTGAACGGTCTGCAAAGAAGCAATCGGCTTTTTGAACTGCTGCCGCTCCCGGGCGTATTTCACCGCCGTTTCCATCGCGCCCTGCGCAATCCCCAGGGCCTGGGCGGCCACGCCGAGCCTGCCGTTGTCCAGCGTGGCCAGACCGATCTTCATGCCGTCCCCGAGTTTTCCCAGCAGATTTTCTTCCGGAACGGGGCAGTCTTCAAAAAACAGGGAGGAAACCGGGTTGGCGCGCATGCCGCAGAGATCTTCGCGCTCTCCCCGCAAAAACCCGGAGAATTTGCTTTCGACAATAAACACGCTGCTTTGCAACTTGTGCTCCGGCGATGAGGTAAGAGCGAAAATCAGCGCCACGTCGCAGATGCCGCCGTTGGTCACAAAGATTTTCGTGCCGTTCAAAATGTAGTTCGCCCCCTGTTTGACGGCGGTGGTCTCTACGCTGCCCGCGTCGGAGCCGGCGTTGGCCTCCGTCAGACTGAACGCGCCGATGGCGCTTCCCGAAGCGAGCCCCGGCAGATAGCTCTCCTGCTGGCGGGCGGTGGCAAAACGCAGCAAAGGGTAAATCGCCACGCCGTTGTGGACGGTCACGCACAGCCCCACCGCCGCGCAGACACGCGAGAGTTCTTCCACCACAATGGCGGCGCTGACCGAATCCAGATCCGCGCCGCCGTATGCTTTCAGCGTCTGAAGGCCGAAGTAATGAAGTTGCCTCATCTTCTCGATGACATCGCGGGGAAAAATCCTCTGCTGGTCAATTTCGGCGGCAATGGGCGCCAGTTCCGCTTCGGCGAAATCGCGCGTCGAGGCGCGGATCAGCTTATGCTTCATGGAAGGGTTATATTGCAAAATTTTTCTCCAGAGATGTCCCGGAATTTACGGAAGCTTTTTTATAAGGTAATATTGTGGATGTCAAGTTGAATACTGCCTCCCTTTTCGGGCCCCCAAAAAATGACTGACATCCGGATGATCGGCAACTCATGCCTGTTCTCCGTTACAGGCATGAGTTGCAGGGTTGGACCATTTCCGGCGCGGCTGACCTTGCGAACGGCGCCTGGAGGCGGCCCTTTGATTTCTAATGGAAGATTTTTATGATGCATGATAGAAACCTGTTAGCATCAAATAGAAAAGTCCTATTTTGTAGCACATGACATGTCCGCTTTTACGATACATAAGGAAAGGGGCTCATTCCTTCGGAATCAGGTGGCGAAATCAGCGGATTATGCAATCAATTTTGTCAAAGAACAATCTGTGGTGCCAAGAACTTTTTCAGAGCACCCATCTATCTCTAAAATAGTGGAACTATTTTTGGGCAACTGTTAAAAATGTTAAAAATCAGTCTTGCACGGCTTTCGTGACAAACGATGCGGGGGTAGTCCATGAAATATTGGTAGTGTCAACAATTTTTCGCACTTTTAGTTTAGCAACCCATCAATCCTGTAATCGGTAAGCCAAGCGTTCGGGGAGTCCTTAAAACTCCCGGAGCGCTTGGCGCTTATGCCATAAGGTTTTCTGTCAATCTGTCCATATTCAAATATCGCCGTGTGCTCCACCTGGTGGCTGAAACATGCCGGAGTCTGGCGGCAACCAGCATCAAGGCGGATTGCCCGTCCGGAAAGGCTCCAACAACCCTCGTTCTGCGCCTGATTTCCCGCATCAGTCGCTCCAGCGGATTATTCGTCCGCAACGATCGCCAATGCTGACTAGGGAAGGCATAATAACTCAGTGTCTCCTTGGAGCCTTCTTCCACGATCTTGGCGGCATTGGCCAGCTTCATGGCTCTGAGTTTCTTCGTTACGGCAACTATCTTTTCTTCGGCGGCGGATTGATCCTCCTGGGCATGAATCGCCTTAAGCATGGCCGCAACTGCTTTCATTCTGCCTTTCGGAACAGCGGTAAAAACGTTTCGGTAAAAGTGGACAACACATCGCTGCCATTTCGCCTGTGGATAAAAATCGGCCAGGGACTCCACCAGCCCTAAGCATTTGTCACTGACAAAGAGCCTCACGCCTTTAAGGCCGCGAGTTTTCAAGTGACGCAAAAACCTTGTCCAACTCCCTTTGTCTTCCTTGGCGCCTTCCTGGACGCCCAGAACATGGCGATACCCGTCCTGGTCCACGCCAATGGCTACGAGAACGCTGACATTCTTCACTTCACCGGCCCAACATCGTTTCAGCCAGATCCCGTCCAAAAAGACGTATGTGTATGTTCCTTCAATCGAGGCATTCAGCCATTGCTCTATCCGAGCATAAACCTTCTTGTTGAGGTTGGAAACGGTCCCTGGACTGACACGTGTCCCCCACAGTGCCTCGGTAATGTCTTCTACACATCGTACCGAAACACCTGCCAGGTACATCTCGATCAAGGCTTCTTCTACCGAACTCTCCCGCCGCTTGTACCGCTCTATGATGGCCGTCTCAAAGGTCAGTGTACGTAATTTGGGTACCTGTAATTGAACCGGCCCGGCTTTGGTCGCCAGATTCCGCTTATAGTAGCCTGCACGGGTATCTTGACGCTTTTGTGTCCGTTCGTAACGGCTTGCCTGGCACAGCCGATCCGCCTCCGCGTCCAGTAAGGCGTTGAGTGTCTCCTCCACGGTCCCCCGAACTACTTTATCCAGATGACGGGTTAACTGATCCTGCTCAATCCGAATAATCTGACCTGATTTTACTCCTTTGTTTTCCTCTAACGATTTGCTAGTGTCCATGGGTAGCCCTCCTGATGGTATTGTTTTTGTCTTTGAACAACAAATACTTTACCAGATTGAGGGCTGCTTCTCAAAAAATGTGCGAAAAATATTGTACGTTATCCGCAATTGGCCGAATATTTTTATCTTTCGTTGTGCCCGAAACGGGTATGATGGTTAGTGTATGGATAGAAGAAAATATCGTGCAAATGGCAATAAATACCCAAATACTGCGGGATCTATAATTGCTCCCCACAGCATTTGGCATACCGAGAACTGGATTATTTACGACTTACATACACAGCGTCTAACGCTTCTTCGAAGATGGACATCATCTTTTCTACTTGACGATCAGTAATAACTAATGGCGGCAGAAATCTTATAACATTACCGAAGATACCGGCTCCGAGAACAATAAGTCCACGTTTAAAACATTCCTGAATGATTAGAGGTGTCTCATCATTGGCTGGTTTCTTGGTTTTGCGATTTTTTACGAACTCTACTCCAACCATAGCGCCAAGAGATCTCACGTCGCCAATGGACGGATATTTATCCTGGAATGCATTCAGTCTCTTTGTCATGAATACACCGATTTGATTCGCTCTTTCGCTCAGATTGTTCGCTTCTATATAGCTCGTGGCAGCAATGCCCGCCACACATGCTATAGGATTACCACCATATGTCCCCCCAATTCTTCCCTTGGGGGGTGCATCCATAATTTCAGCCTTTCCTACAACAGCGCTGAGCGGTAC
>MTBK01147650.1_pt1 | contig 24147 bp, 20 predicted proteins | sample 1535981 | NCBI WGS metagenome assembly MTBK01 (sample SAMN06109225, study PRJNA356200) | anaerobic digester metagenome | isolation source: biogas reactors fed with pig manure or primary and secondary sludge | place: Spain | collected 2016-06-30
GTCTATCACAATAGCGCTTCTTCAGAAATCTCATCAACGTCTTGACGCTGCACGTATCCTCTACACCGAAGGCCATTACGAAGACTCGATCAATCGCGCCTATTATGCGATGTATCTTGCAGCCAGTGCTCTCTTGCATCGAAAAGGCATAGATGTCAGGACTCATGCTGGATTGATCTCGGCCATCGGTTCTGAGTACATCAGGACAGGGGAGATTTCTCCAGAACATGGGCGGGCGCTAAACCTGATCGAAGGGCTCCGGGAAGAAGTGGATTACACGATCTGTCGGAGGATTACGGGGGAAGAGGTGGTGTCAGTAATCACCAGAGCAAGAGATTTTGTCATGTGTGCAGAGCGTATCTGTGCAGAAGATTGTACCGATTGTTCGCCTTTCTGATTTTGTCTATGTTGATGTTTTTGCCAGGGATCCATAAATCATACTCTATCTACCCTCCTACACCCCGACCCCACTAACATCGATCTCCCGAACCACCCCGGCCTCGATCGACTCCCACGCCCGGAACGTCGCAAGCGTCGTCGCGACACTCCCGGCAAAGTCCGGCAGATCGCCCTTCACGAACGCCAGGAGTTCGCCGGCAAACCCCTTGTCCTGGGCGAGCCACCGCCTCTCCCTCGACGCCTTCCCGTCCCGCCTGAGTTCGAGGTCGCGGAAATCGGTGATCCTCGCCACGGCGCCATCGCAGAAGACCTCGACGGTCTCCTTCGGGTACGTGGGATCGCCGAGAGTCGTGTATGTGACGGTGCCGACCGAGCCGTCATCGAACGTCAGGGTCGCCTGGAGGTTGTCGTGCTTCTGGTGGCTCCCGGCCGGCCCGATCGCCCGGGCGTAGACCTGGACCGGTAGCGCCCCGGTGATGAACTGCATGAAGTCGATGAAGTGGCAGCACTCCGATACCAGCATGCCGCCCCCCTGTTCGCCGTCGTGCACCCAGTGATCGGTGGGGATCTGCCCGGCATTGACGCGGTAGTGCAGGACTGCCGGCGTGCTCCGGTTCCCGAAGAACTCTTTCATCCTCTGTGCGAGCGGCGAGTAACGCCGGTTGAACCCGACCATGATCCGCCCCTCAGACTCCTTCCATGCCCTGACGATGCCCTTGAGTTCATCGATATCGGTCGCAAGCGGTTTTTCCACAAAGACATCCTTTCTGGCGTGTAGCGCCTCGATCGCCATCGGGGCGTGGAGGTCGTTTCGGGTTGCGATCATCACCGCATCGATATCGGGGTCATCGAGGATCTCCCGGTAGTCTGTGGTGCAGTAGGCAAACCCATACTTCTTTGCGACTGAGCGTGCCGAAAGCCCTGTCGCGGTCGAGAGCCCCGCGAGGTTCACGGGGAGGGTCGGGAGGTGGGGGTAGAGCGAGCTTGTAGCGTGGATCCCGGCACCGATGCACCCGAGTGTCCTGACCCCATCTGACCTCCCCCGCCGCTCCGGTCTCGGGAGGTGAGTAACGGTATCAAAAGCCCCCGTACCGTTCGGGCTGTACTGCAGGAGAACCCCGATATACCGCTCCTTTCCAGTGCTGATGAGGTTGTAGGCTCCCGGTGCATCCTCAAGCGCGAATGTGTGGGTTATCAGGCGGTCGATATCGATCCTCTTCTGCCGCACCAGTTCAAGGAACGCCTCCATGTTCCTCCGCTCGGTCCACCGCACATATATGGGGTAGTCGATCCCCCGCTCCTCGTAGCTCCTGTCGTAGCGGCCGGGACCGTAGGACCGGGAGACGATGATCGGGGCCTCCTTCTCGTAGAAGGTATTCCGGGGCACGTTCATGCCCACATCTCCGACGACGACGACCCTGCCCTGATCCCTGACCAGGCGGCCGGCGGCCTCGATGGGAGCGCTCGACCGGGTGGCCGCGGTGATGATGACCGCATCCGCCCCGAACGACGAAAACGCCTTCATCCGCTCCGTGAGGCCATCGTAGTTTGAGACGACATCGGCACCGAGATCTGCCGCGAGCGAGAGCTTCTCCCGGTCGATATCGATCCCGATGACCCGGCACCCCGCGGCCTTGAGGATCTGGACGGTAAGGAGCCCGATCAGCCCGAGCCCGATCACCGCGACACCCTCACCGACCGTGACCTGAGCGTTCCGGACACCGTGCATCGCGATCGAGCCGACGGTCGTAAATGCCGCTTCCCGGAATTCAATGCCATCAGGAATCTTCACACAGAGGTTCCTCGGCACCGAGACGTACTCGGCATGCACCGCGTACCCGGCCCCCCCACATGCGACGCGGTCGCCGGCCTCGAAGTCATCGGTCCCGGTCTTCACCACCGTCCCGGCACAGCTGTAACCGAGCGGTTCCGGCTTTGAGAGGCGGCCCATCGCCTGCCGGTACGCCGGGAGGGGACCGTCGGTGCCGATCTTCTGGAGAACTTTCTTCACGTCATCCGGGCGTGCCTTCGCCTTCCCGACGAGCGACTGCCCCGCGAGGTTGATGAGCGACGACTCGGTGCCCGCGCTGATGAGTGAGTAGGCGTTTTGAACAATGGCCCCCCGTGTCGCAGTGGGAGCGGGGACATCCTCCACCTGAATAGACCCTGATTGCAGGTCAAGTAATACCTGTTTCATGCATATTCCCCCAGATCTCCGCCTGGCTGAGGCAATCGAGCACCTCAGACGTCATGAAGAGATCGGAAAAGTTCTTCGAAGGTTCCACGGTCGATGTCTGGATCCCGAGCAACCGGCAGAGAACCCGAAACGATCCGGTCTCAGCGGTCTCGCTATACCTCCTCCGCGCGATCTGCCGGTAGACCGCGTAGCCGAACCGGAACGCCCGGTGTCGTGCCGGAAACTCTCCGATCGATGCCATCCTCGCTGCATCGGCGATCGATGAGGGCAGGCTGTTCCAGGATTCCGGCTCCCACCGGAGTGCAAGGCCTCCCCGGACGATCTCCTCAAGCCGGCAGAAGCAGAGGCCGGCATGCTCCAGGTAGTGGCCGTTGCCCCGGGAGGCGTGGATGAAGGAGGCGTGCGCAAATGCGTATGCTCCCGAGAGGTGGTAGGCGAAGGATAGACCGCTCTCCGACCAGTCGAACTGCCCTCGGGGACACAGGATGACCGCGAGCCAGCGCACCCCCTCCGTGAGGCTCTCACGTATCCAGCGCTCCTTGAGCACGTCGTTTACTTTCGCAAGGTAGTAGAGAGTCACCCCCTGGTAGTGGGCGCAGGGCAGGTCGAAGGTGTAGGGGTAGGTTCCCCTGTCCACGGCATACGGGTAGACACCATCGTCTCGCTGGTGTCTGACGACGTTCTCCGCCGCCCGCACGGCAGCCGCACGGGCATCCCGGTCATCGTACCGCTCTGCGTACCGTGCAAGAAACGCCCCACAGGAGGCATCGACGTTTACGTGGTCGGCGGTGTACTGTGCCGATTTCAGGAAGTAGCCGGGCCGCTTTTCGGCCGCGATGACGTAATCGCGGGCACTCTCGAGTGCCTCCTCGTGGGGGTAGCGGTCAGCCGCCTCCAGCAGGGCATCTCCGATGAAAGCGGTGATCAGGGCTGAAGGCTGGTTGTAGTTGACGTGGACCTCGTTCCAGGATCCCTCTGGATTCTGACATTGAACGATATAGTTCAAGAGCGGTTCTGCGAGCGAGTCGTCGCCCGTGCGGAGCAGCGTCTTTGCGACCTCGGCGTGCACCCTGTTTCTGATGATTCCAAAGACCGGGTCAGGGATGTACGCGGTCTCACCGTCGACGACCACCATCTCCCGGACCGCTCCGCTCATCCGGGTGACCAGCGATCTCACACGCCCATCCATGTCATCCTCTCGATATGCTGCTTCAGTTTGAGGGTAATCGCTCTCCGGTCATAGTGCTCCGCGACGTACTCCCGCCCCCGGCGACCCATCTCCTCCATCTTTTCCGGATCATCCAGGAGTGAAGAGAGTGTCGCGGCTATCGCCTCCGGGGTATTCTCGGCTATGACACCTGCACCCGATTCCCTGGCGAGGTTAGCGATCTCACCATCCCCGCACCCGACGAAGGGTATCCCGCATGCCATGTACTCGTATGCCTTGGTAGGAGCAGCGTACTCGAGGGTCTCCAGTCGCTTCAGCGGCGCCATCCCTACGAGCGACTCGGAGAGCAACCCCGGGATCTCCTCCCGGGGGAGGGCGCCCGTGAATATAACCGATTCGGTCAGGTTCTCCGCTTCCACCAGCCGCTCAAGGTGGTTGCGTATGTCTCCATCGCCTGCTATGAGGAACTTCAGGTCGTAGGTGCCGTTCATCGACTTGATGGCGAGGGCTACCTTCTCGAGATCCTGTGCATGCCCCACGTTGCCGGCGTATACGATCTGCTGCTTCTTTCCCCTCTCCGTGGGGCGGAAGAGATCGGTATTGACGCCGTTTGGCATCAGCTCTATGGGGGCCGTGACGATGTAACGCGACGAGATCTTCCGGCCGAGTTCTTCGGTCGTGACGCTCACAAGATCAGCATGGGCGAGGCAGATCCCCTCAAACCTCCGGCTCATCTTTTCGTATATACTCCCATTTTTGAGGAATCCAAGGCCTATGGATGCATCGATCCAGAGATCGCGGATATCGAGGATCCACTTCACTCCGGATATCTGCCGGAGCGCGTAGCCCGGGATCCCGGTGAAGAGGGGGGGCGCCGATGTGATTACCAGATCAAACCGGTTCCGGGGATAGCAAAGCCAGAACAGAGCATGAAGCGGGAAAGAGAGGTAGTAGGCCATTCTGCTTGTAAATCCCGGATCTCCTGAACCGGGTTGCCAGGCCCAGAGGCGCACGACCTGGACTCCGTCGATCTCTTCCTTCTTGATTCGCCTCCAGGTGCGCGGGAACGACCCTGTGGGAAACGTTGGATGCGGTGCAAGCACAGTCACATCGATACCGGATCTTGCAAGGTGCACGGCAGTGTCGTAGGTACGTGATGCGTTCCCGGACTTCTCCGGTGGAAAGTGTTGTGATATGATGCATACCCGTTTCATGGGACTCCTCGTGTTGCCTGAGTGCGAAGGTTACCCCGGGAAGACCTGCTCCCGGTGTTAAAGGAACTTCTCCCGCCCACCCGGGGTGAACAGGGAAACAGACGGTGGGGGTGCGATCGGCCGGGCCACATCTGTCGAATAGAGGCCCGTCGGTGGGATATCTTCTTCCTGGGCGATTAGAGGCATCTGCGAGCCATCACCAAGCACCCGTACAGCAAAACCCTGCCTGATCCACCGCTCGTGGTCGAGGATGTTCCTGGCGTCTATGGCAAATTTTGTTCGAACCTGGAGATCCGCAGGATCAGTTTTCTGGAAACAGTCGTGGTCGGCGAGTACAATGACACAGTCGCTTCCGGCTGCCGCATCAGCGGCATCCATGAGGGGGTAGGGAAAATCCTTCACGCAAGGGTCGTGGCACCTTATAGCGTAACCCTCGTTCTCGGCGAGCTGGATGAACTTGAGCGCCGGGCTCTCCCGGGTATCGCCGATGTTGCCCTTGTAGGCGACACCGAAGATACTGATGACCGGACTTTTGATGCCATGGAGCAGGTTGCGGGTGAGGTGTAGCACGTAGTTTGGCATGGAATCGTTCACCTCCCGCGCAGTTGAGACCATCCTGCACCTTGTCGAGTTCTCGGTCAGGAACCAGGGATCGATGGCGATGCAGTGCCCCCCCACCCCCGGGCCCGGGCTTAAGATCGAGACCCGGGGGTGCTTGTTTGCGAGGGTGATAGCCTCCCAGACGTTGACACCGCACTCTTCTGCGAGTTTCGCAAACTCGTTTGCGAGCGCGATGTTTACGTCGCGGCAGGTGTTCTCCATCAGCTTGACAAACTCAGCTGTCCGTGTTTCGGTCCTGTATATCTCACCACGGACGAAGGTCTGGTAGAGGGAGGTCGCCTGATCGGTGGAATCATGGTCATACCCACCGATGATGCGGCTGTTGTAGATCATCTCCTGTAAGGTCCGTCCCGGGATCGCCCGCTCAGGACAATGCGCATACAAAAAATCTCCTATAGCAACGCCACTCTTCTCAAGCACGGGGATGACGACCCGCTCACTCGTTCCGGGGGGGACGGTCGACTCAAGGATGACCAGGTCTCCCTCCTTGATGTGATCTGCGATCATCCCGGCCGCTCTCCTGACATAGGAGAGATTAGAGATTTTTGTTGCCGGATCCAGCGGAGTCGGAACAGCTATCAGGAAGACATCCGCGTTCCCGGGACTGCCCGCCGCAATAAACCGATCCTTTGCCCGGATATAAAGATCTTCAATACCAGGTTCCTTAAATGGGAGCTTCCCCTGATTCAGACAATGTACCACACTCTCCTTTACATCGACGCCTACAACATCTGAGCCGTGAGCGGCAAGCAGCAGTGCGGTTGGCAACCCTATGTGTCCTAATCCCAGTACACAGATCTTCATAGATATCTTCCCCTGGTAATTATTGAGATCGTGCTGCAGTACAGACCATCACGATCATTTTTCCGGCGATCCCGTCCCCGTACGGGTTCTTCCAGCTCTGTTTCTGGGCGGTTACGGAACGGACCCCATCGAGGATCGCTTCTGCATCGGTACCGACCAGAATGTTCGATCCGACGTCCAGGGTCTCCGGCCGCTCCGTATCGTAGCGCATCGTGGCGCACGGAACACCGAGTATACAGGTCTCTTCCTGGACACCGCCGGAATCGGTCAACACGAGTTTTGCCTGCGATTCAAGCTGCAGGAACTCTAAGAACCCAAAGGGTTTTGTTAAGTTCAGTCCGTTGACCTCGATTCCCAGTTCTTTAATCCGCTTCTCGGTCCTCGGATGGACGGGGAAGATGACCGGGAGGGGGAACTCATTCTGCACCTCGATAATCCCTTCTAAGATCCCCCTGAGTCGTGCCCGGTTGTCCACATTCTCCTGCCGGTGGGCGGTGACAAGGAAGTAATTATGGGGCTCGATATCGAGGTCTTTGAGGACATCAGTCTGCTTCTTTGCGATCTCGAGGTTCTGGTATACCGCATCGACGATGGTGTTTCCGGTAACACAGATCTTTTTGTCATCGATGCCTTCTGCAAGGAGGTTCATCCGGGCGTTCTCTGTCGGCGCAAAGAGATAATCCGATATATGATCGGTGACGACCCGGTTGATCTCCTCCGGCATCCGGCGGTTGAAACTCCGGAGACCCGCCTCGATGTGACCTACCCGTATATGAAGTTTTGATGCCGCGAGGGCCCCGGCCATGACGGTGTTTGTATCCCCCTGGACAAGGACGATCCCGGGGGACTCTTTTATCAGAACATCCTCGACGCCCGCCATAATTTTCGCTGTCTGACCCGCATGAGTCGCAGAACCCACGTCAAGGTTGTAGTCGGGGTCAGGCAGTTCAAGTTCTTCAAAGAAGACCCGATCCATCTCGTAGGAGTAGTGCTGCCCGGTGTGAAGTATAAAGTAGTCGAGGCCCCTTCGCTCGCACTCCCTGATTATTGGAGACATCTTGATGATCTCGGGTCGCGTGCCGAGCAGTATTCCGATCATTCCGCACCCTCTTTCATCCTCCTCACCCCCGTATTCTTGCGGCGAGAGCGAGCACCAGACCGGTTGTGAGGATGGCGGCCCCGGGGATCAGGAGGAGTGATGCGAGCATGCCCTGTCCGATCGGGAGGATGCCGGTTTTGGCAAATTCCTGGAGAAATTGGAGCGCAAAGTATACGCCTGCAAGCATCACTACAAGCCCGGGCAGGCCGATGTTCAGGAGGGGCCTTCTCTCTGCTGTGAGCCAGAGTATCGATCCAAGTACCTCTATTCCGTGGGATACCGGGTTCATCGTGGATGTATCAAAATCACCATACCTGCAGTTGATCGGTGTCTCATTGATACGAAGGTTCTTTTTCTGCGCGATCAGGAGCATCTCTGACTCGATCGAAAAATCATCTCTTTTCAATCCGCTATTCATCGATTCCATGCTCTCCCTGCCCAGTGCCCGGAATCCACACTGTGAGTCTGTGATCGAACTGCCGTTGCTGGAGGCGATATCGAGCACCATCCTCCCAAACCTCCGATACCTGGGCATCTGGTCGAAGGTCCGAAACCCGATAACGAGATCAGCGTTACCGGAGAGGATAGGTTCAATCAGAGCGGGGATCTCGTCGGGGTTGTGCTGGCCGTCTCCATCCATAAAGACCAGGCAGTCGTAATCGTGCCTGACTGCATACCCAAGAGCACTCTTTATCCCCCTTCCTTTTCCTATCCGGGCCCCGTGAGAGATCACGGTTGCTCCGGCGTCCCGGGCGACCTTTGCAGTATTGTCTGTACATCCGTCATCTACCACAAGAACCTCATCGACGTGTGATCGAGCCATCAGGACGACTGAACCGATCGCAACCTCCTCGTTGAAGCAGGGAATCGCTACAAGTGTTCTTTTATCGCCTGACCGGTGAGATCGGGTGGAGGCAGATTCCGCAGTTTCGTTCGCCATCTGCCGGTACCCGGTGATTACCGGCACTCGTAGAGGGTTGATCTGTTCCTGTACCTCACACCGGAGGGCAGGGACATGCATCTGGCTCTCTTGATTGAGGTTGTAGTCGGTGTGTTTTTCGATCCACCTGTCTATCTCTGCATCTCTGCACTGTGGCAATGGCACAGCTGTTTCTCCAGTGAACCATCCGCTCTGATGAGTGGATGGTCCCCCGGGAACCGGATCCTTGTCGTACATTCACTTTCCCCTCTTGACGTACTGAAACGGGACTGTGCCGGGATATATTAATAGGTTATTATTAAGTTAAAATAGTTAACAAACCGGGTGTACTAAATAAATATAGTTAACATCCGGGCTTCTATCTCATTCTCGATGTATTTAAATGTTTTGAGAGGGGGTGCGAGAATGGAGATCGTGTATCGGTCGTCGATAGGATTGTCTGGATACCCTGATTCCCGGAAAGTCCATTCTCGTCGAATTTCAATAACGGTAACATTTAAGTTGAGTTATTTCTGGTGCAGGGCGGAGAAATCGATTTCGCCTGCCGCACCTCCCCTGAATGATCCATTGTCTCACGTAGAATTCTTTATCTTGCGGGGTGAAGGGGCAGAGCGGGAAGACCCCGGCACAACAGGTGCGGTGATGAAAGCGGCGCCCCTTCGTGCATGAACGTATACAATTATATTGGATATCATCTTATCCCTGTTCAGACAACCGATGGAGGATCATGCCAATGTACATTACGACCAGGATAAAGATTCAGGTTACTCCTGAGCAGGAGGATGTACTCTGGCGTCTTTCAGAGCGGTGTCGGTTACTCTATAGTTTCGGTAGTGGCCCAACATATAACTGCTAATTAATTTTGGGTGATTCGGTGCGAATCGCGTTGAGCAACAACTTGTGATGATACCAAAATAATCGCCCAGCGGAAATTTTCGATTACCAGTTATTTCGTAGGCCACTACCCATCCTCCGGTGCGAGGAGTGCCGATACCTCAGCCATGACGGTGTGGTAGCTGTAGCGCCGACTGCCCCGGTGCCCCCGACCCTTCTCATCGATTGGGAGCGGCATAAAAGGGATGGCATAGTCGATATACCAGAGCACAAGTCCCTCCGGCGGGGCCGCCGGGAGTCTCTGCCCGGGTGGTTCGGCGAGGAGGCGGGCTACCTCTTCGGGATCGATCTCGCCTCTCCCCACCCGTTCAAGCGCGGTCGCCATGCCCCGGACCATATTCCAGAGAAAGCTCACCCCGGTCACCTCGAAGATGATGAAATGCCCGTCTTCAAAGACCCGGGCGCCAGACACCTCCCGCTCGGGGTTCCGGTCGCCGGCACGGGCGAACGCCGAGAAGTTATGCCGGCCGGTAAACTTCTCCGCCGCCTCGTGCATGCGAGCGGTATCGCCCGGGGCCGGGAAGAAGTAGTAGCGGTACGTCCGCGATAGGGCATCATACCGGGGGTGAAACTCCCCCGGCACTTCCGCCCATGCCGTGCACCAGATATCCTCGGGGAGCACCCGGTTCAGTGACCGTATCGCCCGATCCGGTTCATCGGTAGAGAATGAGCAGACCTGACACCGGGCATGCACCCCGCGGTCGGTGCGGCCGGCCATGGAGAACCCCGCCTCCCGCCAGTCTTCGAAGAGGTCCAGGCGCCTGCATGCAGCTATGAACTCGCCCTCCACGGTGCGGAGTCCCGGCTGCATCTGCGAACCGAAGAAGCCGTCCCCGAAGTACGAGAAGCGGAGTGCCAGTCTCATCAGGCGATCCTGTATCCCTCGGGCGGCACGAGGAGTTCGAATCTCGCTCCTGTCCCGAACCTCCCCGTCTCGTGGATGGTGATAGAGGTGATGGCGAGGATCTCGTGGGCGAGGAAGAGCCCGCGCCCGTAGCCATCCGCTTTCTGGATAAAGAGATCGCCCTTCATCTCATCGGGGATGCCGGTCCCGTCATCCTCGACGATGATCGCACACCCCTCCGGGCGCAGGTGGTAGGTGACAACGATCCGGGTCGCGCCTGTCGCCGGGGCGAGCGAGTTCTCGAAGAGGTGGGTGAAGACCGTCCCGAGATGCGGATCGGCGAAGACTTCGAGCCTCTCTGTCCATGCTTCGAGGGAGACGTCGCCGAATGAGAGGGTACTCGCCGCGTTCATGACGGTCGCCTGCACAGGAATCCATGCCGGAGGCGATGTCCCGATGTCGCGGAAGTCACGGGATATCTCAACCTGTCGCCTGATACCGTTTGCAGCATCCTCAAGATCACCGATAAACGAGAGGATAGCGGGGTCATCGAACTTCATCGCACCCACCGAAAGGTGACCATAGAGGACTGCAAGTTTGTTTGAGAGGTCGGTGCGCAGGATCCCCGAGAGGGTGTTGAGCTGGCGGCCGGTATTCTGGAGCGCTCCCTCCATCATGACCTCATCGGTGATATCCCGGATGGACTCGATGGCTCCGGCAACCCTCCCCTTGTAGTCGAGGAGTGCGGTCGCCGCGAACCTGATGTGCGCCCCCCGGCCGTCCCGGAGACGGGGCGTGCGAGCCTCCGATATGAGGACACCCCCCACCCTCCTGATCGACGGGAGCTCAGTCCCTGTATCGCCCCTGATGACCAGGTCGGCAAGTAACGCCCGGCGTTCGCCAAAAAATGGCAGGGCATACTCGCGGTCGGCGCGGCCGAGCATGACATCCTTCTTCACCCCGGTCATCTCCTCGATAGCACGGTTCCAGGCGATGACCCTCCCCTCAAGATCGATAGCGAAGGTCGCGTCGGGCAGGAACTCGATGATCTGGTTCATCTGCTGCTCGGACTCCCGGAGTCGCATCGAGAGAAACGCGACCACGCCGCCGACCAGGATCAGGATGGCTGCACGGGGGAGGACGCTGAGAGCGAGCTGGGCGACAGGTGGGGAGAAGATGTACGCCATGGCGACGTAGGCGGCCGCGGTGCCGGTGGAGAAGAGGATGCCGCGACGCGGATACCAGTAACTTGCGAGGATGATCGGTATGCTGAGCGGGAGGGCGGGGAGGAGACTTGCCGGGATGCCGAAGAGCATGCCGGCCAGGCTCCCGCCGAGGGTCAGCGCGGTCAGTCCGGCGACGGCCGCGATGCGGTTCCTCCTGTAGGTGAAGAACGTGATGAAATGGCCTCCGGTATTCATGGGGACACCTGTGGTCGGGTACGCTTACCCAATGTTCTGTTCAGGGGCACGGATCACCCCCGCCGGGCAGAGCAGCTCAAACCGCGCACCCTTCCCGGGTTTTCCCGTCTCCCTGATGGTGATGCCGGTGATGGCGAGAACCTCGCGTGCGAGGAAGAGACCGAGTCCGGTGTTCATGCCGTGTGCGTAGGTAAAGATCTTCTCTTTCTCATCGTAGGGGATACCTGCCCCATCATCCTCGCAGACGATGATCCAGGCCGTCCCGTCCCGCTTGAGGCTGAAGGTGATTGAGGTGGTTGTCTTCCCGTAACGTAGCGCGTTCTCGACAAGGTTTGAGAAGACCTTCTCGATGAGCGGGTCGGCATAAACCTCCACCCCCTCAGGAACAGCGTTTTTGAGGGTTACCTGATCCAGTGATATGTACTGCTCCGATCGCTTCACAAGGGTCCGGATCTCCTGCCATGTAGGGGACGTGGATCCGATCTTCTGATATTCGGCGGTAAACTGGACGGTGTTACTGATCCGGTTTGCAATCTTGCCGGCGCTCTCGACGTTGTTCCAGGCGGCCGTCGGCTCTGTCTTGCGCATCGCCCGGGCCAGGTCGAGGTACCCCCAGAGCGCCGCGAGCTGGTTTAAGAGGTCGTGGCGGGTGATGCTCGCCATGAGCTGGAGTTTTCGGTTCGCATCCGCGAGCGCCTTCTCGACGCGCCTCCGCTCCCGGTTCTCCGCCGCAAGCCTCTCGTTCGTGCGTGAGAGATCCTCTACGGCCTCCCGGAGCCGATCGTTTAAGGCGTGGAGCTGTTCCTGTGCCTCCTGGAGTTCGGTGTTCTTCGCCACCGCGACGGTGTAGGTCGAGAGAAGGGTGTTTACAATCCTGCGTCTCCCGGCGGTGATGGTGTAGGTGCTGCCGGCGAACGGGATCTCCAGTTCCGCAGGCTGAGCGCCATCCGGGTCGGGTTCCCTCGCCGTCCGGAGGACGGCCTCGATCTGGGAGTAGACGAGCTCCGGGTCGACGGGTTTGACGATGAAACTGTCCGCCCCGGATGCAAGCCCCTTCATTACGTCAGCGGGGTCGAAGAGGTTGGTGACCAGGATGACCGGGATCTCCGGGAAGTTTTGCTTGATCTGGCGGCAGAGTTCATACCCGTCCATGTTTGGCATCACGATGTCGGAGAGGACGATATCAGGCCGGCTCTCCTCTATCCGCTGTATCGCCCTGATCCCGTCTTCGGCGAGGGTGACATCGTATCCATCCTTCTCAAGAATATGGCGGATGAGTTCTGCCTGTGTCCGGCTATCCTCTACCACCAGAGCACTCATTCCTTTTCTCTCTTGTATACCTTCCATAACAATTCGCACCTCTCCTTCAGCGGCGGCGCATCAGGCGACGCACTGTCTTAAGAAAATCTTCCGCATTGAAGCTGCTCTTGATGATGTAGGCATCAGCCCCGACTGCTCTCCCCCGCTCCCGGTCTTCAGGCGAATCAAGTGAGGTGACCAGCGCCACCTGAATCCCGGCAAACTGCCGGCCTTCGGCACGTATCTTCTCGGTGAGCGTAAAACCGTTCATCCGGGACATATCCACATCTGAAACGACCATATCAAACTCATGCTGTTTAAGCCTTGCGAATGCATCTATGCCGTCGGCAGCAGTCTCTACCCGATATCCGGCCTCCTCGAGTATCGTCTGGAGCAGGATCCGTGATGTAACCGAGTCCTCGACGACGAGGATCCGCCCTCCCTCCCCCCGGGCAGGGATTTTCTGTGCCGGTCGACTCGCCTGCATCGCGTCCTGGATCAGCTCGAGGGGGTCGAGGACGAGCGCCACGCTCCCGTCCCCGAGGATCACGGCACCGTCGATCTTCCGGATGGACCGGAGCTGGCTCCCGAGCGGCCGGACGACGATCTCCTGCACCCGGATCACCTCATCGACCATGCAGGCGATCTGTCCCGCCCCGTATGCTATGATGACGAGGGGGATCGGTCGCGCCTCCGTAGCTGGGGGCCCGGAAGGAGGGATGCCCAGGATATCGGTGAGCCTGGCGGCCTCGATCGTCTCCCCGGCGAACTGGATCGTCGGCCGGTCCCGGGCGGTAACCAGAGAATCGGGGCGCATCCGGAGAACCCGCTTCACCTGTTGCATCGGGAGGGCGTAGGTCTGCCTCCCGGAGCGGACGAGGAGACCCCGGAGGGTGGCCTTTCTCACCGGGACGGAGAAGGCGATGGAGGTTCCCTCGCCGAGGGTTGAGGATACCGTCACCTGTCCGCCGAGACGGGATACGGTATCCTCGACGATCGCAAGCCCGAGCCCTCTCCCCGAGAGGTCGGTGACGATCCGGCTCGTCGTTATCCCTGACTGGAATATGAGCCAGATCGCTTCGCTGTCCGTGAGGGTCGCATCTTCTTCCTTTGTGATCACTCCGTCCTCGACGGCGGTCCTCCGTATAGTGCTGCTGTCGATACCGGCCCCGTCATCGGCCACCTCGAAGCCGACCCTGCTACCGGAGCGGGGATAGACCCGGATCCGAACGGTCCCTGTAGTGGGTTTGCCCCGGGATGCCCTGGTTCCGGGATCCTCGATCCCGTGATCGATGCTGTTTCGGATCAGGTGCATGATGGGCTCTTTCAGCGCATCGAGTATACGCCGGTCCACCTCGATCTCTCCTCCCTCGATCGTGAGGTTGGCGGATTTCCCTGATGTGCGGGAGACCTCTCGTACGAACGCGGAAAACGGCGCAAGCATACTCGATGCTGGTAGCAGCGCGGCGTCGTGGACCAGGTCGGATATCTTTGAGACGCTCGCCTTGAGTGCCGCCTGGTCGACCTCCATGGCTCGCAGGTGCGCCGCGAGGTCGTGCTGCAGGTAGGTTCCAAACTCCCGGTTGTACTCCAGGAGCTCGACCACCCGCTGGAGCGGCAGGACCATATCGTAGGGGAGCGCCGTCCTCTCTTCACCGAAGGCTTTCCTGCGGATCAGGTTCAGGTCGCTGAAGATCTGGGCGTGGCTCCACTGCCAGAGGGTGAAACGGGTGGTCATCTCCTCAAGTTCGCGTATGCGTTGGGAGAGAAAGATCTGCGCCGTGAGGAGACTGTCGGCCCCGGCGGCGAGCTGGTCGAGCTTGTGAGCCGCGACCCGCACCGTGCCCTGATCTAACCATGACCCGGCACGATCCCCGGCGGTCCCTGGTGTGCGGAGATCCCCGGGATCCGGCTCCGGTTCACCATCGGCCGGCCTCTCCCCATCAGGGAGGGACCGGAGCATCCTGATGATATTCGCCGTCGGCGTCCCGGGCCGTTCACCCTGGAGAAGCGCTTTTATGACCGCGAGTGTCTCATGAAAGAGATCGTAGTCGTCCACCCCCGGGATGTACTCATCCCGTTTCACGAGGGAGAAGACAGTCTCAAGGTTCTGGCAGAGGGACTCGATCTCGCGGAGGTTGACCGCCCGTGCAGCGCCTTTCAGGCTATGGATCCTCCGGTAGACCGACTCGACCAGCTCAGGCGTGAGCCCGGCCTTCTCGAGCTCGATCAACCCTCGCGTGATCGCTTCGAGGTATTCATCCGCCTCCTCCCGGAATGTCTCGAGGAGGCGGGCACGAAATTGTTCGTCCGTCCCGCTCATGGTACGCTGTGTTAGACCCGGTACTGCTGGGTGATCCTCTTTAAGCGGGCACCGAGTTCATGCAGATCCTCGGCGGTCTTCTCCGCCTTGCGGGTGGTCTCAAGGTTCTTCTGTGCCGCGTCGCGTATGTTCTCCATCGCGCTGGAGATCTGGTCGACCCCGGAGGCCTGGGTCTGGATCGATGTGGCGATCTCAAGAACCTCCTGCGATGTCTCCGCGATCGACTGGGCGAGCACCTCGATAGCCTCCTGGGCGTTGTTCGTCAACCGGACCGCATCTGCGACGGACCGCATCCCCTGCTCGGTCGAGGCCGCGGTCGATGAGACCCCCTGCTGGATATCGGTCAGGATGGCCCGGATGTTCGATGTCGCCTTCTTCGACTGCTCGGCGAGGTTGTGGATCTCGTTTGCGACGACTGCAAACCCTCTCCCGAACTCCCCGGCCTTGGCAGCTTCGATGGATGCGTTCACCGCGAGGAGGTTCGATTGTTCTGATATATCGGTCACCGTGGCGATGATCTCGCCGACGGCCTGGCTCTGCTCAGAGAGCCTGATGACGTTCATCCGGATGATGTCCATCTGCCGCTGGATCTGGTTCATGCCCTCCAGGGTCTCGCGCACCGACCTCTGGCCGCCCTTCGAGACCTCGAGTGCCTTCATGGCCTTTTCGGAGACGCCCTTCGTCTTCTGGTTCACAAGTTCTGTCTTCTTTCGGACACTTTCGACTGAGTCTGAGGTCTCGTTCACCGTTGCGGCCGTCTGAGAACTCGCCGTGGCGAGCTGGGTCGTGACCGCCAGGATCTCGTTTGAAGCGAGGGAGAGGACCGAGACGCCCTCGTAGAGTTCCTCGCTGATCAGTTTCATCAGCCGCGAGAGTTCGATCCCGATGGTGTTGAGCGCGTCGCGGTAGGCGACGAACTCCCCGGCAACCGGGATATTCTCGTCGAACCGGGCGGTGAAGTCGCCGGATGCGTAGATCCTCGCAAGCCGCATCGCCTCGTTCACCGGTTCGGTGATCGACTCAAGGGTCTTGTTGAACCCGGCGATGATCATCCGGTACCCGCCGCGGAACGCTTTTTCGTCCCCGCGGATGGAGAGGTCGCCGGCCCGGGCGGCGTCTGTGAGTTTGAGCGTCTCTTTGTGGAGGTGGTCGAGGGACTGGACCATCAACGCGAGTGCGGGGCGTATCTCATCGCCCTCATCGATGATCGGGAACTCCCTGACGTACTCGCCGAGTGCTATCTTTTTTAAGTTCCCAACGACGTTCGTCTGGAGATCGCCGGCGAACTCGTCCATGGTCTTTGCCATAACCCCGATCTCGTCCTGCCGCCGGATGTTAAGCCGGGCGGAGAGGTTTCCGTTGCGAAGTTCCTTTAACATCAGCACGACCTGCTGCAGGGGGTCGGATATCGAGCGGCCGAAGAGGATGGCTATGGCGACACCGATGGCGATGGATGCGAGGACGACGACGATGATCGTGTTTCGGATGGTATCGATCGGTCCGGTGAAGTCGGAGAGTTCGGCACGCGAGACGATATGCCAGTCGAGCGGTTCATAGTAGGTGTAGGCGTCGATCATATCCGTTCCGTCGACCTGGTGGCGGATGATCCCGACCTTCTTCTGGAGTATCTCCCGGGCGAAGGCCTCGCCGGCCCAGTTCTCTCCTTCGAGGGTGGGGTGCACGAGCACCTGGCCGTTGCTGTCGATGACGAACATGTAGCCGTTTCTCCCGATGACCGTCTCCTGAAGGCTCGTCTTTAAGACGTCGAGGGTCTCTTCCTCCTCCGTCCCGACGAAGAGAACCCCGACGATCCTCCCGTTACTGTCTTTTATCGGTTCGTACGCGGTGACGTAACGCTTACCGAAGAGATCTCTGCTCCCGTAGTAGGTCTCTCCCTGACTCACCACGACGTCGTAGACATTCTGGGTCAGCTCGGTTCCGACCGCCCTCCGCCCGTCGGTCCCGATGACGTTTGTGGAGATCCGGATGGCGTTGTTGTCATGCACCTGAAAGACGGTCGCCGCCCCGCCGACGAGGGACTGCACCTGGTCGACGATCTCGAAGTTATCGTTGATGACGTATGGATCGCCGCCGGCACCCACGAGTGTGAGTTTCCCGCCGATGACCTCAGGGGTGCCCCGGGCGTAGAAGTTCTCCCGGAGAACGTTGAGGTCGCTGTTCACCTTGTTGCGCGTGAGTTTGTAGACGTCGTTGGTCCATCCCTTCGCGTCGTGTACCTGTGTCTCAAGCAGCGTCTCAATCTGCTCGTTGATAACGCCGCTCGAACTGGTATACGCCACTATGCCGAGCATAAGCGTCGGGATGATCGCCAGAAACAGGCATATGACAAGGATCTTCGTCCCGACCTTCATATCTGAAAAAAATGTGAACATGGCTTGCCTCCGTTCCACTCGCTCTTGTGACTACTAGATTGATGCACACCTGGGGATAAATAATGATCCATCAGAGGGAAGGCGGTTCCAGGTGGATTTTTGACTTAATGGCTGAATTATAGAGGGTTACTTTCTGGTCTCGTCTATCACCATCCCCGGATCAGCAAGGATCGCTGCGGCATCGAGGACGATCACCGACCCACCCGTAACCCCTATCAGGTATCGCCGATCGATGGGCGTCATATCTGGTTCTACAGGGGTGAGGTGATCGGTCGGCCGGATACCGATACCCGTTATGTAATCAGCGAGGATCCCGAAGGTCACCTCTCCATCGGAGAGAACGATGACCCGGTTGAGGTCTGTCAGACCGTGCCTCGGTATGGAGAAGAGTGTGCGGAGATCGACGATGGATATGATCTCTCCCCTGATGGCGCCGATACCGGCGATGAAACCGGGAGCTCCGGGAACGGGGGTGATCTCGCGGATGATGAAGACCTCCCGGATGTACTGCATCCTGATGGCATATTCCTGATCGGCAAGCTGGAACGTGAGGAGCTCAGGAGATGTGGTCTCGCGCGGTTCTTCCTTCTGCTGTGAAAACACCCTGGCCCGGTCGGCGAGGATCGCGCTCTCCTTCTCCGGGTCGCGAGGGGGCTCATCTTCTCCGGCCGTGCCCGGGGGAAGGGGGAGCGGTACGCTTCGTCCCGCCGCAAGGAACAGGGGGAGGTCATATATGAGGAACTCCTCTTCTTCGGTCAGGATCGCGCCGGGAGGCGAGGAGGAGTCTATCCCGGATGGAGGGGAGATCGTGTCCGCCCAAACCCCCTTCACGGCATCCACCTGGAGGGCCACGCAGTCCGTGCCCGCATGAGCGATGATGAGGAGATCGGCGGAGCGCGGCGGGCGATCGGAGAGACCGAGCAGTCTCCGGAGCGAGTAGACCGGGATGGTCCTGCCGTGCAGGTTCATGGTCCCCACCTCCCCCGGGTGCTCTCCGGCAGGGGCCTGGAGCTCTACCATATTGACGACCTGCCGGACGGCGGCAAGAGGGAGGGCACAGGATACCCTTCCGGCGGTGAAGGACAGAAGATGCGTCATGGCGGATATACGAGAGGTTGGTCCGGAGCGGGTAAAAGGTTACGGACCGGTTCCTGATCGCACTCCGGCCGGGTGAGGTGTTACGTCACCACCGCCTTCTGGAACGCCTGCCGGGCGAGTACGTACATCACCGCCGCGAAGACCAGGAGGTAGGAGAACGAGAGGAGGATATCGGTCGGGGTGTAGGCGTACTCCGCACCGACAGCGAAGAACTCGCTCCCGAGGGCGAAGTAACGGATACCGTTGACCAGGTGGGTCAGGGGGTTGTATGCCGAGAGGGTCTGCAGGAGCGGAGGGAAGGCCTGGATCGGGTAGAGGGCGTTAGAGACGAAGAAGAGCGGCATCGTGAGGAGGGTGATGATCCCCTGGAGTCCCTCAGGGCTCTCGAGACGCATCGATATGTTTGAGGAGAAGAGGAGGAACCCGAGCGAAAAAACCCCGACAAAGACGAGTATGCCGAGGATCGATATGGCGATCCGGGCCGGCGAGAACCCGGGGAAGAACTCGACCCCGAGGATGAGGCCGAACACCATGATGATCACGACCTGGATGAACGACTTCGTTATCCCCGAGAGGCTGACCCCCAGCATGATGTGGGTTCGGGGCATGGGGCTTGCGAGCATCTCCCGCATCAGCCCCCAGTTCTTGTCGAAGAGAAGACTCATACCGCCAAAGAGGCTCGTAAAGAGGGTCGTCATCGCGATCATACCGGCGGCCATGAACGTGAGGTAGTCGACCGGGACTGTGCCCGGCGGGACGGGGATCCCGGCGGTGAACCGGTTGAAGTTTGCTGACATAGCGACACCGAAGAACCCCATCCAGAGCGCCGGTTGCAGGAGCGACGAGAGGAGCTGTGTCCTGAACCTGACAAACCTTATCATCTCCCGCCAGTAGACGGTAAGAAACTCCCATGCCATCCGATCTCCTCACGCTCCCGTATCGCGCAGTTCCCTGCCGGTGTAGTGGACGAAGACGTCATCCATCGTCGGTTTCTTGAGGTTCGCGCTCATGATATCGATGCCGGCATCGCGCACCTGTTCGACGATCCTCGGGAGGCAGTGGCTCCCGTCAGCCGATATCGTGATCGAAAGCCCCCTGGGTGATTCAATGATCGACCTTATCTCGTCGATCCCCCGGATGGTCTCCTGCGCCCTCGCATCGTCCCCGGTCTCCAGGTAGATTACATCCTCGCCGAGGGAGTTCTTGAGTTCTTCGGGGGTGCCGGATACGACGATCCGGCCGTGGTCGATGATGCTGATCCGGTCGGAGAGCATATCGGCCTCGTCCATGTAGTGTGTCGTCAGAAATATCGTCGTCCCGGCTGCATTCACCTGCCTGATGTACTCCCACATCCGTAGCCGGGTCTGGGGGTCAAGCCCCTGCGTCGGCTCATCGAGGAAGAGAACCTCCGGCCGGGTCATAAGCCCGCGCGCGATCTCGAGCCGCCGCTTCATGCCGCCCGAGAGGTGCTTTGTCCGCACATCCCGTTTTGCCTCAAGCTCCACCACCGCGAGCATATCGTCGATCCTCTGCCGCCGCTCGTCGCGGGGGATCGAGTAGAGCCGGCCGTGGAACTCCATCGTCTCCCAGACCGTGAGGTCACGGTCCAGAACCTCCTCCTGGAAGACGATGCCGATGGATTCCCTGACCCCCTTCGGCTCCCGTGCGAGGTCGTAGCCGGCCACCCGCGCCATACCCTTCTGTATGGGGAGGAGCGTCGTCAGGACGTTGATGGTGGTACTTTTTCCCGCACCGTTCGGACCGAGGAAGGAGAAGATCTCGCCCTTCCGGACGCTGAAACTGATACTGCGCACCGCCTGAATGTCGCCAAATGTATGTTCGAGGTCTCGCACCTCGATGATATCATCTTCTCCCATCCAGCGTCACCCTGCCCTCCGTCCGGCGCGCGACTCCACTCTCATGAGCAGTGCTCTCATATTTCTCTTCTCCCTCCCGGGCGGTGGCTTCCCTCTATGGCCCTGGCCGTGCTGTTCCCCGTTGCCGACCTCAACCTGACCCCCGCCGGATCCCCGGGCGGCGTGATGGTCAATCGGGGTCACGGTGCCATGATGGTCGTCTGGCGCGCTCCGCGCGGGGATGGGGAACGGCGCGATCAGTATTGAGGGCGACACCCTGATCGGGGTAGGCCGGGTCTCGACCGGACTGTGAGCACAAAGGCTCCATATCGCCTGCTTTCTACCCCGGAGGACATGTTGGAAAGCATCTCCGGCCTCTCCGGCACCACCTCACAGCCCCGCAATATACATTAAAAATCCAAAAATAAATCCTGACATGGTTGCTGTAGCTGATATGCCTACAATGACGGCGGTGTTTATCACCGGGCCGATCTTTATCGGCATATACGTTGGGTTACGCTGCAGCCGCCGCACTGCTCGAAACGGCTTTGCGGTCGGAGAGATGGGAGGTTTGTAGGGTCTGATCTTCATGGCGAACGACTCCTGCGTGAGAGGGTACTATCTTCCTGATTGGGCAGTCACCTTCCTGGACCATAACACTTGTGATTCCATGTTCTCCAGCCGGCGGGCATGGTCCACGACAGATTTATCCATTTTCCAGCGAGAAGTTTCCTGACTGGAGTGCCAACGGATGTATCAATACATAAAAACCTTTCTCTACGGTCTGATGGCGTTTGCCGTCGTTTCAAGCACTTGTTTTCTCATCGAACGTCAAAATGGCCCAATTTATGTTGCAATGATCGCCCCCCGGGCGGGGGCGATGAGTTAGATGACAGCGACGGTTCGGGCGGAATGGGAGAGGCTCCGGCGGGTTGCAGTCCATCGGCCAGGGATTGAGATGTTCTTCGGGTTGCTCGATCCGCATGCGGCGCTCTATGAGCGGGCGTTCAACCGCTACGAGGCGCGCCGGGAGCACGAGCGCCTCGAGTACACACTCCGGGAAGAGTTCGGTGTCCGGGTGCTCCGGCTCAAGGAGACCATCCTCAATGCCGCCGACCGCGACCCGGTCGTGCGCCGGCGACTCGTTGATCTGGCGCATGAGGCCGTCACCATCAGGGGTGGGGGTGAGGAGGTGGAGGCGGCCCGGAGAAGCATGGAGGAGAACGCGGATGCCCTTGATTCGCAACACTTCTTCACCCTCCTCCTCTTAAGCCCGGTCCTAGAGGCGGGGCGGGAAAACACCGATGGCGGTGTGGATGTCCGGATTCAGGGGCATGGACCGCTCACAAACCTCTACTTCATGCGCGATCAGCAGGTGGTTACGGGATGCGGCCTCGTCAGCACGCGGCCGGCAAAACCGCAGCGGTCGCGGGAGGTTGATATAACCCGGCTCCTCTGGGAGATCCTCGGCATCCCCATCGCCGGGACGATACAGGGAGCCGGGACGTTTGAGGGTGGCGACTTCATGCCGATGGGGGACTTTGCCCTCATCGGCACCGGAGACCGGACGAACGAGGCCGGGATCCGCCAGTTCCTCACCTGCGCCACAGGTTTTGATGAGATCGGCGTCGTCCGCCAGCCGGGGCATCCGCTCATACCGAGCGGGCGGCCCGACCCGATGATCGATATGCACCTTGACACCTACTTCAACGTCGCATCGAGCGGTGTGGTGATCGGCGCTGAGTTCCTCCTCCGGAGGGCCCGGGTCGATATCTACCAGCGGTCGGGTGAGGGATACGAATCGTCAGGGGAGACCATGAGCCTCTATGACTACGTCCGTTCGAAGGGTTTTGCGGTGATCGACCTCTCGGTCCTTGAACAGCTCTCTTACGCCGCAAACGTCCTCTGTATCCAGGATGGCGTCATCCTCACGGTGGAGGGCGAGCGGGTGATGAAGATGGTGCTTTCGAACCTGACGAGGAAGGCCGCGGCCGATCCGGCGCGCTACGGGGATCTCCTCCGGCACGCAGAGGAGGACTACCGCCGGATCCGAAACGCCGGCCAGTTCTTCCCGCACCGGGTGGAGTTCTACCAGCACGATATCGAGACCTATCCGCTACACTTCGAGAACCTGACCGGGGGCTACGGCGGGCCTCACTGTATGACCTGTGCACTGGAGAGGGGGTGATGCGGATGGTGGAGAAGGCTGTGGTGATCGCGCTCGGCGGCAACGCCATCCTGCGGCACAAGGAGAAGGGAACCGCTGAGGCGCAGCTTGCAAACGTCCGCCGGACATCGAGGCATATCGCGGATATCATCCGCGCGGGGTATGATGTCATCATAACGCACGGGAACGGCCCGCAGGTGGGAGATATCCTCCTCCGAAACGAGATGGCGAAGGATATCCTCCCGCCGATGCCGCTCGATGTCTGCGGGGCCGAGAGCCAGGGCATGATCGGGTACATGCTCCAGCAGTCGCTGAATGAGGCTCTCAATGAGGCGGGATACGCCCGCCCGGTCGTGGCTGTGCTGACGCAGACCCTGGTCAGGGGCGATGATCCGGCGTTTGAGAACCCGACAAAGCCGATCGGCCCGTTCTATACTGAGGAGCAGGCGAAAGAGATCACCGAGAAGAATGGCTGGAAGATGGTGGAGATCCCGAGCCGGGGATACCGGCGGGTGGTCCCCTCGCCGCGCCCGGTGACCATCGTGGAGAGGGAGGTCATCTCCCGCCTCTTCCACGGCGGGGCGGTCGTGATCGCTGCGGGCGGCGGGGGCATCCCGGTGGTCGATGGTCCCGGCGGCACCCTCCGCGGTGTCGAGGGCGTGGTGGACAAGGATTACACCGCAGCGCTCCTCGCCCGACTCGTCGATGCCGATGATCTCCTGATCCTGACGGATGTCGAGTCTGTCTACCTGAATTACGGATCCCCGGATCAGAAGGTGCTCCGTGATATGACGGTAGCCGAGGCGAAAGAGCACCTCGCGGCGACACATTTCCCGCCCGGGACCATGGGGCCGAAGATCGAGGCAGCGATAGCGTTCCTGGAGGCCGGGGGTCACCGGGTGATCATAACGTCGCTCGATTCGGCTGGCGACGCCCTGGCCGGACGTGTGGGTACCCGGATCCACCCATAACCGGGGCCCGACCCCAACGTTTATATTCTAGATCTCCGTGTCCACCCGCCGGTGAAGAGACGTTATGGCAAATAATTTCTGGACGGGTGTCATCGTAGGCTGGCTCGTAGGGCTCATACTCGGCTTCCTGCTGCCCGTCGTCGGGCCACTGATCGGCGGATTCGTCGCCGGCTGGATGGTCAGGGGCGGGGTCGGGAACGGTGCAAAGGCCGGGCTGATCGCCGGCATCCTCGGCGCTATCATCATCGCGGTTCTGCTCCTCGTAGGCGGCACGGTCCTCCTCGGGGCGTTCGGTTTCATCGCGGGTGTCGGGACGTCGCTTATCGTCATCGTATCGGCGTTCATCTACCAGGGGTTGCTCTCCCTGATCGGCGGCGCCATCGCAGGGGCGATCCGGCGGTAGGGAATCCCGGTTCCCCTCACGCGGGAGCGCCTGGAC
>MTBK01047467.1_pt1 | contig 23972 bp, 19 predicted proteins | sample 1535981 | NCBI WGS metagenome assembly MTBK01 (sample SAMN06109225, study PRJNA356200) | anaerobic digester metagenome | isolation source: biogas reactors fed with pig manure or primary and secondary sludge | place: Spain | collected 2016-06-30
GAGGACCTCCTACGGGTGAATGCCAGACACATCCACTCCGTCAGGAGGTCCTCCCCATTTCAAGCAGGCACGCCGTCAACAACCTGCCGGGTCACGACACCTAGTCGCGACTGGCTCCTAGTCGCGACGCGCCGGGAACCACTGGCCCAGATACACGGTGCCGAGCACCGGGATGTCGGCGAGTTGCTCGGGAGCCACGCTGTAAGGATCCTCGGCCAAGACGGTGAAGGTGGCCGCCTTGCCGGGGGCGATGCTGCCCAGTTCGTGTTCCATGCGCCAGGAGTAAGCGGCCTCGATCGTGACCGCGCGTAGCGCGTCGTGGACGGAGATGCGCTGTTCGGGTGCGACGACCCGGCCGCTGGGGGTTCGGCGGTTCACGGCGAACGAGGCCAGTGCCAGCGGCGCGGCCGGGCCCATCGGCAGATCCGAATGAAACGACAGCGAAATGCCGCGGCGCAGCACCGAAGCGGCGCGGACCATGTTGTCGGCGCGTTCCGGGCCCAGTCCGTGGGCGGCGTACTGATCGGCGAATCCGACCGGGTAGTAGGAGTTCGCCGAGACCAGGCAGCCCAGCGCCGCAATGCGGTCGATCTGCTCCTCGGTGGAGTTGGCGAAGTGAACGATCACCGTGCGATGGTCGGTGCGCGGGTGGGAGGCCATGCACTCCTCGATGGTGTCGAGCACCAAGTCCAGGCCGGCGTCGCCGTTGACGTGAATGTGCAACTGCCAGCCGGCATTCCAATACACCCGGGCGAACGCTCGGAACGTATCGGGCTGCATCATCCACTCGCCGTGGTGGCATAGATCAGGATGGCCGGTGTCGTCGAGGTAGGGATCGCGCATCTGCATGAGCTGGCTGATGATCGCCCCGTCGGCGAACAACTTCACCTGCTTGGGCAGCAGTCGCACCTTCCCCGACGACGCCTTGGCGATCTGCGCCTCGGCGTCGGCCACCGCATCGGCGGGATCCATCCCGGCGTCGGCCTGGCTGCGCGCATCGACGAGAAATGTTGACAGCAGCGGCGTTTCGTCGGATCCCAGTATCTCCTGATACACATCCCAGGGTTCGACGGCCCAGACGATGCCGGGTTCGTTGATCGCGGTGACACCGTTGGCGCGCAGGCAGGCGACCATCTGATGCAGACCGGCGGCGATTCGCTCCGGGGACATCAAGATCGGAGACAAGGGCACGAGCACGAGGTTGGAGCCCGATTCCCACCAGTGCCCGGCGTTGAAATCCACCATCTCCGATGCCGCACCGTGGCCGGCCATCTGCTCAGCGGTCAGACCGAGCTTCTCGATCGCGGCGGTGTTGAGGAAGAACTCGTGACACGACCGCTGCCACACCACGATCGGTCGCGTCGCGCTGATCGTGTCGAGCGCGGCCCGATCGAGCGGTCCGTGCCACAGCTTGTGGTAGCCCCAGGACAGCAACCACTCGCCGGGATCGGTGAGCGCCTGTTCGGCGGCGATCAGCCGTGCGCGGTAATCCTCGGGTGAACGGGCCGTCGGGAAGGTCTTGTCGGGCATCACCCAGTCCTCGACCGCGATCACCTCGGTCACCAAGGTGGCGGCTCCAAGCAGCGGGTGCAGGTGCTGGTCGATCAGCCCCGGGCACACCACCGCGTCGGCGAAAGTCTCGTCGACGACGCCGGTCTTCCGCAGATCCTCGATCGAACCGACGCCGGTGATCCGCCCACCCGAGACCGCGACGGCCGTGGCGTCCGGCTGACCGGGATCCATGGTGATGACCTTGCGGGCCGGAAAGACAATGGCCGAGTCCGGCATGGTTGTGTCCTTTGAATTGGTGGAGTCGGCGCAACCGCCGAGCAGATTCGGAACAGCCAGTACCGCGGCCATGCTCAGTGCCTGCCGCCGGTTGAAATCCGGCAGACCGTCGGCATTCATATCGGTCGAAATTACACCCTGCTCAGAGATGATCACCCGGTTTGGGACTCTCGCCGCCGGCAGTGGGGTTTGACCGTGTCCGAGTCGCCGGGCTACCGGATCACCAGCCGCGTTCGCGCCACTGGGTTTCATGGAGGTCGTTCACTCGGCTTACCAGCCGCGTTCGCGCCACTCCTGCAGATGCGGACGCTCCGCGCCCAGCGTGGTGTCGTCGCCGTGGCCCGGATAGACGGCGGTGTCGTCGCCGTAGGTGCCGAACAACTTGCCCTCCACGTCGTCGAGCAGTTCCTCGAATGCGCCGGGCGCCCAGGTCTTGCCGACCCCGCCCGGGAACAGGCAGTCGCCGGTGAACAGATGAACGGTGTCGCGTTCATCTGAGGGCCGTAGCGCCAGGGCCACCGAACCGGGGGTGTGGCCGCGCAGATGGATGACGTCGAAGGTCAGGTCGCCCACCACGATGGCGTCACCGCCGGCCAGGAACCGGTCCGGGGTGACCGGCAGCGGCTCGGCGTCGAGCTGGTGCGCGGCGGTGGGTGCGCCGCTGGCCGCGGCCACCGCTTCGAGCGCCTGCCAGTGGTCGGGATGCTGATGGGTGGTGACGATCATCTCCAGCTTCGGAGCCTGCGCCTGAACCAGTCCGACCAGTAGATCAGCGTCGTTCGCGGCGTCGATCAGCACCGACTCGCCAGTCTTCGCACAGGTCGCCAGATAGGCGTTGTTGTCCATCGGCCCCACCGACATCTTGATGATGGCCGCCCCGGGAATGGTGCGCCGCGCAGCGGTCTGCGTCTCGACGTGACCGGTGTAGGTGTCGTCCACGACTGTCATGAGGCCACCGTACTGCCGTCAGACCGGGCACATAGCATGAGCGGGTGGCTGACCGGTTGATCGTCAAGGGTGCCCGCGAGCACAACCTCCGCAGCGTCGACCTCGACCTTCCCCGGGACGCTCTGATCGTGTTCACCGGGCTGTCCGGGTCGGGGAAGTCCTCGCTGGCGTTCGACACCATCTTCGCCGAGGGACAGCGCCGCTACGTCGAGTCGCTGAGCGCCTATGCCCGGCAGTTCCTCGGTCAGATGGACAAGCCCGACGTCGATTTCATCGAGGGTCTGTCCCCGGCGGTTTCGATCGACCAGAAGTCCACCAACCGCAATCCGCGCTCGACGGTCGGCACCATCACCGAGGTTTACGACTACCTGCGCCTGCTCTACGCCCGCGCCGGCACTCCGCACTGCCCGGTGTGCGGGGAACACATCGCCCGGCAGACCCCGCAGCAGATCGTCGACCAGGTGCTGGCGATGGAGGAGGGCACCAAGTTCCAGGTGCTGGCCCCGGTGGTGCGCACCCGCAAGGGCGAGTTCGTCGACCTGTTCGACAAGCTCAACACCCAGGGCTACAGCCGGGTCCGGGTCGACGGCGTGGTGTACCCGCTGACCGAGCCGCCCACCCTGAAGAAGCAGGAGAAGCACGACATCGAGGTGGTGGTCGACCGGTTGACGGTCAAGACCGGCTCCAAGCAGCGGCTCACCGACTCGGTGGAGACCGCACTCGGCCTTGCCGACGGGATCGTGGTGCTCGACTTCGTCGACCGCGACGAACACGACCCGCACCGCGAGCAGCGGTTCTCCGAGAAGCTCGCCTGCCCCAACGGTCACCCGCTGGCGGTGGATGACCTCGAGCCCCGGTCGTTCTCGTTCAACTCGCCCTACGGCGCCTGCCCGGAGTGCAGCGGTCTGGGCATCCGCAAAGAGGTCGACCCCGAACTCGTCGTCCCCGACCCGGACCTGACACTGGCCGAGGGCGCGATAGCGCCATGGTCGATCGGGCACAACTCCGACTACTTCACCCGCATGATGGCCGGCCTCGGCGAGATCATGGGTTTCGACATCGAAACCCCCTGGAAGAAGCTTCCCGCCAAGGCGCGCAAGGCACTGCTGGAGGGTTGTGACGAGCAGGTGCACGTGAAGTACCGGAACCGGTACGGCCGCACCCGTTCCTACTACGCCGATTTCGAAGGCGTGATGGCGTTCCTGCAGCGACGCATGGAGCAGACCGACTCGGAGTTGATGAAGGAACGCTACGAGGGCTTCATGCGCGACGTTCCGTGCCCGGAGTGCAACGGCACCCGGCTCAAGCCCGAGATCCTCGCCGTCACCCTGACCGCCGGCAAGCACGGCAAGAAGTCCATCGCCGAGGTGTGCGAGTTGTCCATCGCGGACTGCTCGAAGTTCCTCAACGAACTCACCCTGGGTCACCGTGAGGCGGCGATCGCCGGGCAGGTGCTCAAGGAGGTGCAGTCCCGGCTGGGCTTCCTGCTCGATGTAGGACTGGACTATCTGTCGCTGAGCCGGGCCGCGGGCACGCTGTCCGGCGGTGAGGCGCAGCGCATCCGGCTGGCCACCCAGATCGGCTCCGGTCTGGTGGGCGTGCTCTACGTCCTCGACGAGCCGTCGATCGGCCTGCATCAGCGCGACAACCGCCGGCTCATCGAAACCCTCACCCGCCTAAGGGATCTCGGCAACACGCTGATCGTCGTCGAGCACGACGAGGACACCATCGCCCACGCGGACTGGGTCGTCGACATCGGTCCGGCGGCCGGCGAGCACGGCGGTCAGGTGGTGCACAGCGGTCCGTATGCGGACCTGCTGAAAAACCCGGATTCGATCACCGGGGCCTACCTGTCCGGCAAGCAGAGCATAGAGGTCCCGGCGATCCGTCGGCCGGTGGACCGCAAGCGCCAGCTCACCGTCGTCGGGGCCCGCGAGCACAACCTGCGCGACATCGACGTCGCCTTCCCGCTCGGCGTACTGACCTCGGTCACCGGGGTGTCCGGGTCGGGCAAGTCCACCCTGGTCAACGACATCCTGGCCACCGTGCTGGCCAACAAACTCAACGGCGCGCGTCAGGTTCCCGGCCGGCACACCCGGATCAACGGACTGGAACACGTCGACAAACTGGTGCGGGTGGACCAGTCGCCGATCGGGCGCACCCCGCGCTCCAACCCGGCCACCTACACCGGCGTCTTCGACAAGATCCGCAGTCTGTTCGCGGCGACCACCGAGGCCAAGGTCCGCGGTTACCAGCCCGGCCGGTTCTCGTTCAACGTCAAGGGCGGCCGCTGCGAGGCGTGTTCGGGCGACGGCACCATCAAGATCGAGATGAACTTCCTGCCCGACGTCTACGTGCCCTGCGAGGTGTGCAACGGCGCCCGCTACAACCGCGAGACCCTCGAGGTGCACTACAAGGGCAAGACCATCTCGGAAGTGCTCGACATGTCCATCGAGGACGCCACCGAGTTCTTCGAGCCGATCAGCAGCATTCACCGCTATCTCAAGACATTGGTCGACGTCGGGTTGGGCTACGTCCGTCTCGGCCAGTCCGCGCCGACGTTGTCCGGCGGCGAGGCGCAGCGGGTGAAGCTGGCGGCCGAACTGCAGAAGCGCTCGACCGGGCGCACCGTCTACATCCTCGACGAGCCGACCACCGGCCTGCACTTCGAGGACATCCGCAAACTGCTCAAGGTCATCAACGGCCTTGTCGAGAAGGGCAACTCGGTGATCGTCATCGAGCACAACCTCGACGTCATCAAGACCTCCGACTGGATCATCGACATGGGTCCGGAAGGTGGCGCCGGCGGGGGAACGGTGGTCGCCCAGGGCGCCCCGGAGGAGGTCGCGGCCGCTGCGGAGAGCTACACCGGCACCTTCCTGGCCGGGTTGCTCGACGGACCCGGACCCAAGAAGGCGGCTCCCAAGAAAGCGGCACAGCGCAAAAAGGTCAGCGCCTAGTTGGCTACTACAGTCTGTAGTGGGATAACGTCCGGGTCATGAAGACATCTCTGATGGCGACCGCGCTGATCGTGCTCGCCGCCGGTTCACTGTCGGGTTGCCAGACTGCCTCGAAGACTGAGACCGCCACCGCGAGCGGTGACGCGGCCAAGGTGGTCACCGTCAGCGATCAGTGGGTCAAGGCCGCGGACACCGGGATGACGGCCCTGTTCGGCACCCTGAAGAACTCCGGCAAGCAGGACGTCACGGTGGTCTCGGCCACCTCTCCGGCCGCCGCCGCGGTGGAGATGCACGAGGTCGTCAGCCAGCCCGGTGGCGGCTCGGTCATGCGACCCAAGGACGGCGGGTTCACCATTCCGGCCGGCGGCACCCATGTGCTCGCGCCCGGTGCCGACCACCTGATGCTGATGGGCCTCAAGGCGCCGTTGGCGGTCGGCAGCGACGTCGAGGTGACGCTGACGTTCAAGGACGGCTCCGCGCTGCCGTTCACCGCCCAGGTCCGCACCTTCCCCGGGGCCGGTGAGAACTATCAGCCGGCTGAGCACTCCGCCGGCCACCATGGATGATCAGTCCGGCCTGAAGCCCGGTGGCGAAGCCGGGGTCAGCCGCCGCCGGCTGTTGGTCGGTGGTGCTGCGGCGGCGGGCGTCGTCGGGGCGTCCGCCTGGGCGGTGGCCGAGTCACGCAAGGCCGCTGAACCGTCCACCTTCGGTGCGGAGGCGGTGCCGTTCTACGGGACGCACCAGGCCGGTATCGCCACGTCGCCGCAGAGCAATGCCACCTTCGTCGGGCTCGACCTGGTGCCGGACGGCAAGCGCGAGGCCCGCGAGGTGCTGCGTGCGGTGCTCAAGTTGTGGACGACCGACGCTGCACGGTTGACCCAGGGCTCTGCGGCGCTCGCTGACACTGAGCCCGAACTCGCGATGCGTCCGGCCCGCCTGACCGTGACGGTCGGATTCGGTCCCGCGCTCTTCGACAAGGTCGGCCTCGGTGGGCTGCGGCCGCCGTCGGCGCAGCCGCTACCTGCCTTCTCGACTGACCGGCTCGAGTCGCGTTGGGGTGCAACGGATCTGATGTTGCAGATCTGTGCCGATGATCCGATGGTGGTGGCCCACGCCACCCGGGTTCTGGTGAAGAACGTCCGGACCCTGGCCGGCGAGCGGTGGCGTCAGGTCGGGTTCCGCACCGCGCGCAGCGCCGAGCCGGACGGAACCACCGCACGCAATCTGATGGGCCAGGTGGACGGCACCGTCAATCCGGTAGCAGGGACGCCGGATTTCGACCAGGTGGTCTGGTCCGACGGGGGAGCGCAACCCTGGATGGCCGGCGGAACCCTGATGGTGCTGCGGCGGATCAGGATGAATCTGGACGCCTGGGACGTGCTGGACCGGGACAGTAAGGAATTGGTGGTCGGCCGACGTCTCGACAACGGGGCGCCGCTGACCGGTGAGAAGGAGAACGATCCGGTCGACGTCACGAAGCTGCGTGACGGCATTCCGGTCATTCCGCCGAATGCCCATGTAGCGCTTGCTCATCCGCAGCTGCCGGAGCAGCGATTCCTGCGCCGTCCGTACAACTACGACGATCCGCCGCCGGCTGGCGAGGTCTCGAACTCGGGGCTGATCTTCGTCGCCTTCGAGCGTGACATCGCCACCCAGTTCCTGCCCGTTCAGCAGCGGCTGGCGCAGTCCGACGCGATGAACCGCTGGATCACCGCGATCGGTTCCGCGGTGTATGTGATCCCGCCCGGAGTGCAACCCGGGGGATTCCTCGGCGGCCAGCTGTTCTCCGCCGCCGCTGACTGACCAGCGAGGCTCCTAGCCCTTCGGCTCATTCATCGAGGCGCGGATCTGCTCGAGCTTCTCCGCGGCGGCCTTCTTCTGCGCCTCGTACCGCTCGGCCGCGGTACGGGCCTCCGGGGTCTCCTCAGCGAGTTCGGTGGCGCCCAGGGCGGTGCCGTAACGGCTCTCGATCTTGTCCCGGACCCCCTCCAGGGTCGGCACCCCGGCGTCGGTGTAGCCGGTATCGGGCACCGGAACCGGCGCGGCCGGCCGGTCGGGCAGATCGTCGGGCTTCACCGGGTCGGGTTTGGGCGGTTCGGTCACGATGTCATCGTCCTCCGGAGGCGGCGATCGTCACACCGTCGGGCCGGGTTCCGGGCAGTCCGACGTCCGGGACGTCCGGGGTGCCCAGTTGGGACGCCAGCCAGGGCAGCGAGGAGGTGAGCACCTTGGCGGCGAACGGCCAGTCGTGCTTGCCGATCTCCGGCACCACGGCGCAGTCGATGTCGTACTCGCTGGCGAGCCGGCACAGGGTGCGCGCCGCGGCCGTCGGGGTGCTGGCGACGTTCTCGATCGGCGCCTCGGGCAGCGCCGAACCCGCGACCGGAGCGGTGCGGGTGCCGGCCGGGGTGGACACCGCAAACCAGCCCGCGACACCCTCGTATGGTCCGTGGCCGGCCATCACGGTGGCCGGATCCCACTCGTCGTAGGCCGCTGCGTTCCCGCCGAACAGTCGCTCGATGGTCTGGGCCTTGGTCCCGGTGTTGGGCGCGATATCGCCGTCGATGTCGACGAAGGTGCTGAACAGTTCCGGGTATTTGATCGTGAGGTTCAGTGCACAGGTGCCGCCGGTGGACCAGCCCACCACGCCCCAGTTGGCCGGGTCCTGGCTGACGCCGAAGGTGGTCTTCATGAAGGGCACGACGTCCTTGGTCAGATGGTCGGCGGCATTGCCGCGGATCCCGTTGACGCATTCGGTGTCATTGTTGAACGCACCGCCGGAATCGGCGAACACGAAGACCGGGGCGTTGCCGTCGTGCTTGGCGGCGAAGTCGTCGATGGTGGCCACCGCGTTGGCCGCCCGGATCCAGTCGGCGGCGGTGTTGAACTGACCGCCGATCATCATCACGGTCGGCAGGGCCGGCGGGGGATTGCTGGCGAAGTAGGCCGGCGGCAGGTAGACGACTTCACCGCGGTGCTTGAACTTCGAGGCGTCCGCGGGGATGTTGACCTCGATCACCTTGCCTTTGGCCGGGATGGCCTGGCTGGCAACCATTTTGGCGACGGTGGCCTGGTCGGTCTCACCCGGCAGCGGGCCGTCGGTGAGCTGTTCCCAGGCGGTCTGGACGGTGGGGAAGTAGCCCACCCACAGGTTCAGCATCAGCCCGGCCGACACCGCACACAGCGGAACCGTCGCCAGCGACACGGCGCGGCGCCACCAGTGCGCCGACGGCCAGCCGAGGACGGCGACGCCGAGAGCCAGTCCGGTCAGGGCGATCCACACCCACAGTTGGCGAGGGGCGGGATCCCCGGCGAGACCCTCCGAGGTGATGTTCCAGTGCGTGAGCCAGGCCAGCGCGATGCCGAAGACTGCCGCGGCGGGCACCCACAGCAGGCGCCAGCGACGACTCCGCCAGCCGACGGCGACGACGAGGGTGACCGCTGCCAGCACCTGGATGGCGGCCGGAACCCATCCGTGCATGAGAGAGATGTGTCCCCGGAACGGCCAGATCGGATCCGCCAGCACGGTGCCGGCGGCCCTCATCATTGAAGGGGTCACAACATCCATCGTGTACGAGTTTCCTGAAGATTCGCTGTGGGCGCGCGGGGCATCCCCGAATCGTTAGGTTTCCCCGGGTCCTCAGCGGGGCCCCTCAGCGGGGTTTGGCCAGCGGGAACGGCAGCGTTTCACGGATGCTGCGGCCGGTGATCAGCATGACCACCCGGTCCACGCCGACGCCGAGACCGCCGGTGGGCGGCATGGCGTACTCCATCGCCTGCAGGAAGTCCTCGTCGAGTTCCATCGCCTCGGGATCCCCGCCGGCGGCCAGGATGGACTGCTGCTGCAGTCGCCGGCGCTGCTCGACGGGGTCGGTGAGTTCGCTGTAGGCGGTGCCCAGTTCGACGCCCCAGGCGACCAGATCCCAGCGCTCGGCCAGTCCGGGGGTGCTGCGGTGCGGGCGGGTCAGCGGCGACACCGAGGCGGGGAAGTCCAGATAGAACGTCGGCTCCTCGGTGCGGTCCTCGACCAGGCGCTCATAGAGTTCGAGCACCACCGCACCGGCGTCCCAGTGCGTCAGATACGGGATGCCCGCCGCATCGCACAGCCGCCGCAGGGTGCGCAGTTCGGTATCGGGTCCGATCTGCTCGCCGAGCGCTTCGGACACCGCGCCGTGCACGGTCTTGACCGCCCACTGCCCGGAGATGTCCACCGGCCGCAGCGTGCCGTCGCCGGAGGCGTCCGGCCGCATCACCACCACCGAACCGTTGGCGGCGGCGGCCGCGTTCTGGATGAGCTCGCGGCAGCCGTCCAGCCAGGTCCGGTAGTCGGCGTGCGCCTGGTAGGCCTCGAGCAGGGTGAACTCCGGGTTATGGCTGAAGTCGACACCCTCGTTGCGGAAGGCCCGGCCCAGTTCGAAGACCCGCTCCACACCGCCGACGCACAACCGCTTTAGGTACAGCTCGGGCGCGATCCGCAGATACATGTCGAGGTCGTAGGCGTTGATGTGGGTCTGGAACGGCCGGGCGTTCGCCCCGCCGTGGATCTGCTGCAGGATCGGCGTCTCGACCTCCAGGAAACCCTTGGCGAACAACGTCTCCCGGATCGAGCGCAGGATGTCGCTGCGTGACCGGATCAGGTCACGTGCCGCCGGATTGATCGCCAGATCGACGTAGCGGGCGCGTACCCGGGCCTCCGGATCGGTGAGGCCCTTGCGTTTGTCCGGCAACGGGCGCAGGCACTTGCCCAGCATCCGCCAATGCCGCACCAGCAGCGAACGGGTGCCGTTCTTGGAGTACCCCATCCGGCCGGTCGCCTCGATGAGATCGCCGAGGTCGACTTCCGAGAAAACAGGGCCGGCGGAGTCCGGCCCGTCGAGTTCGGCCTTCTCCAGCAGCAGTTGCACGTCCCCGGACCAGTCCCGCAACTGCGCGAAGGTCACCCCGCCGTAGTCCCGGGTCCGCAGCACCCGCCCGGCGACCGTCACCGTCGCGTCGTCATCGGCGGTGAGCGCCTCGGCCACCGTGTGGCTGGGCGCCCGGCCCACCGGATAGGCGTCGACGCCGTTGTCCTGCAGCGTCTTCAGCTTGGCCAGCCGGACCCGCATCTGCTCGGGCAGTCGCTGCTCGTCCTCGCCATCGGCGATCGCGCCGCCCGGTTGGCCGGCCAGCTCGGTGGGGACGGCGGGGTAGTGGCCGGTGTGCTGCCGGTTGCGCCGGGAGAACGGCAGCACCAGAAAGCCCTCGGCGATGACCGAGGCCACGCCGACCTTGGTGATCAGCCGGGCGTCGTCGTAGCAGGCGTAGCGCGGCACCCACTGCGGCAGATACTTCATGTTGGAGCGGTACAGCGTCTCCAGTTGCCACCAGCGCGAGAAGAACACCAGCACCTTGCGCCAGAGCCGGGCCACCGGGCCGGCGCCGAGCTGGGAACCCTGCTCGAACGCGGAACGGAACATCGCGAAGTTCAGCGAAACACGATTGAGGCCAATGGTTTCCGCGTTCTGCAGCAGCTCGCTCACCATCAGTTCGATGGTCCCGTTGGGGGACTGCGGCGACCGCCGCATCAGGTCCAGCGACAGGCCGCTGCCGCCCCACGGCACCAGCGAGAGCATGGCCACCGGCGCTCCGTCGGATCCGATTGCCTCGACCAGCAGGCAGTCGCCGTCGGCCGGATCGCCCAGCCGTCCCAGCGCCATCGAGAACCCGCGTTCGGTCTCGGTGTCGCGCCAGGCGTCGGCGTGCTTGACGACCGCGGCCATCTCGTCGGCGGAGAGTTCCCGGTGCCGGCGCATCCGGACCGTGAGTCCGGAACGGCGGGCGCGCGTCACCGCCTGGCGGACCGCCCGCATGTCGGGCCCGGACAGCCGGAACTTGTCCGGGTACAGGATCGCCTCATCGCCCAGTTGCAGCGCGTTGAGACCGGCTTCCCGGAACACCTCGGCCGCGGCCGAACTGGCGCCCATCACCCCGGGCGCCCAGCCGTACTCCTTGCACAACGCCAGCCACGCCGTGATCGCCTGAGGCCAGGCTGCCGGATCCCCGATCGGGTCGCCGCTGGCCAGGCACACCCCGACCTCGACCCGATAGGTGATGGCGGCACGGCCGTTCGGGGCGAAGATCACCGACTTGTCCCGACGGGTCGCGAAGTAGCCCAGCGAATCGTTCTTGCCGTAGACCTCCAGCAGACCACGGATCGCGGATTCGTCCTGCGCGGTGAGCGCGTTCTCGGCTTTCTGGGACTGGAACAGGGTGACCGCCGCGGCCATCAGGGCCAGCGCGCCGAACAGGCCGAACAGGGCGTTGAGCAGGACGTTGGGCTTGCCCTCGAACAGATCGGGGGTGGCGGTGGCGAACCCGCTGACCCGGTTGATCGCGTAGGGCAACCGGTATTCGGGCTTGAGCGTGCCGGGGAACAGTTCCAGCAGACCCCACGCCAGCAGGATGCCCGCGACGTTCCCGGCGACCAGGACGGCGGCGGCTTTGAACAGCGCACCGCGGCGGACCTTGGCCCAGAACTCGTCGTAGGCCAGCACCAGCACCGCGATGGCCGCGATGTGGAAGGTCAGGCCGAGGAACTCACCGATGTCCTCGAAGCGGCTGCCGTCGCGTTCGATCAGCGCCGCGGTGTCGAAACCCACCGCGGCCACCAGGTTGATCACCAGCACCCACCAGGCGATGCGCTTGCGGGCCACCAGGGCGCCGGCCATCACGGCCAGTGCGAAGGCCCAGGCGAAGCTGGTGTCGGGGAAGTTGAACAGGTAGTGGTCGATGAACTGCCTGGGCGCCCGGGTCAGGTGCCGGATCGTCGTCGAGACGCTGGACAGCAGCGACGCGGTGGCGATCAGTCCGATGACCCAGCCGGCCCCGGCGGGCACCCAGTGCAACCGCGACCGGGTCCGGCTGCGGGCGCTGCTCGTCGTCGCGGTCATAGGCGGCCAGAATATCGGCCCAAGTTCTCTGGCAGGGCCCGAGTTCTCTGGCAGGACCCGAGTCTCTGGGAGGGATGCGTCAGCGAACCGGGCCGGTGTACTTCTCGCCGGGCCCCTGCCCCGGCTCGTCGGGGAAGCTGCCCGCCTCGCGGAAGGCGAGTTGCAGCGATCGCAGTCCGTCCATCAGCGGTCCGGCGTGCGGTCCGAGGTCCGGGCGGGCCGCGGTGAGCAGTCCGGCCAGGGCGGTGATCAGCCGGCGCGCCTCGTCGAGATCGAGGTGCGCGCTGCTCTCCGGGTCGGGGGCGGCCAGGCCCAGCTTCTCGGCGGCGGCGCTCATCAGCATCACCGCGGCCCTGCTGATCACCTCCGCGGACGGGATGTCGGCCAGTTCGCGGATGCTGCTGTTCTCGAGGAGGGGTTTCTCCGACATGCCTGTTAGACTCCCATGGACGACCGTCCCGGCTGACGCCAGGACATCAAGTGGAGTCCCACTCCCACCGCTTGCCGATCAGGTTCAGCGGTCCGGTCGCGAGTACCTCGGTATTCGTTCTGCGGTTTGACGCAGGCGGCGCTACGCCGTGATCGGTCGGCATTGGGCCCTGCTTCATGCAGGGCTTTTCTGTTCCAAGGAACAGAGTGCTGGTGGCGCGTGTCCTCCTGAACTGGTCCGGTAATCACCGTGACGGTCTCACCGAGTAGACCGAACCAGGGAGGCCCCATCAGCACTGAGACCCGCGTCAACGAGCGTATCCGCGTACCTGAGGTCCGCCTCATCGGTCCTGGCGGGGAGCAGGTGGGCATCGTGCGCATCGAAGACGCCCTCCGCGTCGCCGCGGATGCCGATCTTGACCTTGTCGAGGTAGCCCCGGATGCCAGACCACCGGTCTGCAAGATCATGGACTACGGCAAGTTCAAGTACGAGACGGCGCTCAAGGAGCGCGAGTCCCGTAAGAACCAGCAGCAGACCGTCGTCAAGGAACAGAAACTCCGTCCCAAGATCGACCCGCACGACTACGCGACCAAGAAGGGCCACGTGGTCCGCTTCCTGGAAGCAGGGTCCAAGGTCAAGGTGACGATCATGTTCCGCGGCCGCGAGCAGTCCCGCCCCGAACTCGGGTACCGGTTGCTGCAACGGCTGGCGGCCGACGTGGCCGAACACGGTTTCGTCGAGACGTCGGCCAAGCAGGACGGCCGCAACATGACGATGGTGCTGGCACCGCACCGCGGAGCGAAGACCCGCATCAAGGCGGCGAACCAGACTGTCGGAGCGCCGGCGCCGGAACCAGCCCCTGATGCTGTTGAAACAGCGGCTGCTGCCGAAACCGAAGCCCCGATCGAAGCTCCCACCGAGAACTGATCACACGGATAGAACTGAGGAATCATGCCTAAGGCCAAGACCCACAGCGGGGCCAGCAAGCGCTTCCGCAAGACCGGCACCGGCAAGATCGTGCGCCAGAAGGCCGGCGCGCGACACCTGCTCGAGCACAAGTCGTCTCGCCGTACCCGCCGTCTTGCCGGCCGCACCGAGGTGGCCGCCAATGACGTCAAGCGCGTCAACAAGCTGCTGAACGGCTAAGAGCCGCAACCGAAACGAGAAGAGGAACACCATGGCTCGCGTCAAACGCGCACTCAATGCCCAGAAGAAGCGTCGGACACTGCTCAAGGCCTCCAAGGGCTACCGCGGCCAGCGCTCGCGCCTGTACCGCAAGGCCAAAGAGCAGCAGCTGCACTCGCTCACGTACGCCTACCGGGACCGCCGTGCCCGCAAGGGTGACTTCCGCAAGTTGTGGATCACCCGCATCAACGCGGCTGCCCGTGCCAACGACATCACCTACAACCGGTTGATCCAGGGCCTCAAGCTCGCCGGTGTCGAGGTTGACCGCAAGAACCTCTCCGAGATCGCGATCAGCGATCCGGCGGCGTTCACCGCGCTGGTCGAGGTGGCCCGCGCCGCCCTGCCCGCGGACGTCAACGCACCCTCGGGTGAAGCCGCCTGACGGTCTCTGACGGGGCCGGTCAATCCGGCCCGTTGACTCCACGATCCGCCCGGGTGGTGGCTGCGGTGAAACTGCAGCGCCACACCGGGCGGCGTCGTACCGGGAGCTTTCTGGCCGAAGGGCCCAATCTGGTGCAGGCCGCGGCGGCCCGCGGGCTCGTCGATGAGGTCTTCGCCACCGAGTCCGCCGCCGAGCGTCATCGCGATCTGCTCGCATGCCTGCGGGTGTCCCTGGTCACCGAGGCGGCAGCCAAGGCTCTGTCGGAGACGGTCACGCCGTCGGGTCTGGTCGCGGTCTGCCACCTCCCGGCTGTCGACCTCGATGCCGTCCTGGCCGGCCATCCCACTGGGATCAGGCCCACCCTCATCGCCGTCGCCGCCGACCTGTCCGAGCCGGGCAACGCCGGAACCCTGATCCGCACCGCTGATGCCATGGGCGCCTCCGCGGTCATCTTCGCCGGCCAGAGCGTGGACCCGTACAACGGCAAATGTCTGCGGTCCTCGGCCGGCAGCATCTTCGCGCTGCCGGTGCTCAGCGAACCCGACGTCACCGGCGTCCTGGACCGGTTGCGCGCAGCCGGCCTGCAGGTGCTGGCCACCGCCCTGGACGGCGACCTGAGCCTCGACGAGGCCGGCCCGGTCCTGGCCGGGCCGACCGCATGGGTGTTCGGCTCCGAGGCGCACGGGCTGTCCGACGAGGTCGGCGCGCATGCCGACCGGAAGGTCGTCATCCCGATGGCCGGCGGTGCGGAGAGCCTGAATGTGGCCACCGCCGCGGCGATCTGTCTCTACGAGACCGCTCGCGAACAGCGAAGATCGTCAGACTGAGAGATAGTGGTGGCGATGCTTTCGGCGGTGTTGACCCGGTTGGCCCGGTTTCGGGTGACCCTGATGTACGCCGCGGCCCTGGCCGCGGTGGCCTTCGCGATGGTCTATGTCGGTCCGCGGATCCAGGCCGAGGTCGTCCGGTACGCCAGCACCAACCTGCACAACCTGGAGCAGGGCCGGATCGGCACGCTGATCGGCAGTGCCTTCGTCAACGAGGCCGGTCCCATCTATCTGTGGCTTCCCGGCCTGGTCGCGCTGCTCGCGCTCGGTGAACTGCTCTGGGAGAGCCGTCGTCTGGTGGTGGCGTTCGCGGTGGGCCACATCGGCGCCACCCTGATCGTCGCGGCCGGACTGGCGGCGGCGATCGCGGCCGGGGTGTTGTCGCGTTCGGTCGCCGATGCGGCCGATGTGGGGATGAGCTACGGCGCCATCGCTGTGCTGGGCACCTTCACCGCGGCGATCCCGCACCGCTGGCGCGCCGCGTGGGCGGGGTGGTGGCTGGCGGTCGCGACGGCCTCGACGGTGCTGAGCGGCGGCGAGTTCACCAACGCCGGCCACCTCATCGCGCTGATGATCGGCATGGTGATCGGCAGCCGGTTCGCGGTGCCGGTGGACTGGACACCGATCCGCTACGCACTACTGACCGTCGGCGCCGGATTCGGCTACCTGATGATCGCCTACAACGACCTGGAGGCCAATCGCGTCGCGGCCTTCGGCGCCGCCGGCGCGCTGGTGTCCTGGGCGCTATGGCGCCTGGTTCAGACGAATTCCTCGGCGGCGGCTTCGATCCAGTCCGATAGCCAGGCCTCCGGTGGGCTCTCCACCAATTCACCGGGCATCAGCCACTCGTAGATCTCCGCATAGGTGCGGCTGTACGCGGAGTCGACGCGGCGGTTGAGCATCGCCGGGGTCAGTTCGGAGAAGCTGTCCAGGCCCATCGAGGCGACCATCTGCGCGGCGCTGGCGACCACGGCACTCTGGAAGTTGGCGACCCGTTCGATCTTGTCCGGCACGTCCAGCGCGCGGGCCAGTCCGGGGTTCTGTGTGGCCACCCCGGTGGGGCAGTGGTTGGTGTGGCACTTCATCGCCTGGATGCAGCCGACGGCGAACATCATTCCGCGTGCCGAGAGGGTGAAGTCGGCGCCCTGGATGATCCGGGTGACGATGTCGAACCCGCTGGTGATCTTGCCTGACGCGCCGATCTTGATGTGCTCGCGCAGGCCGGTTCCGACCAGGCAGTTCTGCACCATCATCAGGCCCTGCGTCAGCGGCATACCGACGTGGTCGACGAATTCCTGTGGCGCAGCGCCGGTTCCGCCCTCGGCGCCGTCGACGATGATGAAGTCCGGGGTGATGCCGGTCTGCAGCATCGCTTTGCAGATCGACAGGAACTCGGTGCGCGAACCGATGCACAACTTGAACCCGACCGGCTTGCCCTCCGACAGGCTGCGCAGCGTCGCGATGAAGTGCATGAGCTCCAGTGGTGTGCTGAACGCGGTGTGCGCCGGGGGAGACACCACCGTCTGACCCACCGGAACGCCGCGGGTCTCGGCGATCTCCGGTGTCACCTTCGGGCCGGGCAGCACGCCGCCCAGACCGGGCTTGGCGCCCTGGGACAACTTGATCGAGATCGCCTTGACCGACGGCAGTGTCGACTTCTCTTTGAACTTCACCGGATCGAAGTGGCCGTCCGGTGTGCGGCAGCCGAAATAGCCCGAACCGATCTCCCAGATCAGATCGCCGCCGTGCTTGAGGTGGTACGGACTGATCGCGCCCTCGCCGCTGTCGTGGGCGAATCCGCCCTTGGCGGCGCCGCCGTTGAGTGCCTCGATCGCATTACCGGACAGCGCGCCGAAGCTCATCGCCGAAACGTTGAGCAGGGCGATGTCGTAGGGCTGCGCACAGTCCGGGCCGCCGAGGCGGACCGTCGGCTTCAGGTCGGTGGCGATCCGTGCGCGCAGGGAGTGGCGGAGGAACTCGTAGCCGATCTCGTTGACGTTGCGTTCGGTGCCGAAGGGTTCGTCGCCCTTGATGCCCTTGGCCCGCCGGTAGATCGCGTCGCGGGTCTCCCGGTCGAAGGGCGCGCCGTCGGTGTTCGACTCCACGAAGTACTGGTAGATCTCCGGGCGGATCCGTTCGGCGATCCACCGGGCGTGGCCGAGGATCGGGAACGCCCGCAGGATCGAGTGCCGGGTCTGGATCAGATCCCAGACGCCCACGATGCCCAGGGCGGCCAGGATCGCCCCCAGGACCCACAACCAGTGATGCGCTTTGCCCGCCAACTCGGCGACCACAGCGGCAACTAATACGGCCCCCACGATCAAGGCTCTGATCATCGACATCCTCTCGACCGGGCCAAACGGCCTGCCGAGGCGTCATTCTGACATCACCTATGATCTGCACACGGCACTTGCGCCACATCCGTGCCACGAATTTCCCCGCCAGAAGGAGAGTCCCGTCGCGTGGGTGAGCCATCTGCCGATCTGCTGGCGCAGGCCGCGCTGACCGCCGCCGTCGATGCGGCTCGTACCGCTTTCGCGGCTGCCGCCGATCTCGACGCACTGACCAGGGCGAAGACCGATCATCTGGGTGACCGCGCGGCCCTGGCCCTGGCCCGGCAGGCGATGGCCACACTGCCCAAGGAGGACCGCGCCGACGCCGGCAAGCGGGTGAACGTGGCCCGCACCGAGGCGCAGGGCGCCTTCGACGAACGGCTGGCGGCCCTGCGCGCCGAGCGCGACGCAGCAGTGCTGGTGGCCGAGGCCATCGACGTCACCCTGCCCTCTACCCGTCAGCCCCTGGGCGCGCGGCACCCGATCACGATCCTCGCCGAGCACGTCGCCGACACCTTCATCGCGATGGGCTGGGAACTGGCCGAGGGGCCCGAGGTGGAAAGCGAGCAGTTCAACTTCGACGCGCTGAACTTCCCGCCGGACCATCCCGCGCGCAGCGAGTCCGACACCTTCCACATCGCGCCGGAGGGGTCGCGCCAACTGCTGCGCACCCACACCTCCCCGGTGCAGGTCCGCACCCTGCTCTCCCGTGAGCTGCCGGTCTACGTCATCTCGATCGGCCGCACCTTCCGCACCGACGAACTCGACTCCACCCACACCCCGGTGTTCCACCAGGTGGAGGGGCTGGCGGTGGACCGCGGCCTGACCATGGCGCACCTGCGCGGCACCCTCGACGCGTTCGCCCGCTCCGAGTTCGGCCCGGACGCCCGCACCCGGATGCGACCGCACTTCTTCCCATTCACGGAGCCCTCGGCAGAGGTCGACATCTGGTTCCCCAACAAGAAGGGCGGACCCGGCTGGGTGGAGTGGGGCGGCTGCGGCATGGTCAACCCGAATGTGTTGCGGGCCGCCGGGATCGACCCGGAGGTCTACTCCGGCTTCGCCTTCGGCTGCGGCCTGGAGCGAACCCTGCAGTTCCGCAACGGAATCCCCGACATGCGCGACATGGTCGAGGGCGATGTGCGGTTCTCGCTGCCGTTCGGGGTCGGGGTCTGATGCGCCTTCCCTACAGCTGGCTGCGCGAGGTGGTGCAGGCCGGAGCGCCCGGATGGGACGTCGAACCGCACGATCTGGAGCGCGCGCTGATCCGGGTCGGCCACGAGGTCGAGGACATCATCACCCTGGGGCCGGTGACCGGACCGCTGAAGGTCGCCCGGGTGACCGCGATCGAGGAGCTCACCGAGTTCAAGAAGCCGATCCGGGCCTGCAAGGTCGACGCCGGCGAGGGTCAGGACCGCGACATCGTCTGCGGGGCAACGAATTTCGCTATCGGCGACCTGGTGGCGGTGGCACTGCCGGGGGCGGTGCTGCCGGGGGATTTCGCGATCGCCACCCGCAAGACCTACGGCCGCACCTCCGACGGGATGATCTGCTCGGCCGCCGAACTCGGGATGGGCTCGGGCAATTCTTCTTGGGACCAGTCCGGCATCCTGGTGCTGCCGCCCGGAACCGCCGAACCCGGCGCCGACGCGCACGCCGTGCTGGGTCTCGGCGACGTGGTGTTCGACCTGGCGGTCACCCCGGACCGCGGCTACGGGATGTCGATTCGCGGTATCGCCCGGGAGATCGCCTGCGCCTACGACCTGAACTTCGTCGACCCGGCTGACGTGCCGCCGCTGCCGGTGGAGGGACCCGCCCTGCCCGTGACCATCGAACCCGGCACCGGCGTCAGCCGTTTCGCGCTGCGCCCGGTCACCGGGATCGACCCGAAAGCGTTGTCGCCGTGGTGGTTGCGTCGTCGCCTGATGCTGTGCGGTATCCGGCCGATCTCGCCCGCCGTCGATGTCACCAACTACGTCATGCTCGAACTCGGTCACCCGATGCACGCCCACGACCGCACCCGGATCGAGGGCGATTTCACGGTGCGCTTCGCCAATCCGGGGGAGACCGTCGTCACCCTCGACGACGTCGAGCGCAAACTCGATCCGGCCGACGTGCTGATCGTCGACGACGTCGCGGTCGCGGCGATCGGCGGCGTGATGGGCGCCGGCACCACCGAGATCGACGGCGACACCACCGACGTGCTGCTGGAGGCCGCGGTCTGGGATCCGGCCGCGGTGTCACGCACCATCCGCCGCCTGCATCTGGTCAGCGAGGCCGGGCGACGCTACGAGCGCTCGGTGGACCCGGCGATCTCGGTGGCGGCCATCGACCGCTGTGCCGGACTGCTCGCCGGGATCGCCGGCGGCACAATCGAACCCAGGCTCACCGATTGGCGCGGCGACCCGCCGCGGGACGACTTCTCACCGCCGCCGGTCCGGATGGCGGTCGACCTTCCCGATCGGATGGCCGGGGTTACCTACCCCGATGGCGCTACGGTCGGCCGGCTCACGCAGATCGGCGCCCGGGTGCAGGCGGACTCCGACCCGGCGTACCTGATCGTCACGCCGCCCAGTTGGCGCCCGGACATCAAGGCGCCCGCCGACCTGGTCGAGGAGGTGCTGCGACTGGAGAGCCTGGACGTCATCCCGTCGGTGCTGCCCAATGCTCCGGCCGGGCGTGGTCTGACGCCCGCGCAGAAGCGCCGCCGTGCCGTCGGTAAGTCGCTGGCGCTGGCGGGTTTGGTGGAGGTGCTGCCGACTCCGTTCCTGCCGGCCGGGGTGTTCGACCAGTGGGGGCTGGACGCCGCCGATCCGCGGCGGGTCACCACCTCGGTGCTCAACCCGCTCGAGGCGGATCGTCCGCACCTCGCCACCACGCTGCTGCCGGCTCTGCTTGAGGCTTTGTCCCGCAACGTGTCCCGCGGTTTCGGTGACGTCGCGCTGTTCTCCATCGCCCAGGTGGTGCAGCCGACCCCGCAGACGCGTGCCGTCGGTCTGATCCCCACCGACCGCAGGCCGACCGAGGACGAGATCAGAACCCTCAACGAGTCCCTGCCGAAGCAGCCGGTGCACGTCGGTGCGGTGCTGTCCGGACTGCGCGAGCCGCGCGGGCCGTGGGGTCCTGGCCGTCCGGTGGAGGCCGCTGACGCCTTCGAGGCGGTCCGGGTGATCGCCGGCGCCTGCGGGGTGGAGGTGAGTCTGCGTCCAGCCAGGGAACTGCCTTGGCATCCCGGCCGCTGTGCCGAGGTGGTGGTCGATGACCGGGTGATCGGTCACGCCGGCCAGTTGCATCCCGCCGTCATCGAACGGATGGGGCTGCCCAAGGGGACCTGCGCGTTGGAACTTGATCTCGATGCGGTGCCGGTGCTGGAGACCCTGCGCGCGCCGCGGGTCTCGCCGTTCCCGGCGGTGTTCCAGGACCTCAGTCTCGTGGTCGCCTCGGATGTGCCCGCGCAGGCGGTGATCGACGCGGTGCGCGACGGTGCCGGCGAACTGCTCGAGGACGTCTCGCTGTTCGACGTCTACACCGGCCCGCAGGTCGGGGAGGGCCGCAAGTCGCTGACCCTGGCCCTGCGGTTCCGGGCGCCGGATCGCACACTGACCGAGGACGAGGCCAGCGCGGCCCGGGACTCGGCCCTGGCGGCCGCCGGTGAACGATTGGGTGCGCAACTGCGGGGCTAGTGCGCCGCTGTCTTTACCCGGGATCGTCCTCATCGGGTCCATCTCTTTCGGGCCTGAGCACCCGCTCCGGGTGGTGATAGTGGTTGACGCGGCTCTGCCCCCGGTCGATATGTCGCGGTGGTATCCATTCGGTTCGGTTGTCGCTCTTGCGTTTTCGGGTGGTCCACCCTGACGGTGTGTCATCGACCAGGCGGTTGTCGCACCCGCAGGCCAGGGTGAGCTCGTCGATGTCGGTATTTCCGCCGTGTTGCCAGTCGCGCTCGGCGTGGTGGACCTGGCAGCGGTAGGGCGGGGCAGTGCAGTCCGGCTTTGTGCAGCCACGCTCGAGGGCGTGCAGGATCAGGCGCTGCCCGGGACTGGCGGTGCGCCGGGTGCGCCCGTAGTAGAGCTGGATCTCGCGCGCGCTGTGGAACAGCGCCAGGTACGGATGAGCGCCGGCTGACATCCTGATGAGGGTCGGGATCGGAAGCTGCGTCCCGCCACCGGTATGTGCGAGCCCGGTTCCTGCGGTGATGTCGGCGAGTGTCGCGGTCGCAACGATCGTGACCGGTAGTCCGTTGTGCTGACCCAACTTGCCGGACGCCAGCATGTCGCGACACACGGTCTGCAACGCGTCGTGGGTGCGTTGCGAGGCGGTCCGGCTGTCGGCGGTGATCTGGGCCTGGGATGGGGTGCCCGCGATGCATGGATGGTCGTCGTCGGGGTTGCAGTATCCGGGAGCGGCGAGCTTGGCGAAGATCGCATCGAGGGTCGCGCGCAGTTCGGGATCGACCCAGCCCGAAATGCGGCTCATGCCGTCGAGTTCCTGGTTCCCCAGGCTGATGCCGCGCTTTCGGGCGTGTTCGCGTTCGTCATCGAGCGTGCCGTCCTGGTCGATGTACCCCATCAGTCTGCGAGCGACCTTGCGCAGCCCCTCCGGGGTCAGTCCGCCGGCCAGCTGTGCCAGTTGGGATTCGGCGGCCGTGCGGGTGCCGGGGTCGACCTCGGCCGGCAGCTGGGACATGAAGTCGCGGATCACCGTCACGTGCTCCGCGCCGATCTCGCCGCGTGCCTGTGCCGCCGCGGTGGCCGCGAGTTGGGGCTCCAGCGGCTCTCCGGTGACGGCGCGGCGCGGACCGAGCGCAGCGGCCTCGGCGATCCGCCGGCCGGCGTCCGGGCCGCTGATCCCCAGCCGGCTCGACAACACGGCCCGCCAGGACTTTGCGCCCATATCGATCGCGGAGGCCTGGGACTGCGCGTGAGTGATCAGCGCATGCTCAACGGCGGGCTGGCGGCGGCGTTGGATTTCGAGCCGGCCCAGTACCGCCAGGGCTTGCGGGGCAGCCAGGGCATGCACAGGTAGCGAGGCGAGCTTGTCCCAGGCGGCATCGAGATCATCGAGTGCGGATGTGAAGGCGCCTTGCTCCATATGTCGAACACTAGTTCGAGCCACCGACAAAACCCGATGGTCCTGAACTGCAGTATCTATTTGCAACTCTCTGCATAATCATGCACAATGCTGCGGTGACATCGGTGGCTGTGGCCGGCGCAAGTGGATATGCCGGCGGAGAGATTCTGCGTCTGCTGCTCGGGCATCCCGGCTATGCGGACGGCAGCCTGACCATCGGCGCACTGACCGCCGCCGCCAGCGCGGGCACCGCCCTCGGCGAGCATCACCCACATCTGTTGCCGCTGGCCGATCGCATCGTCGAGCCCACCGAGATCGGCGTTCTCGCCGGTCATGACGTGGTGTTCCTGGCGCTGCCGCATGGTCACTCCGCCGAGATCGCCGAACAACTCGGCCCGGACGTCATCGTGATCGACTGCGGAGCCGACTTCCGGCTGGCCGACGCGGGGGACTGGGAACACTTCTACGGTTCGCCGCACGCGGGAACCTGGCCCTACGGTCTGCCCGAACTCCCCGGCGGCCGGGAAAGACTGCGGGGAGCCACCCGCATCGCGGTGCCCGGCTGCTATCCCACCTCCGCGCTGCTGGCGCTGGTGCCCGCCGTCGCCGCAGGACTGGTGGAACCCAGAGTGACCGTCGTCGCGGTCAGCGGTACCTCCGGTGCGGGCCGGGCCGCCAAGGTCGACCTGCTGGCCTCCGAGGTCATCGGATCGGCGCGGGCTTACAACATCGCCGGGGTGCACCGGCACACCCCGGAGATCGCGCAGGGCCTGCGGGCGGTGACCGAACGTCCGGTCACGGTGTCGTTCACCCCGGTGCTGATCCCGACCGCCCGGGGGATCCTGGCCACCTGCACGGCACCCACTACGGCCTCGATCGGGCAGATCCGCGCCGCCTACGAAAAGGCTTACGGTGACGAGCCGTTCGTGTATCTGCTGCCCGAGGGCCGGCTGCCGCAGACCGGTTCGGTGATCGGTTGCAACGCCGCCCAGTTGGCCGTCGCGGTCGACGAGGCGGCCGGTGTTCTGGTGGTGGTCTGCGCCATCGACAACCTGGTGAAAGGAACGGCCGGTGCTGCGGTGCAGTCGATGAATCTGGCGCTGGGATTGCCGGAGGCGCA
>MTBK01256400.1_pt1 | contig 23954 bp, 16 predicted proteins | sample 1535981 | NCBI WGS metagenome assembly MTBK01 (sample SAMN06109225, study PRJNA356200) | anaerobic digester metagenome | isolation source: biogas reactors fed with pig manure or primary and secondary sludge | place: Spain | collected 2016-06-30
ATTGGCCTAACTTTTACAAAAATCACACAAACTTGTACAACTACTTAGAAAAGTTAGGTTGGAGTTAGCAATGTTGGACGGGTTTTATCGGATGCTTACGATTACTTTTGACAAAGAAAATAATACTCTTATAATGAGTTCTGGTGGAAATATTAATAAATGGACGAGACCACAAAATTCAAAGGAGGTTCAATTAGAAAAAACTAATAAGGTTAATAACTCTATCTATCAAAAAATCAAACGTTTTTTGAAGAAAGAAGTAATAGATATTGACGGCAATGTTTATTCTACAATAAAAATAGGGAAACAGGTTTGGATGGTTGAAAATCTAAAAACTACGAAACTGAATAATGGTCAAAGTATTGCTTATTTATTCAATAAGGGTAGTGAGTACTGTGAAACGGAGTTCCGCTGCAACTGGTTAACATTCTGCATATTAACGCGTTATTGGCAAAGCCGTTACTCCTACCCTTCAAAAGAATCGGCGGAATCGCAGCGGAACACACCGACGGCAGGCCTCGGCATTTAGCGTTTACGATACAAGAATTCGCGGTTCAGGCGGGCAATATGATCTACGGTGATGCCCTTGGGACATTCTGCCTGGCAGTCGCCAATATTGGTGCAGGAGCCAAACCCCAGACGGTCCATTTCCTTGACCATGGCTTTGGCGCGTCGGGCGGCTTCCGGTTTGCCTTGGGGCAGGAGGGCCAGACTGCTGACTCGGGCTGCTACAAAGAGCATGGCAGAACGGTTTTTGCAGGTGGCCACGCACGCTCCGCAGCCTACGCAAGCGGCAGCATCCATGCTTTCTTCAACCTTTGCATGCGGTATAAGTATGTTGTGGGCCTCCGGGGCTGCACCGGTGTTAGCACTTATGAATCCGCCGGCCTGCAGGATTTTGTCGAGCGCTTTTCTTTCCACCATCAAATCTTTAATCACGGGAAACGCCGCGCTGCGCCACGGTTCTACCGTTATGGTGCTGCCGTTGGCAAAACGGCGCATATACAACTGGCACGTGGTGATTTCGTCGTCCGGTCCGTGCGGTCTTCCGTTGATATAGAGTCCACACGCTCCGCAAATACCTTCTCGGCAATCGTGGTCAAAGGCGATGGTCTCTTGGCCTTGTTCAACCAGGCGGTTGTTTACGATATCCAGTAGTTCCATAAAAGACGTATCGGGAGAAATGCCGTCTACGGGAAGCGTTTGAAAATACCCTTTGGCTTTAGGAGAGGCTTGCCTCCATACTTTTAATACAAAATGCATGTTGCTGTTGTTATCCATTGTACGTTCTATCCCCGGGCTTTACATATTTAAATTCCAACGGTTCTTTATGAAGGACGGGTTCTGTCTGCAGCCCTTTGTATTCCCATGCACCCACAAATTGAAACAACGCGTCGTTTCTCAATGTGTCGCCGTCCGGTGTAGCGCTTTCCGTTCTAAAATGGCATCCGCACGATTCCTTCCGTTGCAAGGCATCTTTTATAACCAACTGTGCCAAAGCAAAATAATCTTCCAGATGGATGGCTTTTTCCAATTCTTGGTTGACGGTGTCAATTCCTCCCGTAATACCCCCTTCGCGGCGCCATTGTTCTTCCAAAGCCTGAATTTCAGGAAGCGCCTGTCTCATACCTTCTTCCGTTCTGTTGATACCTACTTTCTCCCAAAGGATTTTGCCCAACCTCCTGTGGAAATAATCGACCGGTTTGTTTCCCTTCATGCCGGCCAAAAGTGCAAGGGTTTGCTTGACACGCTGCACAGAATCTCTCATGAGGCCTTGGGCTTGAGAAGTGCCTTGTTGGTCGGATTTTCTTGGCAAGCCGGCTAAATAATCGGGGAGCGTGTACGGCAAAATAAAGAATCCGTCTGCCAGGCCTTGCATAAGGGCCGAGGCGCCCAGGCGGTTAGCGCCGTGGTCGCTAAAATTGGCCTCGCCAATGGCAAAAAGCCCTTCTACGGTAGTCATCAAGTTGTAATCTACCCACAAGCCTCCCATGGTGTAGTGGATGGCCGGATAAATCATCATGGGTTCCTTCCGCGGATCTACATCTGTGATTTTTTCATACATCTGGAACAAGTTGCCGTATTTTTCTTCAATGACTTCCCAGCCCTGCGTTTCCAAGGCGTACGTAAAGTCCAGAAAAACGGCACGGCCCGAAGGGTTGACACCAAAGCCGCTGTCGCACCGTTCCAGAGCGGCTCGAGAAGCCACATCACGCGGAACCAAATTGCCGTACGCCGGGTAGCGCCTTTCCAGATAATAATCTCTGTCTTGCTCGGGAATATCGGAAGGTCTGATTTTGCCTTCACGGAGCGCTGCTGCGTCTTCCTTTTTGGCCGGCACCCAAATGCGGCCGTCGTTGCGGAGTGACTCGCTCATAAGAGTAAGCTTGGACTGGTAGTCCCCCGTGACCGGTATGCAGGTGGGATGGATTTGGACAAAGCCGGGGTTGGCAAAGTACGCTCCTTCTTTCCAACATTGCATCAATGCGGACCCGTTGGACAACATGGCGTTGGTAGACAAATAGTACATGTTGCCGTATCCTCCCGTAGCCAAAATCACGGCGTCGGCCGGGTAACTTGTTATTCTGCCCGTTACCATATCGCGGGCCGTAATGCCAATGGCTCGGCCGTTATGGGTAACCAATTCCATCATTTGTTGTCGGCTGCGAACGATAACATTTCCTGCAGCCACTTGCCGATTCAACGCCGAATAAGTCCCTAAGAGCAATTGCTGCCCCGTTTGTCCCCGTGCGTAGAAGGTGCGGCTTACCTGGGTTCCTCCAAAAGAGCGGTTGTCCAGGTATCCGGCATAATCTCTTGCAAAAGGCACACCCAACGCCACGCAATGGTCTATGATCAAGTTGCTGACCTCGGCCAATCGGTACACATTGGCCTCGCGGGCGCGGTAATCTCCACCGCGTAGGGTGTCTACAAACAGGCGGGATACAGAGTCGTTGTCGTTTCTGTAGTTTTTGGCTGCATTGATGCCGCCTTGTGCAGAAACGGAATGTGCACGCCGGGGAGAATCGTTCATACAAAAGACATTCACCCTGTATCCTTGTTCACCCAAAGCCGCTGCTGCCGAGGCGCCTGCCAAACCGGCACCCACAACTACAATATCAAAATGCTTTCTGTTGGCCGGTGCCACCGTTTTGAGCGTTTCTTTATGATTTGTCCATTTTTCTTGGAGAAGCCCATCGGGTATGCCTGATTGGAGTTTATTTTTCATGCGATAGGGTTTGTTTGACAAAAATACAAAACAATGCCGAGATGCAATTTTTTCCTAACTTAGTGGGATGAAACAATTGTACTACATAGGACTTGTTGGTTTTTCTTTGTTCCTCACTTTTTGCGGACTACATAAAGAAAGCCACGCTCTGCGCACCGGTGCAGAAAATACAGAAGCATACCTTTCTCTTTTAGAAGGAAAAAGGGTGGGAATCATGACCAATCACACCGCGACCCTGGGAGAAACTCACCTTGTGGACAGTTTGGTAGAACTAGGGGTAGACATTCGCATGATTTTTGGTCCTGAACATGGGTTTCGCGGCCATGCAGACGCGGGATCGCGTTTTGGTGACCACCTAGACGAAGAAACGGGAATTCAGGTAATTTCTGTATACGGCGCTACTCTTATTCCGGCAGACAGCCTTATACAACAATTGGATGTTGTAGTATTTGATATTCAGGATGTTGGCCTTCGTTTTTACACCTATCTTTCTTCTATGTATTACCTGATGGAAGCCTGCGCGCGCAATCAGGTACCTTTGATTATTTTGGATCGCCCCAACCCCAACGGGCATATTGTTTCCGGGCCTGTCTTAGACATGAAGTACCAATCTTTTGTGGGAATTGTTCCCATACCCGTTGTCCATGGAATGACCTTGGGTGAAATGGCCGGAATGATCAACGGAGAGAACTGGCTTCCGGCTGGCTTACAAGCAGAAGTTCTGGTTGTCCCTTGTGAAAATTACACGCACAGCACACATTATCAATTGCCGCTAAAACCATCACCCAACCTTCCTAACAACCGGTCTATATACTTATATCCTTCCATCTGTCTGTTTGAAGCCACACATGTAAGCTTAGGCAGAGGCACAGAGTTTCCTTTCCAGGTATATGGGCACCCTAACATGACGGGCTATGATTTTTCCTTTACGCCCGTTCCCGTTCCGGGAGCACAGAATCCACCGCAAAAAGGAAACTTATGTTACGGTGTTGATCTGCGAGAGTATCCTTCCAATGAAGAAGTATGGTCCCAAGGCTTTGATCTTTCTTACGTTATGGATGCTTACTATAACTTGAAGGAAAGCATAGGCATGGATGAAGATTTCTTTACCCCTTATTTTGAAAAATTGGTGGGTGTAGATTACGTTCGCCCTATGATCAGACAAGGAGCCACGGCAGAAGAAATAGCCGCTCAGTGGCAAGATGAATTGGAACAATTTAAAGAAAAAAGGAAAGCTTATCTTTTGTACCCTCTGTAATATAGCACCTTCTATAATTTATAAACTCATATGAAAACCTTACTTGTATTATTTTTATCTTCTTTCATCCATCTGATTCCGGCACCGGTCATGATGGAGAACCTTGAAGGCTCTTTTTGTTTTGATGAAAACACCACGTTGTTTATTCATAATTCTGTTTCCTCTATGGCCGGCAAGGGGGTGACGTTTTTTACAGAAACCATCCAACCCTCCACCGGAATAACGTTACAAACCGTTAAACGACGTCCTACAACCCGAGCCATTATTTTAGACAAAGACAAGAGCCTGCCGGCGGAAGGATATACTCTGGCGGTGTCTGAAAACCTTATTCAGATAGGAGCCAATGACCCTGCCGGGTTTTTCTACGCTTTCCAAACGTTGTTACAGCTGTTTCCGCCTTATGTTTACAGCCCTGTTTATCAGCCCGACCAATACTTCCCGGCTCATAAGGTAACCCTCCCCTGCGTTCGGATTAAAGACTATCCCAGGTTTTCTTACCGAGGGATGATGCTGGATGTAAGCCGTCAGTTTTATACGGTTGATTTTGTAAAAAAGTACCTTAATTGGATGGCGGCGCATAAGCTCAACCGCTTCCATTGGCACTTGTCAGACGATACAGGGTGGCGCGTAGAAATAAAAAAATACCCGGAACTTACCACCCAAGGAGCCTGGCGAGGTCCCAACGAGGTAATACCTTCCTCTTACGGTCATGCCGGCATACGTTACGGCGGTTTTTATACACAAGACGAAATTCGCGAAATTGTTGCCTATGCTGCAGACCGTAACATTGAAATCATTCCGGAAATAGACCTTCCCGGCCACTCAAAAGCCATCATTGCCACGTATCCTCAAATTTTGTGTGACCTTACAGAAGAAGTAGAGTTAAGCATTCAAGGGGTGAGCAACAACGTATGGTGTGCTTCCTATGAAAAAAACTATGAAATGTTAGAAGACATCATAGCGGAAATGGTTCAGCTGTTTCCTTCACCATTCTTTCATATTGGTGGAGACGAGGTGGTAGTCAATCAATGGGCTAGTTGTACGCGTTGTACGCAATTCATGAAGGAAAATGACTTGAAAGAACCCATTGAAATGCAATCGTATTTTGTTAGACGCATGCAACAAATTCTAAACAAATTTGGTAAAACCATGGTGGGTTGGAATGAAATCATGGACGGCGGTGAGCTGGATCGTGAAAAAACAGTGATTCATGCGTGGCAGAACGAAAAGAAAATAAAAGAAGCGGCTCAAAGAGGGTACATGCTCATTGCGCAGCCGGCCAATTATTGTTATCTGGATATGAAACATACGTTGGCAGAAAGAGGTATGACCTGGGCTTCTATTACAGAAGTGGACAAAGTCTATTCTTTCGATCCCATTGTAACGGCCGGGCTAACAGAAGAAGAGTCTTCCAAAGTATTGGGAGTTCAAGGCGGATTGTGGTCGGAATTATTAAATACCCCACCGCGTATTGCAGAATACCAAACGTATCCCAGACTTGCCGCATTGTCAGAAACGGCCTGGAGTCCGGGAGAGAGTAAAGATTGGGATTGCTTTAATACCCGTCTGGGAGAAACGCACTTTGAACGGTTGTATTACATGGGTATCCGCTTTAGGATTCCTCCTCCTTCCGTAGATTATGTGAACGGTTACATTTGTGCAGCTAATGTATACCCTTGGATGACACTGCGATACACACGTGACGGATCGGATCCTACTCCCCGCTCAACACTTTATCAAGGGCCCATCCAAACGGATGTTCCGGGACAATACAGGTTTGCTGCGTTTTTTAAAGACAATATTAAAAGCCTTACAGTACGTGCTCACTTGCCGGAAAGCAGGTATTTAAGACCGCCTGTAAAAGTGTCCGGTAACATTATGGTCAATCCGCGAACTCCTCTCTCTAACTTGGCAGATTACAACCCTTCTACCTATTCTTTTTGTTTTGGTCCCCCTAAAGAAGGACAATACGTACAGTTTGATTTTGAAGAATTGGTTCATTCCTCGGGAATTCAAGTTCAAACGGGCTTGACTTTTGTAAATATTGACATTGTAGACTTTGCTCACATAGAATATTCCACAGACGGAGTTCATTTTGAACGTGCTGCTAGTTTATGGAATAATGGCGGTTGTTATTTTATTCCCCCCACTCCTTTCCTTTCTCTGCGCCTGGTTTTTGATAAAGGAAACGAAACACTTATTTACTATTTACAAGATTTACAAATAGAAAAATAAAAGAAAACAACTGTATTTACTATGTTAATAACCGCCCTTTTTGTTGTTAACAACGTGTTTATTTTATCTTCATAAAAAACACTCAATTGTGAATAACTTTTTATTTGTGCATAACCTATGATTTATCTTTTTTTATCAACTAAGATATTAACATACAAAATGCCTTTTTTATAGATAAAATAATTGAATAATAAGTAGTTAAGTTTCTTATTAACATATTAACAAACTATCATTAACAACAAAGACCTTTTAAAGAAATATATTTATTATTATAGTTTTCTTTCATGGAAGAATTTGACCTGCACAGGAACGAAGAAAATACCGACCTGCATTTTGAAGAACAGATAAGACCCGGAGAATTCACTCAATTTGCCGGACAAGAAAAAATCACCGATAACTTAAAAGTATTTGTCAAGGCCGCTTTGCTTAGGGGAGAATCTTTGGATCACGTACTGTTTCATGGACCTCCGGGGTTGGGCAAAACCACTCTTGCTCATATAGTAGCCAATGAATTGGGGGTAGGGATGCGCATTACTTCGGGGCCTGTTCTGGATAAACCCGGAGATTTGGCAGGTTTGCTAACGGGGCTGGAAACAGGCGATGTTTTGTTTATCGATGAAATTCATCGCCTTTCCCCTGTTGTAGAAGAATACCTTTATTCTGCCATGGAAGATTTTACGATTGACATAATGCTTGATAAAGGCCCGGGAGCGCGTTCCGTTCAATTGACCCTGCAGCCTTTTACCCTTATAGGGGCTACAACGCGCAGCGGATTACTTACCTCGCCTCTTAGAGCCAGGTTTGGCATTCAGTGCCATCTGGAATATTATGATGCATCTGTATTGTTGAAGATAGTACAACGTTCAGCCCATATTCTTTCTGTAGAAATAGAAGAAAAGGCAGCCAAAGAAATTGCTTCCAGAAGCCGTGGAACACCCCGTATTGCCAATGCCTTACTAAGAAGGGTACGAGATTTTGCACAAGTAAAAGGAACAGGATCCATAGATACGGAAATCGCTCAATATGCCCTGGATGCTTTACGTATAGATAAGAGGGGATTGGATCAGATGGATAATAAAATCCTATCAACCATCATTCATAAATTCAAAGGCGGCCCTGTAGGTATAGGAACTATAGCTACAGCGGTGAGTGAAGAAGTAGGCACTTTGGAAGAAGTATATGAACCGTTTCTGATTAAAGAAGGATTATTACAAAGAACACCCAGGGGAAGGGAAGCTACTCAATTGGCGTACGAACACTTGGGGGTAATATCATCAGCATCAAAAACCATATTTTAATTATGAAAAGAAGTGTTCTTACCGTTATTTTCATTGTTATTTTTACCTTGTTTTATTCCTACTCAACCGCTTGTACCTCTGCTATTATAACAGGTAAAGTTACTGCCAACGGAAAGCCGCTCTTGTGGAAACACCGGGACACGGGACAAGAACAAAACCGTATAGCCTATTTCACAACGGGAAAATATGCTTTTTTGGGAGTCGTAAATGCTCCCGACAAAGGAGGAGTGGCATGGGCAGGTACCAACAGTACAGGTTTTTCCATAATGAACACGGCCTCTTACAACTTGAAAGACGACCATGTAAAAGAAATGGACCTTGAAGGAAAACTGATGTACAGGGCTTTGGAAATATGCGCCAGCCTGGCAGATTTTGAAAGACTGTTAGACACGTTAACAAGGCCTATGCGGGTAGAAGCCAATTTTGGAGTAATAGATGCTATGGGAGGAGCGGCTTATTACGAGGTGAATAATCATTCATGGATTAAAGTAGATGCAAACGATCTTTCCGTGGCTCCCGGTGGGTATTTGATTTATACCAACTTTTCATATACGGGAAGGATCAACGAAGGAATGGGGTATATGCGATACCAAACGGCAGTAGACTTGTTTCAGAAAAAAGCAACTGTTGGCGGTTTTACTCCTCGTTGGATTTTTGAAGAAGCTTCCCGTTCTTTTTACCATGCTTTTTTAGGAATGGATTTACGCGACCCTGCTTTTAGCCCTCAAAAAGCAAACGGATGGTTTCCCGATCAAGATTTTATTCCCCGCCGTTCCAGTACTTGTTCTATAGTCATAGAAGGAGTTAAAGAAGGAGAAGATCCTCTAGAGACCATTATGTGGACAGTTATGGGGTATCCTCCGGCCGGAGTAGCCATTCCTTTATGGGTACAAATGGGAAAAAATCAGTTTGATTTGCTGTTAGGACAAGGAGAAAAGAATCAGTCCCCTTTATGCGAATGGGCCGTTACTTTAAAACACCGTGCTTTTCCCATAACCAGAGGAAACGGACCGCGTTATATGCATTTTTCTGTTATTTATAATAACGAAGGTACCGGTTTTATGCAACGGCTTTCTTCTTTGGAAAACGAATTGTTTGAAAGATACAATGCAATCTTACTATCTCTTGAAAAAGAAGGGTTAACAGGTAAAAAACTCGATAAAAACAGAGTTTTGCAAATGTATCGGGATATCTCTGAAAGAATCAGACGGGTATATGCTTCACTTTGATGTAAAGGAAATACTTTCATTTATAAGCAAACCTCCGGCCGACCGTAGTCCGGCTCTGCTTCCCTTAAAAGGCCTTGCCGGTTCTTCTGTTTACTTCCCTTTACTGTCTTTAGGTAAACAAAGTCCGCCAAAAATTCACGTAGTTATCAAAGAAAACTCAACAGAAGCTACGTATGCTGCTGCAGACTTGTCTGTGCTTTTAGGGGATAATCAAGTTTTCTTATTTCCGGCTTCCTACAGAGGTACCGGAAAAACAGCCAGACCCGACGCCTCTTTTCATGTACAACGTACCATAGCCTTGCGGGCCGTAGCAAGCCACGGAGCAAAAAAAGAAAACCTAGTTTTGGTTACGTATCCAAAAGCGTTGAATGAAGGAATTCCTGCAGGAAAACTCATTAATAAAGAGTCACTTACCATTTATAAAGGATTGACCTTAACCCACGAGGCCATAAAAGAATACCTTTTTAGTGAAGGTTTTGAAAAAAAAGACTTCGTTAGTGAACCGGGTCACTTTGCTATAAGAGGGAGCATTTTGGACGTGTTTTCTTATTCAGAAAATAGGCCCTACAGGATTGGTTTTTTTGGAGACCAAGTGGAAAGCCTCCGGGTTTTTGATCAAAATACCCAGTTGTCCATAGAAGAACGCCATGAAATTTGCGTAGTTCCACAATTAAAAGGAGAGAATCCTTTACTAGATGAAATTGCCGAGGATACCGTTGTTTGGTCTTTTTCAGCAGATTTTCAAGAAATACCCGGGGACATTCCTGTAATGGCACTTTATCCGGTGCTGCAAGACATGCCTCACGTGTTATACAATACTTCTCCTCAACCTGTTTTTAATAAAAATTTCCAACTGCTTGTGAACGACATAAACAAGCGAAAGGAAATGGGCTACCGCGTTTTTGTGCTGTGTAAAAACGATACTCAAATAAGAAGGTTAGAAGATATTTTCCTAAGCTTGGGATGTACGTTGCCTTTTGTGGAGTATAAAAAAATATCGTTACATGAAGGGTTTACAGACCACAACAGCAAGCAATGTTTCTATACAGACCATCAGATTTTTCAACGTATTCACAGGGTATACCTGAAACGTGCCGTTGAAAAAAGCGAACAAATTACCATAAACGATCTTTTTGGTTTTACGCCGGGAGATTACGTGGTGCATATTGACCATGGGGTAGGCATATTTTCAGGTCTTGTGAAAACAACAACGGGAGATAAGGTCCGGGAAGCCATAAAAATTCTGTACCGCGACAACGATGTTTTGTATGTAAGCATTCACGGTTTACACAGGATAGCCAGATATAAGAGTAAAGACAGTGAACCGCCACGCATAAACAAACTGGGGACGGGAGCCTGGAACAGGATAAAACAAAAGACGAAAGAAAAAGTCAAAGACATTGCAAAAGACCTTATACAGCTTTATTCAGAGAGAACCAAAGCCAAAGGTTTTGCCTTTTCCCCCGATACGTATTTGCAACATCAGCTGGAGGCTTCTTTTATCTATGAAGATACACCGGATCAGTTGCTGGCAACGCAACAAGTAAAAAGCGATATGGAACAATCGTATCCCATGGATCGGTTAATATGCGGAGATGTGGGGTTTGGAAAAACAGAAATAGCTATCCGGGCCGCTTTTAAAGCCGTTACAGACGGAAAGCAAGTAGCCGTGTTGGTGCCTACCACTATTTTGGCGCTACAACATTTCCATACCGTATCGGAACGATTGGCAGATTTCCCGGTTACCACAGAATTCTTATCCAGATTAAAAACTCCTGCGCAAACCAGAGCCATACTGCAGCAAGTACAGGAAGGGAAGGTGGATATCCTTATAGGAACGCACAGGCTGCTTAATAAAGATGTAATATTCAAAGATTTAGGGCTTCTTGTGGTTGATGAAGAGCAAAAATTTGGCGTTTCTGCAAAAGAGCGATTAAAGCTCATCAAAACACATGTAGATACGTTAACCCTTACGGCAACCCCTATTCCGCGTACCCTCCAGTTTTCACTAATGGGAGCCAGGGATATGTCCATCATACAAACACCCCCGGCCAACCGCCTTCCCATTCATACAGAACTGCAGTTTTTTGACGAAGAAATTATAAGAAAAGCCATAGATAGAGAAATGGACAGAGGCGGACAGATGTTTTTTGTGCATAACAGAATCAGGGATATTGAACAGATGGCAGAAAAATTGCAGGAAATTCATCCCGGAATAAGGATAGCCATTGGCCACGGACAGCTGCCTCCAAGAACAATGGAAAAAGTGCTTCTAGACTTTATAAACGGCCATTACGACCTATTATTATCTACTTCTATCATTGAAAACGGAATAGATATACCTAATGCCAACACCATCATCATAAACAGAGCGCATCACTTTGGATTGAGTGATCTTCATCAGATGAGAGGAAGGGTAGGGCGCTCCAACAGAAAAGCGTATTGCTACCTGCTTGTTCCGGAACACGTTCCTCTTACAGAAGATGCCAAAAGAAGGCTTCAGGCTATGGAGTCGTTTACAGAGCTGGGTAGCGGTTTTAACATTGCCATGCAAGATTTAGACATTAGGGGGGCGGGAAACTTATTGGGCAGCGAACAAAGCGGCTTTATTGCCCAAATGGGATTTGAAACGTACCATCGCATACTGGAAGAGGCCATGGCAGAACTTCGCCTTGAATCTCGTGAAACAGTTACCCCCTCCAAAGAGGTTCTGGCTTTGGATTGCACCATAGAAACAGATCTGGAAGTCATGATCCCCGACGATTACATTTCTAATGTTTCTGAAAAAATCAGACTGTATAGAGAATTGGATGCTATGAAAGACGAGCAACAACTTCAGAAATTCTTTGCTGCTCTGGAAGACCGTTTTGGCCCCCTACCGGAGCCACTCAAGCAATTGGGGTATGTGGTGCGGGTAAGACGCCTGGCCATAACATTGGGTTTTGAACGCATTGTTTTAAAAAACGGCATAATGCTTGCATATTTTATTTCAAACCCGGAATCAACATATTTTCAATCGGAATACTTTACCAATATTTTACAGTATATAACGGCACACCCTAAAAATTTTCAGGTTAAGGAGCGAAAAAATAAATTATTTATAAAAATTTTAGGAGTTAAGAGCATAGAAGCGGCTTATAATTTTTTAAAAATATTTGCAAAACCCTGAAAAAGTGCGACATTTGCAAGCTATGCGAAAAAAAGGAATCCTATTTTTGACCTTATCTTTGCTTGTTTTAACAGCAGGAACTTTTAAGTCACAAGCGCAGGTCATGGAATCGCTCGGTACATTTACTCCTTATTCCATGTTTGGAGTGGGAGATTTGGTTCGTCCGGGTACCAGTCTTAACAGAGGCATGGGAGGAATAGGCGTTGGGTTGCGCGACAACCGCTTTATCAATTACCTGAATCCGGCTTCTGCCTCGGCACGGGACTCTTTATCGTTTATGCTCGATTTTGGGCTCATGCAGGGCAATTATGTAAATCAAGATGCTGCCAGGACTTCTGCTTACAATGCGTTAAGCATGAACCATATCATTATGTCCTTTCCTGTTTGGAAAACATCGGCCATGCAACTGGGACTCATTCCATACAGTCATGTGGGGTATCGGTTTGTTGAAGAGGAAAAAAGAGAAGATATTTTAGCAACTATAGGGGCTTTCAGGTATTATCAGTTTGGGCAGGGGAGTATCAATCAGGTTTTTGCGGCTTATTCGGCTACTTTTTTCCGCCACTTGGCCGTGGGTGTACAGGGCATGTATTATTTTGGCAACTTACAAAAGAACACGAATGCCGTATCTATTACTTCGCCGGAACTGTACGGAACGTTAAAAACAGGGTACGACATTGCTATAGGATCGTTTGGAGCTCAAGTGGGCGCACAGGTTTTTGGAAACTTTACCCCCAGAACCTCGTTTACTTTGGGAGCTACCTTTCAGCCTGCCGGAGCTTTGAGAGGAGAAGTTACACGTTTTGCAAGGGTTGAAAAGTCTTCGGTTATAGACACCGTTTATTCTGTGGTAAACAAGGAGTCTCAGATGTACATCCCTATGGAATGGACGGTAGGATTTTCTGTTCGTAAACAAGACAGTTGGGTTTTTGGAATGGATTACACACAGTCAGATTGGAAAAAGTCAAATTTTGCCTATACTCCCGGTATTACGTTTGAACCGGGTATCAGCAGAACATTTAAAGCCGGTTTTGAAATAGTTCCGGATAGGTACAGCATTCGCTATTTTATGCGCAGATTGACTTACCGGGTAGGAGCTTATTACGACAGGTCTTACATGGTACTTAACGGAAAGCAAGTAGATGCCATGGGGATTACTCTTGGTTTTTCTGTGCCTGTTTTCCGTTGGTATAACTCCATTGGAGTGTCTGTAGATGCAGGTCAACGTGGAAGTATTGAAGACAATTTGATCAGAGAACGGTATATTATGTTAATTTTGAACTTCAATTTGCACGATATATGGTTTTTGAAACACAGATATAATTAAACACAATAAAAAATGAAAAAGATTGGAATCCTATTTTCTTTGATTATGCTCGCTTTCGTAACTCAAAGCTATGCGCAATCCGGAAGGTTTGGAGCGACACCGGAAGACAGTGTAGAATGCGTTAGGTATTTGAATTTTTACAAAGAGTATTACAAGAACGGGAACATCAGAGAAGCTCTTCCATCGTGGCGCGGAGCATTAGAAAAATGCCCCCTTGGGGTTACACAAGCTTTATATCAGGATGGTCAAAACATTATAAAATTCCTGATCAACCAAACGAACGATCCGGGTCGCAGAAAAGAGCTGATTGACTCCCTTGTTTTGATGTATGATATCAGGATTGAAAAGTTTCCGACTTTTAAATCTTGTCTGAGTGCACATACGTTTAAGGCTTACGACATGATTACCTACTACAAGGAAGACGATACCAAAGTGTTCCAAGCCCTTCAAGACGTAGTTGCCTTTGGAAAGGAAAATACAGATCAAAACATTTTGGTTCTTAATATGCAATACGCCACTTCTTTGTTCAAAGAAAACAAGCTGAGTCCGGAAGAGGTTATACTAGTGTACCAACAGATCAGCAGCATTTTTGATATGAAATCACAGATTGCTCCCAGCGAAGCTTTGGAGGAAGCACGTAACAGCTTTGAAACACTGTTTGCCATTTGCGGAGTAGCGGATTGCGACAACCTGTTGGCTTTGTTTGGGCCTCGTTTTGATCAGAACGCAAAAGAAATATCTTACGTAAGGCGTGTGGTTCAACTGCTTTCCAATGCGGGTTGTGAAACCTCGGACCTCTTTCTAAAAGCTGTGGAGCGGCTTTATGAAATGGAACCCACCTACAACTCTGCGTATTATTTATACAGACTGTACTCTGCTCGCGACGATAACGAAGGAGCTGTTAAGTATTTGGAAATGGCCATTGAATCGGACTCCATAGACGATAAAATTAAAGGAGATTATTTGATGGAACTGGGTACGTTCTGCTTTAAAAAGATGAACAACAGCAGCGTAGCCGCACAGCACGCTTTAAAATCCTTTACCTTTAATGAAGACCTCAGAGGCAAAGCTTACTTGCTTATGGGTCATATTTGGGCCATTGCTAAAGTACGGAATAGCGATATGCCGGAAATAGATGACCGTGCCAATTTCTGGGTTGCTGTAGATTATTTTTTGCGGGCCAAGCAAGCAGATTCCTCCCTGGCAGAAGAATGTGACCGTCTGATAGCCACTTACAGACAGTATTTCCCGGCAGCAGAAGAAGCCTTTATGCATGATCTTCAAGAAGGGTCCAGCTATTCTGTTAGAGCAAACGGTCTTTCGGCAACTACTACTGTAAGAACGTTACGATAAAAAACAAAAATACATGGGCAGGATTTATGGTAGCATTGGGATGCTCCCTTGCTGCCATGTTTGTCTCCTGTAAGAACAGGGTGACAACGGTGGGTTCATTGCATAACCCGGACAGCATTCCCACCCAAAAAGTAGAAAACATGGAAGGGTGGCAAGTAGAGGATGGTATAGTTCGAGGACGGTTAACGGCTCCGTATATGGAAAAATATACACGCGGAGACGATCCTTACGAAGTATTTCCCCATTCTTTTCTTGTAGAAGCATACACTCCCGAAGGTGAAATGGAAACCATCATCACAGCAGATAGGGCCATGCATCGTACGGGAGAAGAGCAAATTTGGGTAGCTACCGGCCATGTGGTTATAAAAAATCTGTTAAAAGAGCAGACTATGGAAACAGATACGTTGTACTGGGACCAGCAAAAGAAAACTATATATACGCATTGCTACGTACGGCTCTATTCCCCGGATTTTTTTGCGCAGGGATACGGCATGGAATCTGATGAAAGAGCCACCAATGCAAAAATCCTAAAACCATTCGATTCATACGGGTACGTGCAGCAGGACACTTTGTCCAATGAAGAAAAAGAATTAACTTCGCGCCCTGTTATAGATTAAAAAAAGTAAAAAACACCATGGCAGTTCTGGAAAAAATACGGGTACAGATGGGTATATTCATTACTGTACTTATAGCTATAGCCTTAATTTCATTTATTATTGACCCCAGCACATTGCAATCTGCCGTGTCTATGTTCTCTTCCAAAAACGATGTGGGAAAGATGAGCGGACAAGGCATTACCTATATGGAATACAGCAAAAGACTGGAAGAGCTTAAAAACCTGCAACAAGCCATTACAGGCACATCGGCTCTGGACGAACAAAGCCAAGAGGCTGTTGAACAAGGCACCTGGCATTCTTTTTTGAAAGACCTGGTGTACATGCCCTCTATAAAAAAGGCAGGTATACAGTTGGGTAACGAAGAAAGGTTTGATATGGTTCAGGGCAGGGATATTTCGCCCGTTATTTTGAACGATGCTCTTTTCTATAACGAGGAGGGAATGTTTGATCGCAGCCGTTTGACCCAATTTGTACAAAACGCAACGGCAGAACCCAACGGCATAGCCGCTCTGTACTGGAACTTCCTGTTAGACAATATGGAAACAGACAGGATGTTTAGTAAGTACAGTGCCTTACTTTCTAAAAGCAACATGCAAACCCCGGTAGAGTTGCGCAGAAGTATGGAAGAAAGCAACCAGACCTCTACCGTAAGCTTTGCGTTGATACCCATTTCTTTTGCAAGAGATACTACCATAACAGTTACTCCGCAGGAAATTCGTCAGTATTACGACAAGCACAAGCATTTGTATAAACAAGAAGCCACAAGGGATATAGAATACGTAGTATTTCCCGTTATACCATCTGTAAAAGACGTGTCTTTGGCACAAGAAGAAATAGAAAAAGCATATCCCGAGTTTACCACTACACAAAATGTAAGGCAGTTTTTGGCACGCAACTCAGATAAACCTTTAGATGCACACTATTACAAAAAGGATGAATTGCTTTCCATATCTGCCAAACTGGACAGCTTCGCGTTTAATGCCACATCGCGTGACGTGTTGCCTATCTATCAAGAAGGAGATGTATTCCGCGCAGCAAGAATTGTAAATAGTAAGCGATTGCCGGACTCTGTTTTTGTCCATCACATACTTATACAAGACATGCCGGATAGAGCAACGGCTCTTGGAGACAGCCTTATGAATATTTTAAACCGCGCTCCCGGTCGTTTTACAGAACTTGCCTTAGAGTTTTCTGCAGACCGGAATCCCAATACAGATCCCGGGGTTATTGGCTGGTTTGATCACAACGTAATCCCGGGCATGGAATCTACTTTTGAAGCCACCCTAAATAAGCCCTACCTGCTGGAAACCCAATATGGACTTCACATTGTAAAAGTTACAGAAAGAACACGTTTGCATAAAAAAGTCCAGTTAGCCGTTCTTGTTAAAGAGGCTGTAGCAGGTAAAGAGACGTATCAAACCATCTATTCGCGGGCCAACGATTTATCTTCAAACAGCAAAAACACAGAGGAGTTTAACAGACAACTACAAACCAAAAGCCTCTATGCCATCCCTGCTATGGGTGTTCCGGAAGATGCCAAAAGTATATCCGGATACGACCACATGAGGGAATTGGTGCGTTGGACGTTCGCTGCTTCGGAAGGCGATGTGTCTCCCGTAATTTCTGTAGACAATAAATATTTTTTTGTAGCCACCGTTACCGGAATTCACGAAAAAGGGACGGCTACTCTTAAAGAAAAACAAGCCGAGATAGAAGTTCAGCTCACGGCAGAAAAAAAGATGGAGCGCCTCTACAATCAAACAAAAGAAGAGCTTAGCCGATATACATCGCTTGAGTCTTGGGCAGAAGCAACGGGACGTACCATTTCTGTTCAGACAGGTGTAGCTTTTGGTTCCTCTGCTCAAACAGATGCTAAGTTTGTGGGAGCCGTTTCAGCAGCTCCGGAACAGGCCTTGTCAGGCCCTGTTAAAGGAGAAATGGGAGTATATGTGTTTCGTGTAGATGAACGGCAAGACGGAGCGTTCTATTCGGAAAGCGATGCCCATATGATGAATTTGGCTATGGCCAACTTCCAAATACAGATGGTGCCCGTAGTATTGCAAGAAAGTGCCAAAGTAGATGACAGACGCGCTCATTTTTTCTAAGGGCTAAACGGGACTGAACAGGAAATGTATGATGTCCCCGTCTTGTACTACGTAATTTCTTCCTTCTGCACTTATTTTTCCTGCTTCACGGCAGGCAGATTCGGATCCGTAGTGTAAAAAATCTTCAAACTTGATCACTTCTGCACGAATAAACCCACGTTCAAAGTCTGAATGAATCAGTCCGGCAGCTTGTCGGGCTTTTGTTCCTTTACGAAAAGTCCAGGCTCTGGCTTCAGTATCATTGTAGGAAAAAAAGGTTTCCAGCGTAAGCAACTTATAGGCGGCTTGTATAAGACGCGAAACTCCCGATTCCTCAAGTCCTATCAGGCTTAGAAACTCCAGTTTTTCTTCCGGGTCTTCCATTTCTGCAATCAGCGCCTCTGCCTGTGCAGCCACTATAAGGAAAGGCTCTTTATCTTCTTCCAATTTCTCTGCTACGGCTTGTGTATATGGATTGCCGCTTACGGCAGATTGTTCATCTATGTTGCAAACGTAAAGTACAGGTTTGTTGGTAAGTAAAAAAAGTCCGTGTGCCATTTGCTCTTCCTGATGATTGGCAGGAATCACCTTTCGGGCATTCTGCCCCTCGCCAAGCGCTTTTTTATACCGTTCCAGCAAGTCAAGCATTCTGGCAGCTTCTTTGTCACCTCCTGCCACGGCTTGTTTTTCTACTTTAGCCATTCTGTTTTCTACGGTTTCCAAATCTTTGATTTGAAGCTCTGTTTCTACCACTTCCAAATCCCTCACAGGGTCAACAGATCCGTCTGTATGCACTACGTGAGGACTGTCAAAGCATCGTAACACATGTAACAAAGCGTCTGTTTCTCTTATGTTGGCCAGAAATTGATTACCCAACCCCTCTCCTTTACTAGCCCCTCTTACCAATCCGGCTATATCCACAAAATCTACAGTAGCCGGAACCGTATGCCGGGGCTGTACCAAACGGGCCAGCTCTTCCAGTCTGGTATCGGGCACCGGAATAGAGCCCAGGTTAGGCTCTATGGTACAAAAAGGAAAATTAAGAGCCTGCGCTTTTCCGGAAGAAACACTGTTAAACAACGTTGATTTTCCCACATTGGGAAGTCCTACAATCCCACATTTAAGTGCCATATCTATGTCTTTTGTTTTACAGGATTATAAATTTACCAAATTTTTACGAATTGTCCTTTTTTATACGTCCACCCGAGGTAATTTTCTTTTATGATACGTGCCATCCTTTGCCTTGTGATTTTCTGGAACGTGGAAAACTACTTTGATCCGTTTAACGACTCTTCAACTAACGATGGGGATTTTACCCCACAAGGGTATTACTCCTGGACCTGGAGAAAATTCCTAAAAAAACGTAACGACATTGCCAAAACACTTATTGCTTGTGGCTTGCAAGAGGATGGTACGTGGGAAGCTCCCTGTATTATTGGGCTTTGTGAAATTGAAAACTATTTTGTTTTGCATCGGTTGGTAACGGATTCACCTTTGGACCCTCTAGATTACGGTATCATACACAGAGACTCTCCCGATCACCGAGGCATAGACGTGGCCCTTTTGTACAGGAAAGAAGCTTTTACCCCGCTTAAAACAGTGTTTTATGCCCTTACGCACGAAGACGGAACTCCCGCAGCCACCAGAGAGATACTGTATGTTAAAGGAGTGTACAAGGGACGGGATACGCTCCATTTTTTTGTAAACCACTGGCCCTCTAAATTGGGAGGCTCTGCAGCTAAGGCTATGCGTATGAAAGCCTCTGAAACGCTACAACTGGCTGTGGATAGTCTTATGACTGCACGGCCCGGTGCCGGTATAATAGTTATGGGGGATTTTAACGACTCTCCAAAAGCCCAAGCCATCCGTCGTTTGGAATCGGAGCATCTTACCAACGTATCTGCCGGTGATACGTATAAATTTCAGGGAGCATGGGAGTGCATAGACCAATTTTTAGTGAGTCCTTCTGTACAACAGTCATTAGTCTATGTAAAAGTGGTTCGGCTTCCTTTTCTTTTAGAGCCCGATGCAACTCATATGGGGCTCAAACCCAGGCGTACTTATTTAGGGCCGGCATATAAAGGCGGAATTAGTGATCACCTGCCTATAAGCCTAAAAATTATTAACTTTACCGGCCATGTCAAAACAGCCCGTAAACACCCCATTGATGAAACAGTACTTTGCCATTAAGGCAGAGCATCCCGATGCGTTGTTGCTCTTTAGGGTTGGGGATTTTTACGAGACTTTTGGTGAAGATGCCATCAAGGCATCTAAGGCTTTGGGAATTGTGCTCACCAAACGTGCCAACGGAGCTGCTGCGTCTGTTGAATTGGCCGGTTTTCCCCACCATGCCATGGATACGTATCTTCCTAAATTGGTACGTGCAGGCTTTAAAGTAGCCGTGTGTGAACAGTTAGAAGATCCTAAACTGGCTAAAAAATTAGTCAAAAGGGGTATAACAGAGGTAGTAACACCGGGACTTTCCTACAACCCTGAACTGTTAGAGGCAAGAGAACATAATTTCCTGGCCAGCATCCATATAGAGGGGCCGGGAGCAGAAGAGGCCGGTATTGCTTTTACAGACATTTCTACCGGGACCGTTCAGATTGCACAAGGCAACCTTACCTACATAGACAGCCTGTTGGCTCAGTACGCTCCCAAAGAAATTTTACTATGCCGAGGCATGGAAAATCATTGGAAAAGCAGAACAGAGAACTCGGTCTTTTTTTCCACCATAGATCCTTGGGCGTTTGTTCCTCAGGCGGCAGAAGAAAAAGTGAAAACCCATTTTGGGGTAGAAAGCCTGAAGGGCTTTGGAGCAGAACAGCTGCCCTTGGCCTTATCTGCAGTAGGGGCTATGCTCTTTTACCTGGAAACCAATAAATATGCCAGTTACGAACACCTGTGTACATTGCAGCGAATTGACCCGCAGCACCTTATGTGGCTGGACAAATACAGCATACGCAACCTGGAGCTGTTCCCGCGTCTTGAAAATCACCAACAAGGAGCCAGTTTGATAGAGGTCATAGACAAGACACAATCTCCTATGGGAGCCAGACTGTTGCGTCAGTGGCTTGTGATGCCCCTGCAAGACAAGGCGGCCCTTGAAAAACGCCAGGATGCTGTCTCTGTGCTAAGGGAACAAAAAAAAGAGGCGAACACCCTCCGCAAGTTACTTGCACAGACGGGAGATATGGAGCGACTTATTTCCAGAGCCTCGGCAGGAAGAATCAACCCGCGCGAAGTGGTTCAACTGGGCTACGGCCTGGAGCAGGCCCATAAAATAAAAACCTTACTTGCTCAATGGCCTCGGGCCAAGGTTGTTCAAGAAGAAGTGGCCGGTATGGACGGATGCGACCCTTTGGTAACTACCATCCGTCGCACATTGGTAGAAGCCCCGCCGGCACAAGTAGGGAAGGGGCAAATAGTGGCAGGCGGTTTTGACCCGCAGCTGGACGAGCTGCGTTATATTGTTTCTCACAACAAGGAATACTTGCAAGAGATGCAGCATAAAAAAGCACAAGAAACAGGAATCACTTCTTTAAAAATAGGCTTTAACAACGTGTTTGGGTATTACATAGAAGTACGTAATACCCATAAAGACAAAGTGCCCTCTTCTTGGATCAGAAAACAAACGTTAGTGAGTGCAGAAAGGTACATTACAGAAGAGCTAAAAGAATACGAAGAAAAAATATTGGGAGCAGAAGAGCGCATTGCTCTATTAGAACAAGAGATCTTTAACGAATTGATAACCGAAATTCATTCCTACGTGCGTCCTATTCAGAAAAACGCCCGTATTTTAGCCGGTCTGGATTGTTTGGCAGGGTTTGCTCTTTTGGCAGAAGAAAACAAATACGTCCGTCCGAAACTGGAAGAAACAGACGTTATAGATATTCGCGGAGGAAGGCACCCTGTATTGGAAACCATCATGCCTCCCGGTGAAAAATATGTGCCTAACAGCGTTTATTTGGACAACAGTACCCAGCAAATCATCATCCTTACGGGCCCTAATATGGCAGGAAAATCTGCGCTGCTGCGTCAAACCGGGCTTATTGTACTGCTGGCCCAGATTGGTTCTTGCGTACCGGCAGAAGAAGCCACCCTGGGCTTGGTTGATAAACTGTTTACCCGAGTGGGTGCTTCCGATAACATAGCTCGCAGGGAATCTACTTTTATGGTAGAAATGTTAGAGTCTGCCGCTATTCTAAACAACATTACCGATAAATCGCTTGTTCTTTTTGATGAAATTGGTAGAGGAACCAGTACGTACGACGGAATATCCATTGCGTGGGCCATTGTAGAATATATGCATGAAAAAGCAGGGGCTCGGGCAAAAACACTTTTTGCTACGCATTACCACGAACTAAACCAAATGGCAGAGCAGTACGTTCGTGTAAAGAATTTTCACATTGCCGTAAAGGAACGTGGCCAAAAGGTGTTATTTTTACACAAGATGATTACAGGAGGCGTACAACACAGCTTTGGGATTCATGTAGCCGGAATGGCCGGAATGCCACGCAGAGTCATACTTACAGCTCAGGAAATCCTTAAGAATATGGAAGCAAAAAAAGAACAGCCTCCCTCTTTAGAAAGACCCAAACAGCTTTCTTTCTTCCAGCTGGAAGACCCTTTGTTGCAGGCACTTAAAAGAGACATAGAGTCTTTGGACCTCAATGGATTAACGCCCTTAGAAGCCTTTGATGCTTTAAGGGAATTGAAAAGAAAAATAGGACAAAAAGAATGAAAAGAATCATTAAAAGCGCCAATATATTTTTTAAGCTTTTAGGAGAAAGCTTTGTATTTGCATACGATTCTGTAAAAGGCGACAAGTTCAGGGCGTTTCTTTCCCTTTTGGGAGTAACCATAGGCATATTTTCTATTGTGGCTGTTTTTACAGCCATAGAAGGTCTGGAGAAAAACGTAAGGCAGCTGTTTTCTTCTTTGGGGACAGACGTGGTCTATATAGATAAAATGGCTTGGGATGCGTTTACCTCGGGTGAAGAAATCAAATGGTGGGAATTTCGTCAACGTCCTAACAATACATACGAAGAATTCTTGTTCCTCCAGAAAAACGTTACCCTGGCAGACCAAATAGCACTTGCCGCCATCACCAACGCAAGTGTAGCCTACGGCAGAAACACACTACGAAATACTCCTTTGTACGGGGTAACCTATTACTGGAACCAAATTTCTTTCTTTGAGGTGGATGAAGGTCGTTATTTTACGGCAGCAGAAACAGCAGAGAACATTCCGTTGGCCGTTATAGGTCGCAACGTGGCAGAAGAATTATTTCCGGACGGGATCACCCCTGTCAACAACAACATAAAGATTGGGGGATATACGGTACGGGTTATAGGGCTCATCAAGAAAAAAGGAGAATCTATGTTCGATCCCGTGATCTACGACGATGCCATTATTATTCCCCTTCCTTTCGTTAGGAACTTTATAGACCTCAGACGAACTTCTCCAACCATTGTAGTTCATAAGCACCCGCAGGCAGACGAAGAAGAGTTTATGGAACAATTGCGTAATAACATGCGCGCTGTGCGCCGTCTAAAGCCTATTCAGAACGATAATTTCGCCTTAAATAAAATGTCGTTCCTGGACGATGCCCTTTCCCAGCTTTTTGGTGTCATTGCCATAGCCGGTTGGGTTATAGGTGGTTTTTCCATCTTGATAGGGGCTTTTGGGGTAGCCAATATCATGTTTGTTTCCGTCAAAGAAAGGACGCATATTATTGGTATAGAGAAGGCTATGGGAGCCAAAAGTAGTTTTGTGCTTACGCAATTCCTCTTTGAAGCCGCTTTGCTGGCCCTTGTAGGAGGTGTCATAGGTATTTTGATTGTATGGGGGCTGGCCATTTTTGTTAGCAACCGTTACGACTTCCTACTGACCATGTCTGTAAGCAACATCCTGCGCGGAGTCTTGGTATCGGGCGTTGTAGGCCTTGTAGCCGGCTTTATCCCCTCACTGCAAGCCGCTCGCATGGACCCCGTAGAGGCTATGAACCAGCAATAACCGCCTTTTGCCGAAAAATTTTTGAAAATACAATAGCTGTTAAAAGGTTCTTTACTACATTTAGAGTGTAAAAGAAAACAAAGATGAAAAAATGGCTTTTTCTAATCATTGCGGGAGTGATGCTGATAGCATGTTGT